>UEXL01000391.1_pt1 | contig 16853 bp, 19 predicted proteins | sample 1796671 | NCBI WGS metagenome assembly UEXL01 (sample SAMEA4772471, study PRJEB27181) | metagenome | reverse complement strand
ATACACACCTACTTTAGAAATAGATACTCCTAAAGGCATATTCGGTAACGATTTAGAAACAGGTTCAGCATTTGATGAAAGTGTAAAAGACTTAAAAGCAAAATATGGTGATGTAGAATCTTTAAGTTTAGATCAAAAAGGAAATTTAAATTTTTTAAGTTTAAAAAATCCTAAAGCAATTGTAGGTTTAATTAAACAAGGTGATTTTGCAAGAGCAGCAGATTTAAGTTTAAGATTTGCTCAAGATAATCCTTTTGAAATTATTACTGCTTTATCAGCATCAGCACCTTTATTCTTTAGCCCTGTGCCACAAGAAGGTGAAACAGAAGAAGATTTTGCACAAAGAAAAGTAGATGTAACTAATTACTTAAGACAGTATGGTTCTAATTTTTATTCAGGTAAAGACTTAGATGATTTTATATCAAGAACTACTTCTAACTTAGGTTATGCACAAGGTGGCCGAGTAGGTTTTGCAGCGGGTTCTGGTGGTTATGAAAGTTTTAAAGACTTTATAGAAGACACAGGTGATGAAGAAATCATGGATGTGTATATTGATGTTTTAAAAGGAATACAACCAGAAGAAGCTTTGTTTAAACTGTTAAGAAAAAAAGGTTATCAAACTTATGCACAAGGTGGCCGAGTAGAAGTAATGGGTGGAGGTATTATGGGTTTAGGAAAAATACCAATGGGAACACCTAGAATGAATCAAGGTGGAGTTACAGAATTAGATTATAGAGCAGAAGGTGGTTTTGTACCGGTAGGTATTAAAGAAAAGGCAGATGATGTTCCAGCAATGTTATCTAAAAATGAATTTGTTATGACAGCAGATGCAGTAAGAGCTGCTGGTAATGGTAGCATAGAAAAAGGAGCACAAAAAATGTACGATACAATGAAACAATTAGAGAGTAGAGTAGTATAATGGCTGAAACAGTACAACGAACATTACCGGCACCGTTTATTGAAGCATTAGGACAAACCTATGCAGATCAATTATCTAGTGTATCAGGTCAAGCTATTGATACTTCTGCTTTTGCACCGCAAGTTGCAGCACAAGATGCAGCACAAACACAAGCTTATAACTTAGCTCAATCTGGTATTGGTGCTTATCAACCTTTCTTAACTTCAGCAGCGGCACAAGGAACACAAGCAGGCACACAATTAGGTTTAGTTCCATCTGCTATTACAGCAGCAGACGTAAGATTAGCAAACGTACCAGGATTTATTGATGCTGCAGGAGCAGGGTTAGGAGCTGCGGGAACCGAGCTTACCGGAGCAGGGACCACGCTAGGTGGAGTACCATCTTTTTTAACAGCAGCTGCAGGGCAAACAGGACCAACTGCTTATCAACAATACATGTCTCCGTATCAACAAGATATCATTGATACTACACTCACAGAATTTGATAGACAAAGACAAGCACAACAAGCTCAACAATCAGCACAAACTTTAGGAGTACCCGGTGCATTTGGAGGAGGTAGAGAAGGTGTGTTACAAGCAGAATATCAAACAGGGTCTGATAGAAACAGAGCAGCTTTGCAAGCAGGACTATTACAACAAGGCTTTACACAAGCTCAAAGTTTAGCTCAACAAGGATTTGGAAATCAATTACAATTAGGACAAGCGCAAGCAGGGCTTGCTGCTCAACAAGCAAATTTAGCTGGACAAAGAGCAGGTCTAGGTCAAGCTCAATTAGGTTTAGGTTCTGCAGAACAATCGTTAGCACAATCTGCATTAGGTATTGGAGATGCAAGATCTTCTTTAGCACAATCTTTACAAGGGTTAGGTGGATTCCAAGGTCAGTTAGGTCAAGCTCAACAAGGTTTACAAGCTCAAGATATACAAACACTAGGAGCTTTGGGTGGTATAAATCAAGCGCAAGCTCAAGCTGGATTAGATGCAGCTTCTCAAGCAGCAAGAGATGCAGCGTTTGAAAGACAACAAAGAATTGCACAATTTGGTGCAGGTGTAACAGGTTTGATGGGTGGATATCCTGGTTCAAGTCAGTATGCTTCTACTCCAAATCCTAGCGCATTATCCACTGCATTAGGTATTGGTTCTACTTTAGCTGGAATTTACGGAGCAGTTCAACCTAAAAACTTTTTAAAATTTGGTTAATATGAAAAATAGAACACTAAAAAGACCGATGTTTAGAAAAGGTGGACCGGCTATGGAAGGTATCATGACAGGTATTCAAGATAGAACAAATTATCAAGAAGGTGGCCGTGCTACAGAACTTGCAGAAGAGTATGCAAAATTATTAAGACGAATGGCCCCAAGTCCTACGGACAGAAGTTTACCACAGTTTTTAATTCAAGGTGGTTTAAATTTAGTGTCTGGTAAAGGTGCTACAGGAAATACATTAAGAGATGTTGCTTCTGCTTATCAACAACCAACAGCTGGTTTGTTTAAAGGTATTCAAGCACGAGATGCTTACGATGCTCAAATAGGAATGGCTGCTGCTAAAGCAGGTATTTCTGGTGCGCAATCAGAAAGAGAAGCAGCTTTAAAAGGAAATAAAGAAAAAAATATTTGCAGCTCAATTAGCAGAAACTCAAATAGCAAATGAACAAAAGATACTTTTAGACTCATTACCTAGAGCATTAAAAGGAAGAGCTATTGATGCAGCAACAAAAAATGTTCAATTTAAAATGAATGCTCCTGATTCTCTTAAAAGAAATTACATAGGAATACCTACTTATTCAACTATACGAGTCAAAGGAAAGGATCAACTTGTTCCTAATTTAAATAACGTACAAGTTAATCAAATTTTTTATGATGTAATAACAGGTCAATATAAAAAAAGAATATCTAAAGGTAATGGAAAATTAGATTTTGCAACCCTAGATGAAAACTATTCAGTTATAAGTCCATCAGGAGATTAGGAGGATTATGTCTTCTGAATTTGACCCATTCGATCCAAAGTTTAATTCAACTATTCAAGTTGAAGAAAATTTAAATAAACAAAAAAATAATCAAGAAGATAATACAGTATTTGGTCTAGATGATTATTTAAAACCTGATGCAGAGGAGAATCAAGAAATATCAGGTCTTGAGGCAGGAATAGCTGGAATCATATCAGGAGCTATTAAAATACCAGAAGGTTTTATTTCATTAGGCGCTTTATTAACTGATGCAACTGGTATGACTTCAAGTGCCGCTGCAAAAGTAGAATCTGCTTTTGATAAAATTAACCCCTTTGAAGAAATTGCACAACAAAGAGCATCGGGTAAAATTTTAGAAGCTTTAATACAGATAGGGGTACCTGCTACCCTAGGTGCTAAAATAGCAACTAAGTTAGCAACGACTGCTTTAAAAGCAAAAAAAACAGGTAGGTACGTTAATTTAAAATCTAAAAATTTAAAAAAAGGATTTGATAAAGCATCACAATTAAATAAATTATCTAATACTCAAAGATTTGCAGCGGTAACTACTGGAGGAGCAGTTGGGGAAACTTTTGTTGCAGACGTAGAAAACATTGGAACATTTGGAGATGCGTTTGAAGCAGGACCTACTCAATTAGATAGAGAAGAAAAAGATAACTCACAGGATGATGCAATTAGAAAATTAATGAATAGACTTAAATTTGGAGGAGAATCTATTGCTACAACTCCTTTTGTTTATGGAGTTTTTTCAGGCAGTAAAGCATTATTAAATAGAGGTAGAGAATTAGCTTATAGTAGTTCTAAATTAGAAAGAACTTTTGATAAAATAGGTCAAGCATTTAGACCAAGAGGTCCTAAACCACAAGAAATTTTTGAAAGACAAGTAACAGAAAAAGGTAGATTAATGGCAGATACTAATTTTTATGGAAAAGTTAGTCGTATTGATAAAGAAATAGATAAAATGTTTCCAGATATTAAAAATTTTAATAGATCAGGAGACGATGAAAAAGAAATTTTCTTAGAGAATTAAATGAGTTATTATTTAAAGGAGATTTAAAAACTTTTAATTCAAAAATTCAAAATAAATTATTAAAAACAATGAGGAAAAAGGTTTAAACAAGAAGAAGCAGATAACATTTTTACACAAATAACAGATGTGAGAAATAAAATGGACGAGTTATTGGATATTACAGCGCAAACTCCTACAGGAGTAACAATGGTAAAAGAAGTAACTAATTTAAGAACGTTAATGGGAGATCGAGTTAAACAATATTTAGGAAATACTTATAAAATATTTGATAATAAAGATGTTGCTTTTATGAAAAATTTAAACCAGCTAGACAACATATTGAAAGAGTAAAAACTATTTTTAAAAGATTAGCGGAAAAATAAAAACCCTATTACAGAAGAAACAGCAGAACAAATAGTAAATAAAATTTTAAATCAAGCAAGACAAACCAATCCTAAAACTAAATTACCTATTTTTAAATTTCCATCTGAAATTACAAAAACAATGGGAGATCAAGGACCAGATGTTATTAAAACATTTGCTAGAACTTTAATAGATGATCAGGGAGCAGTAAAAGTTATAGGACCAGGTAGCAAAGCATTTAGACAATTGTTTGGTTCAATAGAAGACGCTCGTTATTCTATATTTGAAGGTATTAACAAACTATCTAACACAGCTAGAACTAATCAATTATTTGATGAAATATTAGATGCAGATGCAGCAATGAAGGCTAAAATAACAAAAGACACCCCTCCTGGTCAAAGAGGATTTTTTTTCGACAGTCAATTAAAGGCAGCTCAAAATTTTGGTGCAACACCTTTAGATAAAATAGTTAAAATAGATCCTTATGTATCTAACTTATTTAAAGACGGTATTCTTATTAATAGATTACAAGGTCAATACACAACAGAAGCTATTGCAGAAGCTTTTTCTAATTCTTCAAAAGTAACAAGTTTTATGAGAGGAGAGTCTGGAGGAGCAGTAGGTAAATCCTTATCTTGGGCATATAGAAATTTAATGTTAGTTCCTAAAGCAGGATCTCAATATGCAAAAACAATTTTATCACCTGCCACCCACATTCGTAATGTATTAAGTGCTAGTTCTTTTGCTTTAGCTAATGGAATTATTTTTGAAAATCCCGCAATATTAGCTAAAGCTTTTTCTAGAGCAAAAGGATCTGTTCAAGTTGGTATTCGAAAACCAGAGGCTATGGATCGATATAGAAGATATTTAGAATTAGGGGTAACTAATACCAATGTTCGTTTAGGTGATATTAAAAATCTTATGAAAGATGCAAAGTTTGGTGAAGGAGGTCTTCAAATAGATTCTTTATTGAAACCTATGTTTAATTCTCTAGGTAAAATAAGTAAAGGTATAAAAAAAACAGGAAAAGTTGCACAAGATCTGTATGTAGCAGAGGATGATATTTGGAAAATAACTAATTTTGAAGTAGAACTTGCAAGAAGAGAGGCCGCGTATGCAAAAGCAGGTATTAAAAAAAGTTTAGAAGAATTAGAAGAAGAAGCAGCCGATATAGTAAAAAACACTGTTCCTAATTATGCTTTTGTAGGAGAGTTTGTTAGAGCTATGAGATCTACACCTTTTGGAAACTTTATGTCTTTTCCATCTGAAGTATTTAGAACAGGAACTAATATTATGACAAGAGCATTAAAAGAAATTAAAGACCCTATTACAGGTAAAATAAACCCTTTTACCAGCACTAATCCATTAAAAGGAATTGGTATGAAAAGAATTATGGGTGGAGTTACTGCTTTTGGAGTGTTGCCTTATGGTTTAATAAAAGGATCTCAACATATATTTGGAGTTAGTAATGAAGAAGCAGATGCTGCAAATAGTTTTGTCCCTCCGTGGTCTAAAAACTCTCAAAAAATTTACATGAAAGACCCTGATTCAGGTCAATTATATTTTATTGATTTTAGTCATACCAATGTCTATGACACTTTAACAAGACCTTTTCAAACAGTGTTGAGAAATATTCAAAATGGAATAGAGAGCGAGGAAATTTTAATTAAAGGATTTGAAAAAGGTATTGTAGAAGCTATTTCAGAAACGGCTGATCCTTTTATAAGTGAATCTATTTTTACAGAAGCTTTTTTTTTGATATTGTTCAAAGAGGTGGCAGAACAAGACAAGGTAAAGAATTATATACCGATCAAACTCCTAGAGGAGAAAGGTATGTAAGAATAATGAAACATATTGGTAAAACACAATTACCTAGTTACAAAGTTTTTCCAAGGTTATTAGCAGCAATAGAAGGTAAAAAAAGAACAGAACTTGCTGGTGAAGTTTATGAAGTTCCATATGAACTTGCTGGTGTTTTTGGATTAAGACCTACTAAAATTTCTCCTGATAAATCATTAGGATTTTTATTAACAGAATTTAACACTAATAAAAGAGAAGCAAAAAAAGAATTTACAGGAGGACCAGAAGGAGTTTTAAGACCTTTAAAAACAGAAAAAGAAGTTATTGAAAGATTTTATGTTGCAAACAAAGCTTTGTTCAATACTAATAAAAAAATATTAAAAGAAATTAATGATGCTAAAAATTAGGAGTAAGTGAAGATAAAATTTATGAAATTTTTGAAAAAAGAGGAATATCTACAAAAGAGTTAGATGACATTTTAGCAGGTCAATTTAGGGCTTATTTTCCTTCAAAAAACATTGAAGAAAAATTTGAAGATATCGCATTAGAAGAAGGTACTTCAAATCCTTTTCAACAAGCTGTTGGCACATTAGATAAAATGTATGAATCGTTTTTTAAATCAAAGTTTGTATGGATCTTTTGAACCTAAATTAGAAGATTATATACCTAGTTTAAATTTAGAAGGACAATCAGCATTACCAGAAACACCTGGAGTTGATCCACAAGTAGTAAGCACACCGATGCCTGCTCCAGGGACCATATCGCAAAGTGGCTTGACACCCACCGAACAAGCATTATTATCATCAGAAGAACAACAAATTAGACTACGACAAAGGGGCATGGCATAATGGCTAAAAAACCAAATACAACTGGAGAACATATTGTGGCTTTGTATGGTCACGTTACAGGTTTAAAAAAAGATATATGCTCTATTAAAAATAATCATCTTAAGCATATGCATGAAGATATAGACAAGACAGCTAAAAAAATAGATTACATTCTAGGATTAATTATTTCTGGACTAGCAGTGTTAGCTGCAAAAGCTTTAGATTTTTTTTAAAAAAGTCTTTCATAGATCCACGTAGACGCACGAAACTAACTTCCGACAGTACCTAGGTACCCCTTAAATCCAGTCTTTTAACTCTTCACCCATAACTTTAGATGCAATATTAACTTTAGCTTTTAAAGCTTTTACGATTCTTTCATCTACAGTTCCTTCAGCTTCTATATCAATATAAGTCATAGGTTTTTCTTGACCAATACGATCAATCCTTGCTTCGGACTGTTGACGTTTTTCTAAATCATAACCATTAGAATAATAGATCATGGTAGATGCTGCAGTTAAGGTAATACCATAACCACCTGTTTGTGGAGTACCCACAAAAAATCTAACAGGAGAATCTTTATCTTGCATTTTTTTAATTGCACTTTGTCTTTCATCTTGAGTCGTGTCTCCATAGTACGTAACCACGGACCCTGGATATTTTTTTTCTATAGTCTTAACAATGTTTTCTACATCATGTCTATAGTGAGCCCAGATAACAGCTTTACCTTCTACCTCCTCAATAACACTCATCAATTCATTCATACGATCATTTTTTAAGTCTTGAATCGTGCCGTCATCTGCTTTGAAATGACCACAAGTAATTTGATGAAGTCTCATGATTTGAGTAATGGCATTAACCGTAGTAATCATTTTACCATTTAATATAGCTAACGCGCTTTGTTTCATTTGTTTGTACACTTTTTGTTGTTCATCACTAAGTTGAATAACCCGTTTCATAAATGTTTTTTTAGGTAAGTCTAAACAATCGTCTTTCAATACACGGTACGAAAAAGGTTGTAGTTTATCAGATAACTCTGCAAGATTTTATACCCTACAACAATTTGTATAGACCTTCCCCCAAAGTTAGCAGTCTTCATGAGCATAACGAGTTCTAAAACTGTAGTAAGAGATGATCTAATAACCAAGGATCAGGAACTGGCATTGAGAATATAAATCTAAAGGTGATTTGGTTACCGGAGAACCTGTAAGTATTCTTCTATAGTTGCATGCTTAGATAGAGTTAATATATTTTTAGTTCTTTTAGCACTGGATTTTTAATAGTAGTAGACTCATCAATAGCCATTAAAGTTTGTGGCAAGAAAAATTTTCTGCAAATTCTAAACCTTTTTAGTAGAAAAAGCTTCTACATTCATAATAAGAATATGTAAATCTTCTCCTGATTCAAATAATGTATTTAATTTTTTTTGTTGTTATTAATGGTAGCTTGCCAAACTACTTTTTATCTATATGATCTGGTAAATGTGTAGGTATTTCTGAATCATACCAGTTTTTATAAACACCTTTAGGTGCTACAATTAAAGCACCATTAATTTTTCCTTTGTCATATAACATAGCAATGTTATCAATTAATACTTTAGATTTACCTGTACCCATTTCCATAAAATAGGCATATACTTCTTTTTTCCACGACAATTCTAATGCTTTTAATTGATGTGCAAAGGCTTTGTTTTAAATTTATAATTCATCATTTTATTTTCTTCTTTCTATTGACAAGTATATAATAAAGTTTATATGTGTGTCAAGAAAGTTATGACAGAAAATTTAGTATATATTTTACAAGACGTACCAGGCACAAGAGATGGTCGTCCTAAAATAAATATTATAGGTGCTTCTGAATTTGGGAGGTTAAAAGTTTTATTACCTGAGACATCTCAAATTATTTTATCACCAGGTCCGTTAGTTTTTAAATTAAGAAAATTATTAAAAGACTATCAACCGAATGATTATTTATTATTGACTGGTGATCCAGCAATTATAGGAGTTGCATGTTCTGTGGTATCCGATATAACAAATGGAAAGTACAAACTTTTGAAGTGGGATAAACAAGAAAGAAGATACTATCCAATACAGATAAACTTATACGAGAAAGGTAAATAGATGAGCAAGATAAACTTTGAGGAAGACCAAACTAAATCCATATCATTAGCTAATGATGCTAAAGAATTATCGGATCAAGTTTCAAACTAAAAAACTTAGAAGATCAAATAACTTCTACGGAAGACAATTTAAAAAATTTAAAAAAACAAGCTGATTTAATTTCTGGAGAAGTCATTCCTACGATGATGCAAGAAATGAATATCAGTACAATGAAATTATTAGATGGGGGAAGCTATAGAAGTTAAACCCGTCTATGGTGCTTCTATTTCTGCAGCAAAGAAAGAAGAAGCATTTAACTGGCTTCGAAATAACGGCCTAGGTGATATCATTAAAAACGAAATCACCGTTTCTTTTGGTCGCAACGAAGATAACAAGGCGAGCAGTTATGCAGACCTTGCAGCAGAGCGTGGATATCAACCAATCCAGAAATTAAAGGTTGAGCCTATGACTCTCAAAGCATTAGTCCGTGAGCGTATCGAGTCTGGACAAGATATGCCCACGGAACTATTTAACGTGTTCGCAGGAAACCGAACCAAAATAACAAGGAAACAATAAACATGAACGAAGAAGTAGTAAAAAAAGAAGAAGCAGGTGCTTTGTCTACAAATTTATTTGAGGCAGACGCAGGCAAAGGTCTAGGAGAATTAGGACAAGATGATTTAGCATTACCTTTCTTAAAAATCTTAGGACAATTATCTCCTGAAGTAAATAAAAGAGATGGTAAATATGTTGAAGGTGCAGAACCTGGCATGATTTACAACTCCGTTACTTCAGAATTATTTGATGGTACAAAAGGATTAAATGTAATTCCATGTCATTACAAATTGGAATACATTGAATGGAGAGACCGAGGCGAAGGTCCAGGTGCTCCTGTTCAAATACATCCTTCATCAAGTGATATATTATCACAAACAACCAGAGGAGCAGATTATAAAGATAGATTACCTAGTGGTAATTATATTGAAAAAACTGCAAGTCATTTTGTGATAACATTAGGAGATGCACCCTCCACCGCTCTTATATCCATGAAGTCTACTCAATTAAAAATTAGTAGAAAATGGAATACGATGATGGCTCAAATCCAACTAAAAAGGTACCAATGGATTATACAATCCAGCATCTTTTAGCCACATTTATAATCTAAAGACTGTGCAACAGTCTAATGATAAAGGAACGTGGTTTGGTTGGGAAGTCAGTAAAGTTGGTCCTATACAGGACGCAGCTTTGTATCAGAAAGCTAAAAGTTTTTCCGAAAGTGTCTCTACTGGAGATGTTAAGGTTAAGCATGGTGAAACTTCTGATAAGACAGATAAAAGCATCATTTAAGCAAAACAAAATTGTGGGTGGTGAAAATCACCCACACACAGAAAGATAGTATGGAGAGTAAATTTATAGAGATATTTACAGGCCTAGAACGTAACTATGGATATTGTAATATAAAAAACGGTTTTAAAGACGAAAATACAGGCAAAATAAAATTTAAACCAGGAGATTATGGTTGGTCTCAAAACCCTATTACCAGTCAAGATTATAGAGATCATTTAGAAGGTGTAAAATCTATAGGTGTTCAACCTTGTGACGATGAGGGTATGGCAAAATTTGCTGCAATTGACATTGACCCAGACAAATATGAAAATTTTAATATTAAAAAATATTTAGATATTATTGTTGAAAAGAAGATTCCAATTATACCTGTAAAATCAAAAAGTAATGGTTTGCATTTGTATGTATTTTTAAAAGAAAAAGTTAAAGCAAGCTCTGTTAGAAATTTTTTAGATAAGCTATTGTTTATTTTTGATCTTGAATCTACTACAGAAATATTTCCTAAACAAACTGAATTAGGTACATCAGAGGATGGAAAACCAATCAATGGTAATTTTATTAATTTACCTTATTATAATAAAACAGAGAGAGTTGCTATTAATCCAAATGATGGAAAAGAATTTACCTTTGAACAATTTTTAAAGATTGTAGAGGCTAATAAAAAAACAGAAAAAGATTTAGAAGATTTTGCAAACTCATTAGTACACGAAGAATTAACAGGAGGGGCAGAAGAGTTTATAGATGGTCCGCCTTGTTTGCAAGCTATGAGTAAAAATAAATTTGATGACGGCAGAGATCGTTTTCTATATAATTATATGGTTTTTGCAAAAATACAAAGATGACTGGCACAAGAAAGTAAAAGAAGCAGCTAGAAACTATTTTATCTATGATGATACTTGGGATGACAAGGCAGTAGAAACAAAAATAAGAGCTTGGAGTAAAGATACCAAAGGACATACCTGTAATGAAGATCCTATTCGTAGTAGATGTATTAAATCTGTATGTGTAAAAAGATTATACGGTATTGCATCGGATACAAAATTAAGATGTCCCATGTTAAGTAATCTTACTAAGATAGAATACAAACCAAATCCAGAATGGTATTTTACAGTAGAAAAACCTGGTGGAGAAACAGTTCAAGTTCATGCAAATAATATTACTAAGTTAAGGGATCAAAGAGAGTTAAAAAGGTATTATGATGGAACAAGCGCATATTGTTGTTCCTATTATTAAAAGTAATGATTTTCATGAGATACAATCAGCTTTGTTTAACAAGGTAGATAAAATTAAACCACCTTCTGGTACTAGTCCTGAAGAGCAATTACATAAATATATTACAGATTATTTATACAACGGTACCTCTGCAACAAGTCATGCTTCTTTTGAAAGTGGTTCACCTTTAATACAAGGAGACTATGCATACTTTATATCGGAATCTTTTTTTAGACTCTTGAAAAATAAAGAATGGAAAATGAAAGAAGACAGGACCGGTAGATTAATGGAAGATAAATTTAAAGCAGTATTTGGACATAAAAAAAGATTTCCTAAAAAAGACACAGAAAAAAAATCTAACCCAGCTATTCGTTGCGTTAAAATTCCAATAGAATATTTTCATAAAGAAGAGTCTCCTGAAGAGATAATACCAATGCAAGATAGAGAAAACATACTATGATTTATAAAGTTTATGGTCCTCCAGGTACCGGTAAGACTACCAAATTATTAAATTTTGTAAAATTTTTATACCGATGAAGATATACCATTACATAAAATAGGTTACTTTGCATTTACCAAGAAGGCAGCAAAAGAAGCTCAAGAAAGAATGGATATGCCTAAGAGTAAATTAAAATACTTTCAAACTCTTCATTCATTTGCTTTTCATTCATTGGGTTTAAAAGAAGAAAATGTGATGCAGCCTTATCATTACGAAGACTTAGGTAAGATATTAAACATAAGAGTCAGCTATCAAGATAAACTTAATCAAGAACAATTTCATTATCTAACTTGTGATAACCCTTATTTTAGTTTGATTGGTAAAGCAAAGAATAAAGACATAAGTATTGAAGAAGAATGGCAAACAGGAGATTATCTTAATGAAGATATGAATTGGGATTGTTTGAATCACATTGCAATTAATTTGAAAGAATACAAAAAGAAAAATAATCTAATTGATTTTAATGATATGATCCATCAGTTTGTAGAAAAACCAGAAGTATGCCCTGAGTTTGAGGCCGTGTTTATTGACGAAGCACAAGATTTATCTCCACTACAATGGAAGCTATATGATTTATTAAAAACAAAATCAAAATATGTTTATCTAGCAGGTGATGATGACCAGGCTATTTATCAATGGGCTGGTGCAGATGTAGAAAGATTTATAAATGAAAGAGGTAAAGAAATATTTTTAACACAATCTCATCGTATACCAAAAAAAGTACAAGAGATATCTAAAACTATTATTAATCGTATACAAGGTTTGAGAGTTTATAAACGATATGAACCAAGAGAAGAAGAAGGAGAACTTAATACTATATCAGATATAAATCAAATGGATCTTACAAAAAATAAATGGTTGATCTTATCTAGAACCACTTCTCGTTTAAGAGATATTATTAAAAATTTAGAATCTAGTGGTATTTATTATCAAACAAAAAAAGGGTAAAAGTTATAGTGTTAAACTATACAAAGCAATTATCAATTACACTCGTTGGTCTAAGGGAGAAGAACTTACAGAAAATGAAATGAAAGATGTTAAAGAATATACAGGTGAAAGCATGAATCAATCTTTGACTTGGTTTGAAGCTTTTGAAAAAGCACCTAGAGAACAAGTAAATTATATTCGTTTAATGTTATCTAATAGAGAAAAATTAAAAGAACCTGCAAGAATATATTTATCCACCATACATGCAGCAAAGGGAGGAGAAGAAGAGAATGTTATTTTAATATTAGATAACGCAAAAAAAATTAGACAATCAATCGAAAACAACACTAAAAAAAGAGATGAAGAACACAGAGTCTGGTATGTGGGAGCAACTCGTGCTAAAAATAATTTATATTTAATGAGAGCAAAAATAGAAAGGTATGGTTATCAGTTATGACACACAAAGATTTATTTAAAAGTATGACGTGGAGTAAACAAATTGGAGGAAATCATTATAAAAAAATTTAAAATACAACCCTCTCAGTTTATAGGAGAGAACGAATTGCTTTTTGCAGAGGGTAATGTTATTAAATATATTTGTAGACATAGACAGAAAAACAAAAGACAGGATTTAGAAAAGCAAAACAATATATTGATATGATTATTGCAAGGGATTACGAATGATTATTCCTAGATTTAGTGCAGCTACGGAATGGATAGAACCAGAAGAGTATCCTGATTTACGTTCTTACGATGAGATTGCTGTGGACTTAGAAACAAGAGATCCAGATTTACGTTCTAAAGGATCTGGTGCTGTAATAGGTAATGGTGAAGTGGTGGGGATTGCAGTAGCGGTGCCTGGTAAAAAATATTATTTTCCAATCGCACATGGTGAAGGTCCTAACATGGATCGTAAAAAAACTTTAGAATGGTTTAAAGATACCATGGCATGTATGCTATAAAAATATTTCACAATGCAATGTATGATGTATGTTGGATACGTAAATTAGGTATAAAAATCAACGGTTTAATTGTAGATACTATGATTGCAGCATCTCTCGTAGACGAAAATAGATTTCAATATAGTTTAAATGCTTTGGGTTGGGATTATTTAGGTCACGGTAAATCTGAAGTGCATTAGTAGAGGCCGCTAAGTCTAGAGGACTCGATCCTAAAGCAGACATGTGGCAACTACCTGCCATGGAAGTTGGAACCTACGCAGAGAAAGATGCAGAGCTTACTTTAGAACTTTGGCAAATGATGAAAAAAGAAATTATTCATCAAGACATAGAATCTATTTTTAATTTAGAAACAGATTTATTTCCTTGTCTAGTAGATATGAAATTTAAAGGAGTTAGAGTCGATGTTCAACGCGCTCATATATTAAAGAAACAGTTAGCATTACAAGAAGAAAACTTACTCCTAGAAGTAAAAAAAGAAACAGGAATAGAAACTCAAATATGGGCAGCCCGTAGCATTGCCAAAGTTTTTGATAAACTAAGTTTACCTTACGAAAGAACTGAAAAATCACAAGCCCCTTCTTTTACAAAAAATTTTCTTCAAGAACATAAACATCCGTTAGTAAATAAGATAGCAAAAGCTAGAGAAATAAACAAGGCTCACACTACCTTTATTGATACAATTATTAGATACGAGCACAAAGGTAGAATTCATGCAGACATAAATCAAATAAGATCAGATCAAGGAGGCACCGTTACGGGAAGATTTTCATACAGTAACCCGAACCTTCAACAACTACCGGCAAGAAACAAGGATCTAGGACCTATGATACGTTCTTTGTTCTTACCTGATGAAGGTTGTACGTGGGGTTGTTTTGATTACTCTCAACAAGAACCAAGACTCGTAGTGCACTATGCTTCGTTATATAAGTTTCCATCGGTATACGATGTTGTGGATGCATATAATAATGATTCAACAACAGACTTTCATCAAATCGTTGCAGACATGGCACAGATACCAAGATCACAAGCCAAGGTAATTAACCTTGGATTATTTTACGGTATGGGTAAAGCAAAACTACAAGCAGAATTAGGTGTATCTAAAGAAAAAGCAGAAGAATTATTTAATCAGTATCATGCAAAAGTACCTTTCGTAAAACAAATTACTAATGCTGCATCAAACCGTGCACAAGAACGTGGTCAGATAAGAACATTACTAGGTAGACTATGTAGATTTTATTTGTGGGAGCCTAATAGTTTTGGAATGCATAAAGCATTACCTCATGAAGATGCGCTCAAGGAACACGGACCAGGGATTAAACGAGCTTACACATACAAAGCTTTAAATAAATTAATTCAAGGTAGTGCTGCAGACATGACCAAAAAATGTATGTTAGAATTATACAAAGAAGGTATTATAGCGCACATACAAATCCATGATGAATTAGATTTATCAGTAGAATCTCCAGAACATGCTAAAAAAATTATTGAGATTATGGAAAATGCTGTTAAACTAGAAGTTCCCAACAAAGTTGATTATGAATCAGGTGAAACTTGGGGAGATATATATGATTAATTATGGCTTATTTAAATGCAAACATACCACCTATTTATTGTCAGATAAGACGAGAATATTTATATGATTTACAAAAACATCATGGAGAAGCTGAAGACGTGGTTATCTTTGGAATCACCTGTATCGCTGGAAAGGCGATACTCTTTCACTGCATGTTGGAGAACGGTGCGATCTTTTATAGACTGCCTATCTCAGCTTTTTTCCAAAAACATCTTCAAAGAACCGAAGTGCCCGATATGCAAGTACACGAGTTACAACTGTGGAATTGCTTTAGTTATCATCCTTCTGTTCATTGCTTTGATTTTTTAAGTTCCGCTAGAGGAAAATACAGAGGCATAGATAAAAAATTTTATCCTGGTGATTATTTATTTACACTTGACTGGGCATCTCCAGATAGTAATATACTAGATATAGAGCACTCAGAAATACCTCAAGAACATAAGTGTGCTCATGTTCTTGCTTTAGATAACGGCAATTTTTGCCGCTCAACCCAATAATAGAATCATTTGGAATATACCTAGCTTTACCGTTAAGGATAATTGGCCAGATTACAGTGTTCAAACAACTTATTGGAATGTTGAAAATAAAGGTTTGGTAACTGAGGACTCGGATAAAATGTTTTACGAGGTAAATAAAAAAGATGAAGACACTAAATGAGTTTTTACAAAGAGTTAATTGGGATGGACCCACAGGTTGGAAAAAATTTTCTTATTTTGTTTGGAGAGTTTTAATAACTCTTTCTATATTATTTTTATTACATGAAAATGCAAATGCAGGATCTACTCAAAACAATACATCCGGATCTAACACAGCCATTGAAGGAGGATACACTTCTTCTTCGACTACTTCCTATGAATCAGGATCTAGTTCTAATTCTACAACCACTAATAGCACTAGCTCTAACATAAAATCAGCACCCCCGAGTGCCCTTTGCGCCTTCTGTTAATTCTTCAGGTATAGACATTTGTTCTACTGGAGTATCTGCAGGGGTACAAACCTTTGGATTTGGTATTGCTGGTGGAGGTTCTTTTAAAGATGAAAATTGTGAAAGAATTAAACTATCCAGACAATTAGATTCTATGGGAATGAAAGTTGCAGCTATTAGTTTACTCTGCCAAGACGAGAGAGTTTTTTTTGCAATGGAGATGGCAGGCACTCCCTGTCCTTATGAAGGTAAAATTGGTAAAGATGCGGCAGCGCAATGGAAAAAATATGGTAAGTTAAGACCTGATTATAAAATGTACACTGCAAAATTAAAAATTGTAGAAAAACAAAATAAAAAAGAAGATTTAAAATTTGCCAAAGAAATGAAAAAAGCCAATGCTAAAAAAAATAATCGTAATTTTGACGATTCTGACG
>UEXL01000360.1_pt1 | contig 16936 bp, 23 predicted proteins | sample 1796671 | NCBI WGS metagenome assembly UEXL01 (sample SAMEA4772471, study PRJEB27181) | metagenome | reverse complement strand
CGGACGTGCTCGCCTTTGATGCGGTGCTAATCGCCAACGGCAGCCACAGCCAGCTGCGTCCCAGCGACTGGACTCGCTACGACCGCCTTTACCCTTGGGGTGCCATGTGGGCCATGGTGCCCATTGCAGCCCCTTTTGATGTGCCTCAGCTACAGCAACGCTATCACCGGGCCAGCGCCATGGCCGGCATCCTTCCCACCGGTTGCCGCCCGGATCAACCGGATACCCCCCTGGCCAGTTTTTCCTGGAGCCTGCCCGTCACTGAAATGGCTAGCTGGCAGCAACCCGACTTTGCCTGTGCCCCTTTTGAGAAATGGCGAAACGCCCTGCATGAGTTCTGGCCGGAGCTGGACTCGGTGCTAACACCTCTGACCCAGGCACACCAGCTGACCCCCGCCACCTACCGCGATGTGATCATGCATCAGTGGGGAGAAAACCGGCTCGGCGTGATTGGCGACGCCGCCCACGCCATGAGCCCCCAGTTGGGCCAGGGCGCCAATATGGCCCTGCTCGATGCCTGGGCCTTGGGCGAAGCCATGCAGCAGTCGGACAACTGGAATGACGTCTGGGCGCATTATCACCAGCAGCGCGGGCCGCACATTCGCTTCTACCAGCGCATGAGCCGCTGGCTGACACCGGCCTTTCAATCCCATAGCCGCATCATCGCCACCGGCCGCGACATGCTGTTCCCGCTGATGGCGCAGGTTCCCTGGCTACGGCTGCAAATGGCAAAAACCGTCGCCGGCCTGAAAACCGGACTGCTGCGTTAACGCATTCCTGAAAAGGGAGCTTATCCGGTGACGATCAGCACGCTGGCGGCATCAGTCCTCGCCAGCGTGCTGATGCCGCCACTGGCTGGGCGTCATGCCCATCCAGACCTTGAACGCACGGGTAAAATTGGCCGGGTCGGTAAAGCCCAGCAACTCACTAATGCGCTGAATTTCCACATCGGAACTGCCCAGCAGGTGGCGACTGTCCCGGCGCCGGGCTTCTTCCAGCAGAGACTGGAAGCCCTGGCCTCTTTCCTGCAATCGGCGCCGCAATGTACGGGATGTCAGGTGTAGATACTCGGCCAGCTGCTCCGGTGTCGGATAGCCGTGCGCACCCAGCACCAAAGCTCACGCACCTGACGCAGCAGGGTATCACCGGGGGCCATCAAGGTACTTTCCCGCTCACACTGGGCCAGGGCCTGACTCAACGCTTCCGGATTGGCGGTAGCCAGCGGACTATCCAGCCACTGCACCGCTTCCGGCGCCCAAATACCCGCCCTAGCCTGGCGATAACGCACAGGCACCGCCCCGTCATCCATGGCCCGGCCAGCGGTTGGCGGCTCGCCCTGCAGCCAGATTTCCGGCACTAGGGACAGATCAGGAAGAATAAACTGCATGCCACTGGCCATGCTGCCCAGCATGGAACTGAGCAGCACATCGCGTACCGCAGCGGGCAACACCACTTCCGGCACCAACTCGAAGAACAGCCCGCCGCGCTCCTCCTTGACGCTGAGAACGACACTGCGATCCCGCAAATGCCAGAACCGCTCCAGCAGGCCAATCGCTTCGCGGGCATTGCCCGCACACATAAGGACATAACCCAGGCTTCCATGGGCGGTCAGCGGCATACGCTGCCCCACATCCAGGCCAATGCCGGTATCACCCGTCAACGCGGCGGCGGCGGCAAACACTTGCACTGTCTCCTGCAAGGACACCCGGGCAGACGGATCGTCCAGCAAGGTCGCAGAGACCCCCGCACCGGAGAGCAGAGCCTCACGAGAAACCTCTCGCTGCTCCGCCACATCCGCAAACATACGCACGTAGGTCACCGACTGGTTCCGTTGCCGAGTCCAGTCAGGGGAATGCGTCCAGTCGATTGTCGGTACAATTTCAGGCAATATGGCCACCGATGACAAGTGCTTTGTCCGCCCAGCATCTCACGCCACCCCAGCCCTCGCCAGTACCGTGTAGGCCAAAGTTGCAACGTATTCCTTTCGCCAGGAGGCTCACTATGAATGCACCGGCAAAACACCTTCACAACAACCCGACCGATGCGCGTCCCGCCATGGTGATTCCCACCGTCCGCCAACCGGAGTTCGACCTGGCCGACGATGTGCCCAAATACTGGTGGGATAATGACCCGCTGAAGACGCTACTACTCGGCGCCTTGTCCGCCAGCTTTCCCGCCGGGGAGCGATTTTTCATCGATTCCGTTCGCCACTTTCAGGACCAAATCAGTGACCCGGAACTGAAAAAAGCCGTACGGGCCTTTATCGGCCAGGAAGCTCACCACTCCAAAGAGCACAAGTTGCTTAACGGTTATCTGGAAGAACGCGGCGTCGGCCTTGGCCGGCTGGACCGTGAAATACAGGCCTTCATGGACTGGATGCGTAAGAACCTGTCACCGGAACGGCAGCTCGCCCACACCGTCGCAGTGGAACACTTCACGGCATTGATGGCAGAGGAGTTCTTGCTCAAATATGACACTCTGGACGAGATGGACCCGCGTATGGCAGCTATCTGGGCTTGGCATGCCATCGAAGAATCCGAACACAAAGCGGTGGCGTTTGATGTGTACAAACACATCGGCGGTAGCGAATTTACCCGCATCACGGAAATGGCTCTGGTGAGCGTTTTATTCCCGCTGTTTTCTACCCTCCATCTGACCCAACTGATGAAGGAACAGGGCGAGCTGACCAATATAAAATCCTGGCTGAGTGGCCTCAATTACCTGTGGGGGAAACCCGGCGTATTCCGTAAGCTGCTGCCGTCCTACTTCAAGTTCTACAGCCCCCGCTTCCACCCGTGGCAACACGATGCCCGCAACCTGGTGGAAAAGGCGAAGAAAAAATGGCTGGGTAACTGGGCCTGATTTTCAGGCTGCCAGAGGCCAAACGCCGGATGCTTGGCGCTTAAAAACACACACCCGCAAAGGGTTACGTTTTAATGCATCAAGCGTCTGGCGTTACGCACAACAACCTTATTTCACCTCGACCAGATCAAAGCTCTGCTTGATCTTGCCGCCCTCACGAATCGAGGTAAGCACGTTATTCAACCGCGTCGGGTCAAAGGCTTGGGTTTGCAATTTGGCGATTTCAATATAGAGATTGGTGGCGGCCAGCACGTTACTAGACACATTCTGGTCACTGTGAACTACCCCAAAGCTCACATCAGGACCAATCAAGTCGATGGTTTTGTTATCCAACAAGACCGTATCGAACTCCGACACTAGCGCATGAGTAACGGTGTACTTTCCCGCTGGCGTGGTGATCACTTGGGGGGTTTCAAATTTAATTTTTTCTCGTGATTTCAGATGAGTGCCTGGCGCCGCTACCGCCATGGGCAAGGCAAGCCCGAACCGTACCGATTTCGCCTTGGCAGACTTCACGTTGCCCTCTTTATCAATAACAAATTGCCGTCGCAAACCCGGCTCCATGCCCAGCGCCATAATCCGCCCAGTTTCATCCTGCCAGGACAGGCCGACTTCATAGCCGTCATCAAATTCCTGGAGCACTTCCCAGATCATAATCTGATGGCCTCGGGCAGGATTTTTGACAATAGACTTGTCACCCACCTTGGCATTTTCATGGATATAAACGTGATCCGGCGCTTTCATCGCTGCCACCATGGGCACTTCCAGCAGAGAGCAACCCTGCATCAGCGCCAGCATGGAAACCCCTGTCACGCAGGCAATACGACCCCGTGTCATTAATCTCATCCCTTCCCCCCATTCATAATGCGCTGCTGCGCTGGAAAGATAACACTACCGTATAATTGTGCATTTCTGCGTTAATTTTTGGTTCATCTTGTATGAAGTAGAGGAATAGACACGACCCGCCCGCGACAGGCCCCAACGTGAACGCCTGCGAATCGCGGATATTCACATGGATAGAATAGGTGGGTCGCGAAGACGCGGACATGCCCCGCCAGCTTAAAAAGCCGGGGCTAAATTTATTTTTTAGTGCCAGGTTGTAAGGTCACCGGCTGAGCCAGCGCATCCGTGGCTTCTGGCGGCTTGGCATCGAGGTCTTTCTGGGCGCCGCAGGCAACACACTCCATCCACTGCCTGTCGCCATCGATGATGCGTTGAATCTTGTCCATCTGCCCACATTCCGGGCAGGTTGCTCCGGCGATAAATTGGCGTTTCATAACATCTCTCCGCTTAACGAATAACGCCCGATGCCGGACGCATTGTCGTCAGGCAACGGGCGTTCGGCATCAAGCGTTTCATCCATTAATGCCGCAATGACGCAGCAGCGGCTCTACGCTGGGTTCGCGACCCCGGAAGGCTTTGAACAGCTCCATGGGTTCGCGGCTGCCCCTTGGCAAGAATTTCCGTGCGGAACGCGCGCCCGGTTTCTTCGTTGAATTCGCCTTCTTCTTCAAACCGGAATAGGCATCCGCCGACAGTACTTCCGCCCATTTATAGCTGTAGTAACCCGCCGCATAGCCGCCGGCAAAAATATGTCCAAAGCTGTTGGGGAAACGGTTGAACGCCGGCGGTTGAATCACCGCAACTTGCTCACGCACTTCCTTCAATACCTGATAGATATTCATTCCCGGCTGGTACTCAGCGTGAATGCGCATGTCGAACAGAGAAAATTCGATCTGCCGCACCATCTGCATGGCACCCTGAAAGTTTTTCGCAGCGAGCATTTTTTCCAGCTTTTCTTTCGGTAGTGGCTCTCCGCTTTCGTAATGGCCGGAAATCAGTGCGATACCGTCTTCAGTCCAGCACCAGTTTTCCAGGAACTGGCTGGGTAGCTCGACCGCATCCCAGGCCACCCCATTGATCCCGGAAATACCGGACACATCCTGCTCGGTAAGCATATGGTGCAGGCCATGGCCGAATTCGTGGAACAAGGTCACCACTTCATCGTGGGTCAACAGACCGGGCTTGCCACCGCCGGCGGCGCAAAGTTACAGGTCAAGTAGGCCACCGGTGTTTGCAGGCTGCCATCGGGTTGGCGACGACGAATACGTGCATCATCCATCCAGGCCCCACCGCGTTTGCCGGTGCGGGCATACATGTCCAGATAGAAAGCGGCACGCACGCTGCCGTCGTCATCCACCAGTTCGTAAAAGCGCACGTCTTCGTGCCAGGTATCCACATCCTTGCGTTGCTTGAACTGAATACCGAACAGCTTGCCCACCACCGAAAACATGCCATTGATGACCGTGTCCGCCGGGAACCAGGGGCGCAACTCTTCTTCCGAAATATCGTAGCGCGCTTCACGCAGGCGTTCGCTCCAGAAACCGATATCCCAGGGATTCAACTCGTCCGCACCCTGCTTCGCGGCAAACGCTTTCAGCTCCGCCAGTTCCTGTTCCGCTTGGGGCTTGGCACGTTTCGCCAGGTCGTCGAGAAACTGGACGACTTCATTCACATCCCGGGCCATTTTGGTGGCCAGGGATTCTTCCGCGTAGTTGGCGAAGCCCAGCAGCTGAGCCTGCTGATGCCGCAGCGCCAGAATCTCGTCCATGATCGCCGCATTATCAAACTGGTTCGCCTGAGGCCCCTGATCAGAGGCTTTGGTGGTCCAAGCCGTGTACATCTCTTTGCGCAATTCCGCGTTTTTACAGTGACTCATCACGGCGATAAAAACCGGTGCATCCAGCGTCAATAACCAACCCTCTTTTTCCTCGGCATTAGCGCGATCTGCCGCACCGGCCTTGGCACTGTCGGGCAAACCATCGAGCTCGCCTTCATCGGTGATGTGTTTGCTCCACGCCTGGGTGGCATCAAGCGTGTTGTCGGAAAATTGGCTGGTCAGTTCAGACAACCGTTTGGAGTTGGCCATGTACTTGGCTTTTTTTCCGTCGGGCAGGTCCACCCCAGAGAGGCGGAAGTCACGCAGGGTGTTGTCGATATCCTTCTGCTGAGCTTCACTCAGGGTTGGCCATTGCTCGCTATCGCGCAGCGCCTGGTAGGCCGCACAAAGCGCTGCATTCTGTCCCACCTCGGTGCCATATTCGCTGAGCAGCGGCAGGCAGCTGTTGTAGGCATTACGCAGGTTTCATTCTGGGCCACGGCATTCAAATGCCGGCCGGGCCAAAGCCTTGCCGAGACGGTCATCTTCCTGGTCCAGCCTGCAACCAGGTGCGCGTAATCGAAGTTCCTCCGCCAGCACCTGCTCAATACGGGCACGACCCTCGGCCACCAGCTGCTCCACGGCAGGAAGCACCTGCTCAGGCTGGATCTGTGAAAAAGGGGGAAGTGCCGGGTAATCAATCAGCGGATTGTTGCTCATGGGTGTCCTGTCCTGCTCTGGGTTCAGCGTGTCTGCGCGGCGGCAGCCGGTGGCGAGCGGTATCGTCCGGCTGCAGCAGCGTCTGGAATATCAGCCACTTGCTTAGCAGAAAAACGCCAAGCAAGATCAGTATGGCTATCAGTATATGAGCGGGCGGCTTGTTCATGGGCCTCCCTGACGATGAATTTCAGCTATCGAGTGTATCAGTGATGGGGATTCGCCGCTTTGAAGACAAGGCCCCACAGCTAGGGAACGGGTATTTGTGGATGAGGACGCCACTGTGATTGGCGATGTCATTCTGGGCGATGATTGTTCCGTCTGGCCGAAGGCGGTGATCCGCGGAGACATGCATGCCATCCGTATCGGTGCTCGCGTCAGCATTCAGGACAACGCCGTGCTGCACATTACCCATGACTCCACCTTCAACCCCGGCGGCTTCGCGCTGCAGATCGGGGACGATGTGACCCTCGCTCACCAGGCCATGCTGCACGGCTGCACCTTGGGCAACCGGGTAATGGTGGGCATGCAGGCGATCATCATGGATGGCGCCATCGTAGAAGACGACGTGATCGTCGCCGCCGGCTCCCTGGTCGGGCCCGGCAAGCGACTGGAAAGCGGCTATCTGTATCGCGGCCAGCCTGCGCGACAGGCGCGCCTGCTCACCGAGGAGGAGCGCGCCTTTTTGCCCTATGTGGCGGGCAACTATGTTCGCCTGAAAGACCGGTATTTAAAAAGCAGCGGCTAGCGACGAGCGTCCAGCTGCCAGAAAAACATTAAGTCGGCTGTAGGAGCACCTCTTGAGGTGCTCCTACAGCCGCTTCGTAAAAATCACCGATCTCGAGGAATTTTTCCGGTTTTGCCTATCTTTTTTTCGTAGCTCGTAGCTCGTAGCTCGTAGCTCGTAGCTCGTAGCTCGTAGCTCGTAGCTCGTAGCTCAAATTTGCCACATGAAAGACATGTTGCCGAAGCTGAAGGGGTCGTCGCTGCTACGCAGGGGCGAGGTGGAGCTTTGCAATGTGAGGGTGAAAGAGAAGCTGTCCCAGTGAACGCCCCCACCTACGAGCAGGCCCAGCACACCGTCGCGGGCTTCCACGGCATATTCCTCGGCATGAGTTTCCAGGTAGGAGTAGCCGATGTATTCACCGAAGCTGGCCACAAAGGCTTCCCAGCCAAAGCCACTGCCATCGAACAAGCCCACCAGCGAACCGGCGGTACCGATACCCGCATAATCGGGAATGAAGTTGCGTGGCAGGTTGCGGCCCACGCGCAGAAAACCGCCGGCTGTTGCCGTGCCATGAAAGTTGTTGGCATCCACGCCCCAGGCATACCCCAGCTCACCCTGCAGGCCGCTGTCTGACTGAAATTGATGAAAGCGCCGGGCATTAATAAAGTAGGCACCACCAATCAGGTCTGTGCCTAACTGATTATCCCAGCCTTGCGGCTCGCTGGAGCCGGTGATCTTGTGCACCAGCTTCTGGCTCTGCTCCGCCCCGGACTCCGGGCCAACCACACCCAGGCGAACGCCATAGCCAAACAGGCTGTCTCCGTTCCAGCTGAACAATCCCATTTCCAGATTGCTATATCCCACATAAGGAAGATCAGCATAATTTGGCGTGCGCTGGCTAATGTCTTCCGGGGTAATCATGACCTGCTCCAAACTGAACGTCAGGGCATGCTTTTCATCGCTGAGGCTGATACCCGGCAAGGGGGACAAGGTGCTCGCCAAGCCGTAGGTGAAGCTATCATTGCGCTCGCAGTGGTCGTGGGCATCTCCCACCCAGCTGATTCGCACCCCATTGGTGTACTGCCCGTCGGCACCGACAAACAGATCGTTATCCCAGGAAAAACCCAACGTGGACGCCATCGCGGCCACAGGCAACACACCCGCCAAAAGCAGAACGAAACGCAGAGACATACCTCACCCAGTATCAACGAGCCCCAAGGCACGCAATGCGATAAAACGAACTAGAAGCGCCAGCGACGCTGCATGACAAGAAACGCGAACGACGCCGACCAGGTAATGAGGATCAAGCCGTTCAAGGCCTCCACTCCAGCAATCAGGCGCAGCGTTCCCACCGGAAACAAATCCCCCAAGCCCAGGGACGTATAGCAGGCGGCGGAAAAATACAGATGATCCAGAAAACTGCCGTTTACTGCACCACCGATACTCATGGCCGTATCCCCCACATCCAGAAGCAGATAGACCCAGGCATAGAGCGTAATTTCGACCATGTGTGCGGCAAACATGGCGATCACCACTACCAGAATTTCACCCCGGAAATTCGGCCAGCGTTTAAGCAAGCGGGACAGGCCAGCCAACGTCCAGTAATGCAACGTCACCGTGGTCAACACCATAGCCAGGCTGACCGCGGAGGCATACATCACTTCGAACATGACCGTACTGTCTGTCATGACTATCGCAGCGATGCCATGACAGGGGCGGTATCCGGTCGCCAGCCACGCCAGATTTCAAAGGCTTCGGCGGCTTGTTCGACCAGCATGCCCAGCCCATCTGCCGTGGCCGAGGCACCCTGCTGTTCTGCCCAGCGCAGGAACGGGGTTGGCTCATTGCCGTAGACCATGTCGTAGGCCACCGCCCCCTCCGCAAGTAATCCGTCCGGGAGGGCTGGCATGTCACCGTGCAAGCCAGCGGAAATCGCATTGATCACCAGATCAAACTGCCCCATAAGATTATCCAGGCCACCGCCCAACACGGGCGGCCCTTCACCTTTCATCACGTTACCCGCCAAGGTTTCCGCTTTCTCTTTGGTGCGATTGGCAATGCGCAACAACGTCGGCTCTTCCGCCAGCAACGGCCCCAGCACACCGCGCACGGCGCCACCCGCGCCCAGGATCAACACCCGCTTCTTACGAATCGGCCAGCCCTGGTTGTCACGGATATCCTTCACCAACCCGGCGCCATCGGTATTGTCACCGTGCAATTGGTCACCATCCCACCACAGCGTGTTCACCGCACCGGCCTGATCCGCCCGCTCGGTAATGGCATCGCACAATGCAAAAGCCTGCTCCTTAAAGGGCACGGTGACATTGGCGCCCAACCCGCCAGCCTCACGGAAGGCCTGCACAGCGCCGGCGAAATCATCCAGCGGCGCTTCGCGCTTTTCATACTGTACCGCGTCACTGCGCTGAGCAGCAAACCCATGGTGAATATCCGGGGAGCGGGAATGATTCACCGGGTTGCCAAAGACACAATACAACGCCGCACTCGATGCGGTTTTCTCAGCGGTCATACCCACTCCCGGTGAATCAGAAATTTCTGGTAAAGCGCAATCTCATCACTGCCCGGCTCCGGGTGATAATCATAATCCCAGCGAACCAGTGGCGGCAGTGACATCAAGATGGACTCGGTGCGGCCCCGGATTGCAGCCCAAAGATAGTGCCCCGGTCATAGACCAGGTTGAACTCCACATAACGGCCCCGGCGATACAACTGGAACTGGCGCTCCCGTTCGCCATAGTCATGGCCTTTACGCCGCGCCAGAATAGGTTGGTAAGCTGGCACAAAGGCATCACCAACGCTGCGCATCAACGCGAAGCTGGTATCGAAATCAAAGCGATTCAGATCGTCAAAGAACAGCCCGCCCACACCGCGCGGTTCATCACGATGCTTGATATAAAAGTAGTCGTCACACCAGGCTTTAAATTCCGGGTAGATCTCACTGCCAAACGGCTCGCAGGCAGCCTTGGCGGTTTGGTGCCAGTGCACCACGTCTTCTTCAAAACCATAGTACGGTGTCAGATCGAACCCGCCACCAAACCACCACACCGGGTCTTCACCGTCTTTTTCCGCCACGAAAAAACGCACATTGGCGTGGCTAGTGGGCGCATAGGGGTTTTTCGGATGAATCACTAGCGACACACCCATGGCCTGAAAACTGCGGCCTGCCAGTTCAGGGCGAGCCGCCGTGGCAGACGGTGGCAACTGGTCACCAAAGACATGGGAAAAATTCACTCCGCCTTTCTCGATCACCGCGCCATTTTCCAGCACCCGGCTACGGCCACCCCGCCCTGCTCGCGCTCCCAGCTGTCTTCCCGGAACGTGGCTGTGCCATCTTCTGCCCCAGTGCGTCACAGATACGGTCCTGCAGATCCAGCAGGTAGTCTTTCACCGCCTGCAGTGAAACCTCTGACATGGTGCTTTCCCCGGATGCGGTCGGTGTGTTCACGGGCGCAAGACGCGCCCGCTTTCCAGATCAATAATGGTAGAGGGTTTGCTCCCTGGTCACAGGCGCCGCTGACAATAAAGTCGAGTTGATCACCCAGCTGGCGGGCCACCTGATAGCGATTGCGCGCCGCCGGGCGACCACTGATGTTGGCGCTGGTAGAAATGATGGGTTGTCCGGCCAGCTGACATAACTGGCGAGCCAGAGGGTGGTCCGGCACGCGCACGGCTACTTTGCGGTGCTGTCCGCGCACCCAAACGGGTAAGCGATCACTGGCATCAATCAGGTAGGTCACCGGCGCCGGCCACTGCGTTTGTAATTGCGCAGACTGCGCCTCGGTCAGTGATAGATAGGGCGCCAGCTGAGCCAGGCTCTCCCCGATCAGGATCAACCCCTTACTCACTGGGCGCTTTTTGATGGCCAGCAACTGCATCACCGCGTCGCGGTTAAACGGATCGCAGCCCAAGCCGTAGACGGACTCCGTGGGGTAGGCGACCACGCCGCCCGCCTGAATGATCTGTGCCGCACTGTGCAGGTGCTGATCCATGACAACGCCCTGAAAGCAAAAGCGGCAAATTACCCTGCACAGCCCGGCGACTCAAGTCTGCCGATCAGCAGGCGGCTTAGGCTTCGCTGACCTGGCGCTTCAGATAACCGCCGGCCACGCGCTCCACCCAGCCTTCCAGTTCCAGATCCGCCAGCTGGCTAGCCAACTCGGACATGGACAAACCGGTACGTTCCTGCAACACATCCAGGGGATTCAGGCCGCTGGTCAGGTGAGCCAGCAAGTCGGGGGCCTCATAATGAATGCCGCAGGCTTCCCCGCTACGCTGAAAGTCGCCAAAGGCCTGGAAAATATCGTCCACGGATTCCAGCCAGCTGGCGCCATCGCGCAGCAGCTGGTGACAGCCCTTGCTCAGCGGATTGTGGATACTGCCCGGAATAGCAACACTTCACGCCCTGGGACAACGCCGTGCGTGCGGTAATCAGCGAGCCACTCTTGATCGCAGCCTCCACCACAATGGTGGCCAGGCTGAGCCCACTGATAATGCGATTACGCATGGGAACTGGGCAGGAAGAGGGCGCGACCCCGGGGCAAATTCCGACACCAGCGCACCGCCGTTGTCCACGATCTGGCTGGCCAGCAACCCATTGCGAGGCGGGTAGATGCAATCCGGGCCACTGCCCATCACCGCCACCGTGCGCCCGGCACTCACCGCACCACGGTGGGCAGCCGCATCGATGCCCAGCGCCAGGCCGCTGACAATCACAAAGCCGCTAGCGGCCAAATTACGGGCAAACCGGCGACTGTTGTCGAGGCCATCCGCTGACGCATTGCGCGCCCACCATGGCCAACGAGGGCGCATTCAAAGCCTCCACGCTGCCGCGGACAGCAATCACCCCAGGCGCATCGTTGATCTGAGCCAGCAACGGCGGATAATCCGCATCACCCAACGCAATCCAGCGCCAGCCCTGCTCACGCAGTTGCTCGAAATACACGGGAAGGTTGCCGGTATTGTCCAGCAGCCGGGCACGCTCTTTCAGGCCGGCCGGCAGCAGGGGAAGAAAATCAGATACCGGTGCCGAAGCAATCCGGTGTTGCTGCAGAGCGCGGCCCAGGGCCGCTGAAGACGGGGAAAACAACGCCTGCAATAGCAGGCGTTTAAATTGTCCGTCCATTCGCCCACCTCCTGTGTGTGGTGTCGTGTGGAGCCGGTAGTCTAACCATAAAAACAAAGATCGAGAGCGTCATGCATAGAAAGAGCGGGCGTCGGCTCAGCTCAAGCGGTTAGAAGATCAGTAGCTGCCCGCCGGGCTTTCGGCGATATCGTGCATATAAATAGGCCGTGTGGACTCCATGATCAAGCCATAGCTGACCTTGTCGAAGACCCGGAAGATCACCATGGAACCGGTTTTCTCACGGGGCAGCTGGACCATGTCACCCTGCTGGCGATCGCGGACCACTTCGCCCTGGCCATAGATATCCAGCACGTTGCCTTCTTTCAGGCCGTCACGCAGGCCCTTGTTGATCACTACCACGTCGTTACGGGCCACACTGTTAAGGCGATCAAAGAAGCGAATCACTTTCGCCTCAATCTTGGTATCCGGTGCAGACGGATACAGCACTGCGCGAACACGGCGATCTTCCGTGGAGAACAGGCGATCATCAATGCGCAGGTCTTCACTGGAGTCGGTGACCCGCAGGGTAATCATGTCGTCATCGTGGCTGGCCACCCGGCCCAGGCCGATCTGGCGAGCTTCGTAACCCAGCACTTCATTGGTATCCGGGTCCACATATTGCTCACCGGTGCGGTAGAAACCATAGCCCTGATCCAGATCTTCCCATTGGGTGGCAGTATCACGGGCATAAACGGTATCGCCTTCACCGAAGATCACACGGCGATCGCGGCCACCCACCAGGTAGGGGCTTCGACGATTTCCTTGCGATCCACCACCAGCCCTTCCTTCAGGTAGGACTGAATCGCACTGGCAGGAATGGCAGGAATCGCTTCGTCATTGGCAATTTCACGCACCCGCGGGGTGAGTTTCACTGTACCATTGGACATCACGGTCTCTTCCACGCCCCGCTTCACCGACAGGCGCGGCTCACCGTCAACGTAGGAAAGACGGATTTCGTCGCCGGGGTAGATCAAGTGAGGGTTACTGATTTCCTCATTAATCTGCCAGATTTCTGGCCATTGCCACGGCTCTTGCAGAAAACGGCCGCTGATATCCCAAAGGGTATCGCCGTTTTTCACGAAATACTTGCTGGGGTGCCCATCTTTGAGCACCACCGCTGCGGAGGCCATACCGGACACCGCCAGCACCAGGCCAAAGGCCAAGGCGCGCTGGACCGATTTCATCATCATCGGATTCCTTTTATCATTATTGGACTCATCCCCGAGAGCGACCGCGATCCTTTATTGTAGACGCGGTTCCTTTTGGATATTAGCAATGCGATCATATATTTAGCAACCGAAATTCGAGTACTACCGCAACTTCTGAGAAGGTACATGGCTAAACTGGAAATACTGGAATTCCCGGATCCCCGACTACGCACAGTAGCAAAGCCGGTGGAAAAGGTAGATGACGAGCTTCGCAAACTGATCGACGACATGTTCGAAACCATGTACGCCGCCCCGGGGCATTGGCTTGGCCGCTACCCAGGTAGACGTGCATAAGCGTCTGATCGTGATGGATCTGTCCGAAGAGCACAACGAGCCCATGGTGTTCATCAACCCGCAGATCACCCCGCTCACCGATGAGCTGGCCCCCTACGAAGAAGGCTGCCTGTCGGTGCCCGGCTTCTACGAAAAGGTGCCACGCCAGGCCCGGGTACGGATTAACGCCCTGGACCGGGACGGCAACGCCTTCGAAGTGGAAGCAGACGAGCTGCTCGCCACCTGTATCCAGCATGAAATGGATCACCTGGACGGCAAGCTATTCGTAGATTACGTATCCCGGCTGAAGCGCGACCGCATCAAGAAGAAGCTGGAAAAGATCCACCGCCAGCAGGCTTAACATTAGCTGCACGCTAGAAGGCGTAACGCCCACCATTTCCGCGTTGTAGCTTGTAGATTGTAGCTTGCCGTTCCCAACCCAGAGGCCTTTTTGAAACCCTTACGTCTCGCCTTCGCCGGCACCCCGGATTTCGCCGCCGCCAGCCTGCAGGCCGTGCTGGATAGCGATCATCAGGTTGTGGCTGTGCTCACCCAACCGGATCGTGCCGCCGGGCGCGGCAAGAAAGTGCAGCAAAGCCCGGTCAAACAACTGGCCCATAGCCAAGGCATTACCGTACTGCAGCCGGAAAACCTAAAGGGCGAAACCATTCGCCAACAGCTGCATGATCTAGAGCTGGATGCCCTGGTGGTGGTGGCCTACGGCCTGATCATTCCCCAGGCCGTGCTGGACATGCCGCGCCTGGGCTGCCTGAACGTGCACGGCTCGCTATTGCCGCGCTGGCGCGGTGCCGCGCCCATCCAGCGGGCCATCACCACTGGCGACACGGAAACCGGCAACACCATCATGCAAATGGAAGCCGGGCTCGATACCGGCCCCATGCTGCTGAGTGAATCACTGCCTATCGGCGATAGCGAGACTGGCGGAGAACTGCATGATCGATTGGCCGCCCAAGGCGCCCGCCTGCTAGTCACCGTGCTGCAGGACCTGGAAAACTACCTGGCCAACGCCACGCCACAACCGGATGAAGGCATCACTTACGCCCATAAGCTCAGCAAGGCCGAAGCGCGGCTGGATTTTCGCCTGCCCACCCGCGCCCTCTACAACCGCATTCGTGCCTTCAACCCTTTCCCGGTGAGCTGGGTGCCACTGAACGGTCAGCCCATGCGCATCTGGCACGCCAGCGAAAGCCCGCAACCGGCACAAGAAAACGATGAACCGGGCCATATTCTCAGCGTGGACGACCAGGGCATCCATGTGGCCACCGGCGATGGCAGCCTGATACTTGAAGAACTGCAATTGCCCGGCAAACGACGGATGGCGGTGTCCGACCTACTACGCGGCAACCCCACCTTGTTTTCGGTAGGCGAACCACTGGGCGATGCCATTATCAATGAATCTGGTGACCACAGTGGCAACGCCTGACCCGCGCCTGAGCGCGGTACGCGCCCTGAACCGGGTACTCCCAGGCAAGGGCGACGGCGAAAGCCTGCGCGAGGTGCTGCGCGACTTCCCCCTGCAAGGGAGCGACGGCGGCCAGATGCGCGATATCTGCTTCGGCGTCTGCCGCCACCTGCGCCCTCTCAACCACTGGCTTAACCAGCAGCTTTCCAAACCCCTCAAGGCCAGCGCCCAACCGGTGCGGCTGGCCCTGCTGGCTGGCCTCTACGAGCTATGGTTCAGCGACCGCCCGGCCCACGCCATCGTCAACGCCTACCCGCAGCTGTGCCGCAAGCTGAAAGCCCCCTGGGCCGCCGGCCTTAGCAATGCGGTGCTGCGCAAAGCCAGCCAGATCACCCTTGAACAAGCCGTGGCCGACGCCCCCGCGAATATCCAGCTGAGCCTGCCCGACTGGCTGTTTAAACGCTGGCAAAACGATTGGCCCGACAACGCCGACGCCATGGCCCGCGCCAACCTGCAAACGCCCCGTTCACCCTGCGAGTGAATCGCCAGCAGCAACAACGAGCCGACGCCCTCTCCGCCCTGGGCGAAGGCGCGCGTGCCGGCAGCGTTGCCCCTTACAGCATTTACCTGCAGCCGGCCCGGCCGGTATTTCAGCTACCCGGTTTTGAGCAAGGCGCCCTGTCGGTGCAGGACGAAGCCGCCCAGCTGCCCGCCGAATTACTGCAGGCCCCGCCCAACGGTCGCATCCTCGATGCCTGCGCCGCCCCGGCGGCAAAACCGGCCAACTGCGCGAAATTCCCCGCCGCAGACCTCACCGCCCTGGAGCTGGAAGGCAAACGGCTGGCGCGCATCCGCGAGAACCTGGCGCGGCTGGGCACCGACGTCACCCTGCTGCAAGGCGACGCCAGCGACCCGCAATCCTGGTGGGACGGCACCCCCTTCGATGCCATCCTGCTGGACGCCCTGCTCCGCCACCGGCATCCTGCGCCGCCAGCCGGATGTGAAATGGCACCGCAAGGCCTCGGACATCGCCGCACTGGTTGATTTACAAGCGCGCATGCTGGATGCACTATGGCCGCTGCTCAAACCCGGCGGCATGCTGGTGTATGCCACCTGTTCGGTACTGCGCGACGAGAACGACCATCAGGTTCGTGACTTCCTGCAACGCCAGCCACAGGCCCGGGATGTGACGCCACGGCCGGAAGGGGCCACAATGGTGGACGCAGGGTGGCAGCTGTTCCCGGAACAACACGGCCCGGACGGTTTCTACCTGGCTTGCCTGCGTAAAGAATCGGGGGCCCGACTCAGTTCATGAAAATCATTATTCTCGGTGCTGGCCAGGTGGGCGGCACTCTGGCCGAAAACCTGGCCAATGAACGCAACGACATCACGGTCATCGACACCGATGATGAACGCCTGCGCGAGCTGGGTGACCGCCTGGATATCGGCACCGTGCGCGGCATGGGCTGCTACCCGGCCGTGCTCAAGGAAGCCGGCGCCGAAGATGCGGACATGCTAATCGCGGTGACCAACTCTGACGAGGTCAACATGATCGCCTGTCAGGTGGCCTACTCCCTGTTCCGCACCCCCTCCAAGATCGCCCGCATTCGCACCGCCCACTACACCAGCCGCTCGGAAAAACTGTTCAACGAAAACGCCCTGCCCATTGATGTGATCATCAGCCCCGAACAGGTGGTGACCGACTACATCAAGCGCCTGATCGAACACCCGGGCGCCCTGCAGGTCGTTAACTTCGCCGGTGGCCGGGTACAGCTGGTGGCGGTGCGCGCCTATTACGGCGGCCCGCTGGTGGGCAACGAGCTGCGCGAATTGCGCAAGCACATGCCCAACGTGGATACCCGCGTCGCGGCTATTTTCCGCCGTGGCCGGCCCATCATCCCGGAAGGCAACACCGTGATCGAAGCCGA
>UEXL01000478.1_pt1 | contig 16942 bp, 18 predicted proteins | sample 1796671 | NCBI WGS metagenome assembly UEXL01 (sample SAMEA4772471, study PRJEB27181) | metagenome | reverse complement strand
GTGAATATACCTATCATCAAGTATTCCGTGGAGTGGTGGAATACCCTGCACCAGCCCGCCACGTTCAAGCTGACAGAAAAGCCCTCGATGCCCATGGAAATGTGGGTGCCCCTGTTGCTGTCGGTGCTGGGGCTCTATCTGATTTTTGGCTGGTTTGCCTGCCTGCGCATGCAAACGGAAATACTCATTCGCGAACGCCGTACCCGCTGGGTCAAAGAGCTGGTGCAGGCGGAAGGTAACTGATCACATGGCGTTTGATTCTCTAACTGCGTTTATCGTCATGGAAGGCCACGGTCCCTATGTCTGGACCTGTTATGGCGTGTTCTTTTTGTTGCTGGGGGCGCTGGTTTACTGGTCGCTGCTGCAGCGTCGCCGGGCAGTGTCTGCCCAGCGCCGCGACCTGGCCCGCGCTGCGGCTGGTCAGTCTGCCACTCCCCAGACCACGGTTGGCGCAAGCTTCAACCGGGTTCACGAATCTCAAGACTGAACGGCAGGAAACCGATGCATCCGATCCGAAGAAAACGACTGACCATTGTGCTGTTTTTGCTGGCAGGGATTGCCGTTGCTGTCGGGCTGACCACCTATGCCCTGCGCCAGAATATCAACCTGTTCTACGACCCCAGCCAGATCGCGGCCGGTGAAGCGCCGCTGGATGTCCGAATCCGCGCCGGCGGTATGGTCGAGGAAGGATCGGTGCTGCGGGATTCCGAGAGCCTGAAGGTGGAGTTCAAGGTCACCGATTTCAATTCGTCGGTGCTGGTGGAATACACCGGTCTTCTGCCGGACCTGTTTGCCGAAGGGCAGGGGGTGGTCGCCATGGGCCGGATGACTGACAACGGCCGGTTTGTGGCCGATCAGGTGCTGGCAAAACACGACGAGAATTACATGCCACCGGAAGTGGCCGAAGCTCTGGAAAGAGCCTCGGCAGCCAAGCATAAGACCGGTGACAGCAGTAGCGCAGACACGGCCTACTGAGACGATTTCTATTTGCTGATGTTGGGAGAGGTCTGATGTATCCGGAACTCGGACAGTTTGCGCTGATACTCGCGCTGTTGCTCGCCGTACTGCTTTCCGTGGTCCCGCTGGTGGGCTCGGTGTCCGGTCGTGACAATCTGCAGGCGTTTGCACGCCCGCTCTCGGCCGGTTTGTTCGTGTTCGTCGCCATTGCTTTCGCGATTCTCACCTACGCCTTTCTGATTGATGACTTCTCTGTGGCCTATGTCGCCAATAACAGCAACAGCATGTTGCCCTGGTACTACAAGTTCAGTGCGGTCTGGGGCGGTCATGAAGGCTCACTGTTGCTGTGTGGATTCTGATGCTGGCAGGCTGGACGCTCGCCGTCGCAGTGTTCAGCCGCCGCTTGCCATCGGTGATGATTGCCCAGGTATTGGCGGTCATGGGCATGATCACCGTGGGTTTCCTGCTGTTCATCATCCTGACCTCCAATCCGTTTGACCGGATGCTGCCGAACGTGCCGGCCGACGGCAACGACCTAAATCCGCTGCTGCAGGATTTCGGGCTGATCGTTCACCCGCCGATGCTGTACATGGGGTATGTGGGCTTTTCGGTTGCCTTCGCGTTCGCCATTGCCGCGCTGATTAATGGCAAGCTGGATGCGGCCTGGGCCCGCTGGTCGCGTCCCTGGACCACGGTGGCCTGGGCCTTCCTGTCGCTGGGCATTGCCCTCGGCAGCTGGTGGGCCTATTACGAGCTGGGCTGGGGTGGCTGGTGGTTCTGGGATCCGGTGGAAAACGCCTCGTTGCTGCCCTGGCTGTCGGGTACAGCGTTGATGCACTCGCTTGCGGTGACGGAAAAACGCGGCGTGTTCAAGAGCTGGACGGTACTTCTGGCCATCGTCACCTTCTCACTGAGCCTGCTGGGCACCTTCCTGGTCCGCTCCGGTGTGCTGACCTCGGTGCATGCGTTTGCCTCTGACCCCGAGCGCGGCACGTTCCTGCTGGCGTTGCTGGCCATAACCATTGTATCCAGCCTGCTACTTTATGCGGTTCGTGCCCCGGTCGTGCATGTCCGTGCCCGCTACGGCTCGATGTCGCGGGAGATATTCCTGCTCCTGAACAACGTGCTGCTGGTGGCCGCCACCCTGCTGGTTCTGATCGGAACCCTGTACCCGCTGGTGCTGGATTATCTCGACATGGGCCGGTTGTCCATCGGTGAGCCGTTCTTCAATCTCACCTTCAGCCCGCTGGCCGTGGCCACCGGATTGCTGATGGGCGCCGGTGTGTTCTCGCGCTGGAAGAAAACTGACGGGGGGTTGGCTGGGTCGTAAACTGTTGTGGCCGCTGGCAGTCAGCCTGCTGGCGACCACCGCGGTGATGGTGATTTACGGTGGGTTCAAGCCGTGGGCCTTCGTGGGCTGTTTCGCAGCGGTGTGGGTGTCGGTCGCAACCCTCTGGGATCTGTGGGACAAGTCGGCGTCCAGAAAAGGGCGTGTTCACGGCCTCAAGCGCCAGTCCCGCAGCTATTACGGCATGGTGCTCGGCCATCTGGGCATGGCCATCACCATGGCCGGCGCCACCGTGGTTTCCAATTACGGGATCGAGCGCGATGTGCGCATGAGCCCCGGTGACACCGCAATGGTGGGGGATTACCAGGTCGAGTTTATCGAGATCGGTGATCGCCGCGGGCAGAATTTCACGGCCCAGTACGGCACCTTTGAAGTGACGCTGGACGGAGATCCTGTTTCGGTTCTGTACCGGGAAAAGCGCCAGTACCTGGTGCAGACCAGTGTCATGACCGAGGCAGGTATTGATGCCGGACTGTTCCGCGATGTGTTTGTCGCGGTCGGTGAACGCATCAGCGACGACGCCTGGGCGATCCGGCTGCAATACAAGCCGCTGGTGCGCTGGCTGTGGCTGGGCTCGATTTTCATGGCTGCCGGCGGCTTCCTGGCCATCGCGGACCGGCGCTATCGTGTCCGCGACAAGGCTACCGAGAAGCAAGCGGCCACTGCGCCCGCGCCCCGGGGCGACGCCGCGGAGGCCCTGTCATGAAGCGCATGTTTCTGTTTCTGCCGGTGATTTTGGTCATCGTGCTTGGCGTGGTGCTGTTCGCCGGTATCGGTAAGGATCCCAATCGCCTGGAATCTGCGCTGATTGGCAAACCCGTGCCGGCTTTTAACCTGTCCGATCTCGCCGACGCTGAGCGGCAACTGGACGGTGAGGTTTTCCGGGGTGAGGTGTCGCTGTTGAATGTGTGGGGCACCTGGTGTCCCGCCTGCCGCGACGAGCACGACGACCTGTTGTGGCTGGCCGAGGACAAGGGCGTGCGCATTATCGGCCTGAATTACAAGGACAATCGTGAAGACGCGTTGGTCTGGCTGGAGCGCCTGGGCGACCCCTACGCGGTGACTATCTACGACCCCCGGGGCACACTGGGCTTTGATCTGGGTGTCTACGGCGCGCCGGAAACCTACGTGATCGACGCCGAGGGCATTGTGCGGCATCGCCACGTGGGCGTGGTGAATGAAAAAGTCTGGAAAGAAGACCTGGAACCGCTGGTGACTCGTTACCGGGAGGGCGCGTGATGGTCCGTTCGTTTGCCCTCTGTCTGCTGCTGGCGATGCTGCCACTGACGGTGTCCGCCGACGAGGCCAACATTCAGGGCTTCGATAACCTCGCGGAGGAACAACGCTACCGTGAGCTGATATCCGAGCTGCGTTGCCCGAAGTGTCAGAACCAGAACATTGCCGATTCCAATGCGCCGATTTCCAAGGACATGCGGGATGCGGTCTATCTGATGATGCAGGATGGCGCCTCTGACGACGCCATTGTCAGTTCCCTGGTGGATCGCTTCGGCGAGTTTGTGCGCTACAACCCGGAGGTGGACCGTCGTACCTTTTTACTGTGGGCGACACCCGCCATTGCCGTGGGTATCGGCCTGCTGGTGGTCGGCGGCATTGTGATACGGTCGCGCCGCCGCGGTGAGCAGGGCGCCAGCCTCACTGCCGAGGAGCAGGCCCGGGTCAGCAAGTTGCTGGCCGGCGAAGACCGGAACAACCGCTCCTGATCTGATGTTTCCACTCTCTTTCAATACGTTACGAACCTCCTATGACTGATACTCTATTCTGGATTCTTGCTGCAGCGCTGATATGTCTGGCGCTGGCTTTTATTATCTGGCCGCTGTTCTCACACCGCGCGGATCGTCGCGCCCAACTGGATCTGCGCAATCAGAATCTGATGGCCTATCGCTCCCGCATGGAGGAGCTCGACAGCGAATACCAGGCCGGCATTCTCGATGAGGAGAATTACCGGCAACTGCGCGAAGAGCTGGCGGGCAGCATGCTGGACGATGTCCCGGACGCTGACAATGGCCCGGCCGGTGGGGTAACTCCCGGGCGGGGCCGCCGCAGCGCCCTGGCCATTGCTCTGGTCAGTTTTCTGGCGGTACCCGCGGCCGCGGTGTACATGTACCAGCAGTGGGGCGCCATGGACGACGTTGCGCAATACCGTGCCATGCAGGAAATGACCGCGTCCGGTGACGATCGTGTCCAGCAGATGACCCGGCTCACCGAACAGTTGCGGGAACGCCTTGTGGCCAAGCCCGACAATAGCGATGGCTGGGCCATGCTCGGGCGCAGCTACATGCGTCTGGAGCAGTACGAGGATGCCGCCTGGGCGTTCGAACAGCTGGCCGGCCAGGTGCAGGATGACCAGCAGTCCGAGGCCACGGCCTGGGGGCTGTCTGCCCAGGCGCTGTTCTTTGACAGCCAGGGTGCTCTGAACGATGACGTCACCCGGGCGATCGGCAAGGCACGGGCGCTGGATCCGGACGAGGTCAATGCGTTGGGGCTGCTCGGCATCTCTGCGTTCAGTGGGGAAAACTATGAACAGGCCATTGGCTATTGGGAACGTATTGTCGACGTGGCACCGGATCATCCGCAGATTGCGTCCATTCGTGAGGGCATCCGCGAGGCCTATCAACGGCTCGGCCGGGATGCGCCTGAACAGGAGGTCGCGGAGGCCAGCGGCCCCGGTGTTACGGTGCGGGTTGAACTGACGGAAGCCTTCGAGGGACAGATCCCCGATGACACCACGCTGTTTGTGTTTGCCCGCAGCACGGATCGGGACAATCGCGTTCCGCTGGCGGTGGCGCGTCTGACCGCTGGGGATCTGCCAGCGGATATCCGGCTTGACGACCGCTACACCATGTCGCCGGAAAACCGGCTGTCGGACGCCGCTGAAGTCTTGCTGGTGGCTCGACTGTCACCGTCCGGCACGGCGGCGGCCCAGGAGGGCGACTGGCAGGGTGTGTTGGCGGATCCGGTTGCGGTGAACGACAACCGCGAGGTTGCTGCGACCCTGGTGATTGATCACCAGCTGCGGGACTGAAGCCGGCCGCCGAATCCGGGCTCACGATCACGAGTGACCGGTCAGCCCCTCCGGATACAGAGGAGGCAGGCTGTCTGCCTGCCTGGTCGGGGCAGCACGATCGCCGCGAACCCGCTTGAGGGTGGCGACCAGCGCTGCGCCTTGCCAAAGTTCCTGATCTTGCCCGGGCTTGCCGAACAGGTGGCGTTGCAGAGCCTCAAGCTGCTCATTCAGGCGCGGGTCGTCCACATGGGCTGTGACCTCGGCAACGCTGTCAAACGAATGGTCGATACCACTGCAGTGGGACAAATGCCGGTTCGCCCATTGCGGCAGCAGCCTGAGGGTGTCCGAGGATCCGGCGTTGGCTGCTTTGCACAGCTGTTCGAACAGGACTTTTTCGCTTTCGTCTGTGGCCACCGGCTGGCCACGCTGCCCCGTATCCTTTCTGCCCTTTGCGCGCCACCACAAGCCCGCTGTCGCCAGCCAGGCCACGGCCAGAATCAGACTGAGCCACGGCCAGAAACCGGAATCCTCCGGCATGGCCGGGCCAGCTTGCTCGACGGTGTCGGTGCCTGTGTCGGGCTTTTCGACCTGGCGGGGTGACGGGGCCGGGACCTGCCCCGGTGGCGCTTCTACGGCAAGGGTTCGGGCAGGAATCACGGCAAATTTTTCCTCGTCAGCCCCGGTATCCCACCAGGCAATGCGTATCTCCGGCACAATCAGGTTGCCCGGCTGCACCGGCACCATGGCCGTGGTCTGGGTCAGGCTTGCAGTGAGGCCGTCGCCGGTGGCGTCGGTGTTACGTTCAGGGGTTTCCGGATAGGTGCGGATGCCGGGTACGTCCATTCCGGTAAACGGTGGCAGCGTTTCGGCGGGCAACCCCTCCGCCCTCAGTGCCAGCGTGCGGGTCAGATTCTGGCCGGTGCTCAGGGTCTGGTTTTCAGGCAGCCCGGACTCTGTCAGTTCCAGGCTGCGCGCCGGCAGCCAGGTATCTCCGCTGAAACTGTCCGGTATGGCCTTCACCGGGATATCGAACAGGTCTTCGCTGTCATGCAGGAACTTCAGTTGGCCGTCGGGGGTGCGTGCCCGCCCCTCGAAACGGATGGTGTTGAGGCTGAATTCGCCGGGCTGCTGGGGATAGATCGCGTAACGCCGCTCCACCACGCGGAAACGTGCGCCGTCGCGGTAGCGGCTGTACTCCCGTTGTTTGCCCAGAGTTTCAATGATCGCGTCCGGGTGCTCGGGTTCGGACAGCTCGCCACGGATCAGATTGCCGCTGAAAAACAGCTTGATGGTCAGTACCAGCTGCTCCTGAACGTACACTTCGTCTTTGTCAGTGGACAGCTCAATGAAGCTGTCCCGCGGTTCCTCGCTGTCTTGCTGAGGTGGACTTCCACTCATCACATTGATATCCACCGGTTCTGATTGCGCGTCCTGGAAGGTCAGGGCCGGGATGGTCAGCCTGCCGGTGGTTTTTGGTGCCAGCTCGAACGTCCAGGTGATTTCGCCCATCATTTCATTGTTGACGGTGCGGATGCTGTAGCGCTGGTTGCGCCCGACAATGTCGAAGTCTTCCTCGACTTTTTCAATGTCCGGTGACGGCAGGCTGGAAATGTCCAGATCGAACAGATTGCCGAGGTTGATGTCGATCTTCATGCTGCCCCGCACATTGAGCGTCAGCACCTCACCCTCGTAGAGGTTTGTTCTGTCCGGCTCCACTGTAAGCTCATTGTGCCACGCCAGTGCTGCCAATAGGTCGCAAGCCGCTTTACCATGGGTAGCCGCCCTCGTCGGATATCCGCCGCTGTAGAATCGTCAACAGGCCGCCAGGATACCCGCCTCAGCCACTGCTCCTGGCCCTGGGTGAGCGGCGCTTCGGTCAATTCTGCCGGCGCTTGTTGCTGCTGGCCGTTGGCGTCGTTGCCGGTGGCAGACTCCGCGGCGTCAGAGGGCTGCTGCGGTGGCTCATTGGCATTCTCCTGGCCGGACTGTTCACCACTCTGGCTATTCTGCTGCTCGCCGCTTTCTTCGCTGTCTTGCTGGCCGCGCTCCTGATCACTCTCCTGACCACTCTGGTCGCCTTGCTGGCTGTCGGGATCCTGTTCACCGCTGTTGCTGTCATTGCCTTGTTGATTCTGGTCGCTGTCGCTGCCGTTGTCGTCGTTGTTCTGATTCTCCTGGTCGCTGTCCCCGGATTGGTTTTCGGACTGTTGCTGTTTCAGCAGTTGCTCCACCAGATCCCGGTTGACGCGGGCATCTTCCATCTCGGGTTCCGCTTCCAGCGCTTCGTCATAGGCCTTGATGGCCTCCTCCAGTTTGCCGGCGCGGGCCAGGGCGTTGCCGCGGTTGTAATCGGACCGCGGCGTCGCGGCGCGGCCAAACGATTCGGCCGCGGCTTCGTAATCCTGATTCCGGTACTCTGCGCTGCCGCGCCATTCCGGGCTCTCCAGTTCCGTGGCGGCGCTCGCCGGGTCTTCGGCGATCAGCGCCGGTGCCCGTTGGTCCTCGCGCGCCCAGAGCTCCGCCCAGCTCAGCGCCATGGCCGGCCTCGGTGCCAGTGGCAGCAGGGTAAACAGCAACAGGGCAAGGGCGCCTTTGCGCCATCCGATCAGGATCAGCGGCAGGGCCAGCCACAGCAGCCAGTAACCGTCGTCCTGAAAACGATTGACGGTGAGATCCCGCTCGCTGTCCTGCCACTCAGTGGCGTCCTCGGACCGCAGGCGCAGGTTGGTGATGTCGGTGTCGTCGATGGTGAGGCGCTGGCTGCGCCCGCCGTTGCGGCTGGCCAGTTGCTGCAATGCCGACGGGCTGGCCTTGGCCATGACGATGTTGCCGTTTTCGCGGATAAAGCCCTGTTTGGGTAACGGAATGGGGCCGCCTTCCGCGGTACCGACGATCAGGGTGCTCAAGGGGAACGGGCTGTTTCTCAGGGTTTCGGTAATGCGATCCTGGTAGCGGTCGCTGACATTGTCGGTCAACAGCAGCAGCTTGCCGTTCCCAGGGGCGCCTTGCTCCAGCAATTCCAGCCCTCGTGCAACGCCGAGATCGGCGCGGTTTCCGGGCGCCGGCATGATCACCGGGTCGAGCACATCCAGCAAACCGATGATGGTGTTGCGGTCGTCCGTCAGTGGGCTGACAGCGTGGGCGTCGGCCGCATACACCACCAGCGCGGTGAGGCTGCCCTCCCGCTGATCGAGAATGTCGCGGATCTTGCGTTTGGCGAGGGTGAGGCGATCGGGCTCCACATCCGTGGCCAGCATCGACAACGACAGATCCAGCACCACCACCAGACTGTCATTCTGTTGCTGCAGCGGCGTTGGCACCTGCCGCCAGGCCGGGCCTGCCAGCGCAACCGACAGGATCAGCAGCGCTGCGGCCGACGCCAGCAGGGGCGAACGGCTGTGCCCGCCGGACTGGCCATGGTGGGTGATGACCGGGCGCAGCAGCGGCTCCGGGATAATTCGTGCCCAGCCGCTGTCGCTCTGGCGGGCTTTACGGAACACCAGGGGCAGTAACGGAATGGCCAGCAGGAGCAACAGCCACAGCGGGCGCAGAAAGTGGAAGTCAGACATGGCGCGGCCCCCGTTGTTCCCGCTGACGCTGGTTATCCGGGCTGTTTACCCTCGCCGCCCGCGCCAGTTTGAGGGCCTGCAACAGCAGCCAGAGCAGGACCGCCGCGGCGGCCGGCCAGACAAACAGGTCCGTTACCGGACGGTAACGCTTGCCCTCAAGCTCTATGGGTTCGAGCTGATCAATGCTCTGGTAGATCATTTCCAGTTCCGGCAGGCTGCGGGCGCGGAAGTATTCGCCGCCGGTCTGCTCGGCCATGCCCTCCAGAAGGGCTTCATCGAGATCCCGTGACGGGTTCACCTGCCGGGAGCCCAGCAAGCCGCGCTGGATCATGGATTCGGCGCCAATGCCGATGGTGTAGATGCGTACACCGGTTGCCTTGGCAATCTCGGTGGCCTTATCGGGGGTGATCTCACCGGCGGTATTGGCGCCATCGGTCAGCAGGATCACCACGCGCTGTTCCTGGGGACGATCGCGCAGCCGTTTGACTGCCAGTCCGATGGCATCGCCGATGGCGGTGGCGCGACCGGCCATGCCGATGCCGGATTCATTCAGCAGTGTGCGTACCGTGGCCAGATCAAAGGTCAGCGGCGCCTGGATGTAGGGTTCGGTGCCGAACAGCAGGAGACCCAGGCGATCCCCCTCACGACGCTGGATAAAGTCATCCACCACCCGTTTCACCGCCTGCAGGCGGTTGATGCCGCGGCCCTGAATGATCATGTCCTGCTCATCCATGCTGGGTGAGATATCCACTGCCAGTAGCAGATCACGGCCGCTGACCGGCATTTGCACCGGCTCACCCACGTGTTGCGGGCGGGCTGCCGCCACCACCAGCAACAGCCAGGCCAGCAGCAGAATCAGCGCCTGCCACCAGGGCAAGCGGCTGCCGCTGCGGCTGACCCCGGGGAGATCCGACAGCCAGTGCCCGACGGGCAGCACTGGTGCATCGACCGATTGCCCTGAACGCCTGACCAGGCGGACCAACAACGGCGCCAGCACCAGCAGCAACACCCAGGGATAGGCAAGACTCAGCATGACTGACCCCCAAGCCACGCCCGTGCGAAGGCGATGGCGCTGTCCGGGTCCGCCGACGCGGTCGGTTGCCAGCTGCTGGTGACCATGGCCTCAACGGTGGGCCGCGACGCCACCCGGTCTTTCGGACTGGTTTTCAGCAGGAAGTCCGCCCACTGATCGCCGCTCATGGCCTCCGGGCGCTCCGTCGGGTAGCGTGTGCGGGCACACTGTTTCAGCAAGGCATTGAGCCGGGCAAACCACTCGGGAGAAGCGGTGCGGGACCGGGCCAGCAGGTCCAGCTCCCGGCGGGCAATCCGCAACCAGCGGTTTCTGCGCCGGTGGCGGCGAATCATCAGGAAGAGCACCGCCAGTGCGATCAGCACCAGCACCAACAACAGCCACCAGCCCGGTGCCGGGGGCCAGAAGCCGCCGGTTTCGGGAAGCTGGATGTCCCGCAGCTGGCTCAGGGGATCCTGTTCCATCAGCCGATCCTCCCCCGGGGGCCCAGCAGGGATTGCAGCACGATGGCTGGCTCATCCCCGGTCATCACGGTCGCCGGCCGCACGCCTGCGGTGCGGAAACAGTCGTCAAGTTCGGCTTCGTGATGCGCCACTTTGTCGTGCCAGGCCTGCTGGAATGTCGGATTGCCGGCATCGAACCACACCGGGCCGTCCTCACCGGCTACAGCGAAGCGCCCGCTATCCGGCAGCTCCAGCTCCAACGGGTCGGCAATGCGCAGGGCGCTGACGGCATTGTGCCGGGCCAGCGCTCCCAATAGTCGGGGGGTATCCATTGTGAGGTTGAGGAAATCACTGATCACAAAGATGCGGCTACCGGTGTGGGCGACGCGCCGGGCCTCGCCAAGCGCGGTGTCCAGATTGGCAGTCAGCGAGGTTGTCCGCACATCCGGCGCGCGCGGGTTGTCCGGCAGCTTCTGTTGTTTCGCCAGGGTGTCGAGCAGTTGCAGCACGGATTTTTTGCGTCGGGCAGGGCGCTGCACGGTCAGCTCCCGGCCATTGAATACAATGCCCCCGACCTGATCTCCGGACCACAGCGCCAACCAGGACAGAATGCCGGCCATTTGCGCGCAGCGTACCTGTTTGTAGGCCCCGGTGCTGGCAAAGAACAGGGTGGGCCCGAGATCACACAGCAGCAGCACCGGCCGCTCCCGTTCCTCTTCGTACAGTTTGGTGTGGGGGGATTGGCGGCGGGCGGTCACCCGCCAGTCTATGCTGCGGATGTCATCGCCCGGCTGATACTGCCTCACCTCCGCGAACGCCATGCCTCTGCCCCGTTGTGGCGACCTTTGCAGGCCGGCCTGCTGGCTGCGCACCGGCCGTGCGGCTGGCAGCTTCAGCGCCCTGGCGTCCGCCTGAAGGCGGATCAGCGCGGGCAGGTCGATATGGGTGGCGTGAGGTGAGAGCATCATTGCGTATGATCAGGCGGTTACGGGAACGTGATCAATCAGTCTCTGAATCACCGTGTCAGCCGTCATGCCTTCCGCTTCCGCCTCGAAGGTCAGCAGAATGCGGTGGCGAAGCACGTCAAAGGCAATCTGGCGCACATCGTCGGGGCTGACGTAGTCGCGGCCATCGAGCCAGGCCAGGGCGCGGGCGCAGCGATCCAGCGCGATGGTGCCACGGGGGCTGGCGCCGAAGGCGGTCCAGCGCGCCAGCTCCGGATCCAGGCTTTGCGGGTTACGCGTGGCCAATACCAATACCAGCGCCAGCAGATATTGCTCGACCGGCTCGGCCATGTAGATGTCGCCAATCTCGCGGCGTGCCTGGAACACCTGGTCCGCGGTCAGCCGCACTTCCGCCGCCGGTTGCCCCTGCCGGTAATCGTTTCTGGCCAGATGGAGAATGGCTTTCTCGGCATCGGCCGACGGGTAGTCAATCACCACGTGCATCAGGAACCGGTCAAGCTGGGCTTCCGGCAGCGGGTAGGTGCCCTCCTGCTCAATCGGGTTCTGGGTGGCCATTACCATGAACAGCGGGTCGAGGGGAAAGGTGCGCATGCCGACACTGACCTGACGCTCGCCCATGGCTTCGAGCAATGCCGACTGCACTTTTGCCGGTGCCCGGTTGATTTCGTCAGCCAGCACCAGATTGTGGAAGATCGGGCCGTGCTGGAAATCGAACTGGCCGGTTTCGGCGCGGTAGATCTCACTGCCGGTGACGTCCGACGGCAGCAGGTCGGGGGTGAACTGGATTCGGTGAAAGTCTCCTTCGAGATGCTCCGCAAGCGCCTTTGATGGCCGTGGTTTTGGCCAGACCCGGTGCCCCTTCAACCAGCAGATGGCCGTCTGCCAGTAACGCAATCAGCAGCCGGTCTACCAGCTTTTCCTGACCTATGATCCTTTTGGCTAACTGAGATCTAAGCTCCCCGAACGTATGCTGTAATGACATGGGTAATCGTTGTTCCTGTGTGGAGGCTCTTTGCGTACGTAGTTGCCGCAGTTTTCGCATTTGGTCGGCAAAAATCAAGGGCTTGACTATGCTTATGTGACGATACCCTGATTACGTTTATTTCACACTAACCGAGGTCGACTATGAATGCGCTGACGGTGGCCAGCAAGGATCAGTTCTTCGAACAGCTGGCTGAAGCTTTCGCACAGAAAATTGCGAAAACCGAAGCAAAAAAGATCAGTGAATTTGCCAAGCAACATTACGCGCACATTCCTCTTGAGGAGCTGGTCAGTCGACGATTTTCGGATACCTACGGAGCAGTACTCGCGGCCTGGCAGTTCCTGCAGAAACGCAGCGCGGAAGAAACCCCTGTGGCGGTGTTCAACCCGGATCTGGAGAGCGATGGCTGGCAGTCCACCCACACCGTCATCTTCATCCTGCATCCGAACATTCCGTTCCTGATCGATTCCCCTGCGCATTGCCATCAACCAGCGGGAAATCGGTACCCATTCGATCCAGCATTCTATCCTGCGGGTCGACCGCAACGACGACGGCAAGCTGCAGAAACTGCATTCCACCAAGAAATCCAGCGCCGGCTCCGAATACGAAGCGTTCATTGTGCTGGAGATTGATCGCCACAGCGACCCGAAGGATCTGCGCGAGCTGGAGCAGGTGCTGCAGACCATCCTCCACGAAGTACGGATCGCCGTCGAGGATTTCCCGGTGGTCACCAGCAAGGTAAACGAGATTCTGGCGGAACTGGACGCCACCACAGCAGGCATCAGCGACGACGACAAGGAAGAAGCACGGGCGTTTCTGACCTGGCTGTTGGGGGATCGTTTTACCTTTCTCGGGTACGACGAATACGACTTCGCCAAGGACAAGAGCGGCATGGTGGTTCGCCGGGTGGAGAATTCCGAACTCGGCATTCTGCGGGTCAACAACGAGCGTCCGGACCGGGTGCGGCTGAACGAGCTGCCCCAGCGAACCCGGCACGAGATGACCCGCACCGACGACATTTTCATTTTTGCCAAATCGGCGCAGCGGTCCCGCGTTCACCGCCCGGCCTACCCGGATTACATCGCGGTGAAGAAATTCAACAGCAAGGGTGAAGTGGTGGGCGAGCGCCGCTTCCTCGGCCTGTACACCGCCCGCGCCTACAACGAACGGCCCGACGAAATCCCACTGCTGCGCCGCAAGTTCGAACTGGTGATGAAGAAATCCGGCTTCCTGCGGGAGGATTATGCCGGCAAGGAGCTCGAACAGATCCTGACGCTGTATCCCCGTGATGAGCTGTTCCAGATCGAGCCCCAGGAGCTGCTGGGTGTGGCCAAAAGCATTCTCTACATCCAGGAGCGGCGGCGGATCGAGCTGTTCATGCGTGAAGACGTGTATGGCCAGTTTGTGACCTGCCTGGCGTTCTTCCCCACGGGACATCTACAACACCGAGTTGCGCCTGAAGGTGGAGCAGGTGTTGCTGGTTCGCCTGGAAGCGGAAGATATCGAGTTCGTGACCCACTTTTCCGAGTCGGTGCTGGCGCGGGTGCAGTTCACCATTCGCGTTCCCCAGGTGGAGAATCGCCAGCTGCCAATAGCCGAGATTCGCGAAAAGGTGATCGAGCTGGCCCAATCCTGGCGCGATGGCCTGGCGGAGGCGCTCAACGAAGTGTACGGCGAGGAGCAGGGTAACGAGCTGCACCGGTTGTATTCCGGCGGTTTCCCCGCCAGTTACACCGACATGTTCTCGCCCCGCCGCGCTGCCATCGATCTGGAGCACATCGCCGGCGCCGCCGCCGGCCAGCTGACCATGAGTTTCTACCGGGCGCTGGAGGAAGAGGAGAGCGTTCTTCACTTCAAACTGTTCTACGCCGACGAGCCCCTGCCACTGTCGGATGTCATGCCGATCTTCGACAACCTCGGCTTCCGTGTGATCGGGGAGCACCCGTTCGAGGTCAGCGACCGTCACGGCAAGGTGGTGTGGATTCACGATTTCACGCTGCAGGCGTACAGCGGCCGCGTGGTGGATATCCATCGCATCCGTCCGATCTTCGAGGATCTGTTCCGCCGGGTCTGGTACGGCGATGCCGAGAACGATGCCTTCAACCGGTTGCTGCTGTCGTCCTACATGAGCTGGCGGCAGATTGCCCTGCTGCGAACCTACGCCCGCTACATGCGGCAGATCCGCTTCTCCAACAGCCAGACGTTCATCTCCAACACCCTGGTCAATCACGTGGATCTGGCGCAAATGCTGCTGGAGTTCTTCGAAGTACGCTTCAACCCCGAGCGTTACCAGAGCGAAGGCAAGAGCCGGGCCGCCCAGCAGAAGCTGGAGATCGAGTTCAATGCCGGCCTGGACAATGTCGAGAACCTCAGTGAGGACCGCGTGCTGCGCCTGTACCTGGAGCTGATCCAGGCCACCCTGCGCACCAACTATTTCCAGCGCGATGATGACGGCAATAATAAGCCATACATCAGCGTCAAATTCGATCCCACCCAGATTCCCGGACATGCCGCTGCCCATGCCGATGTTCGAAATCTTCGTGTATTCGCCGCGGGTGGAAGGGGTGCACCTGCGGGGTGGCAAAGTGGCCCGCGGCGGGCTGCGCTGGTCTGACCGCTTCGAGGACTACCGCACCGAGATTCTCGGCCTGGTGAAAGCCCAGCAGGTGAAGAACGCGGTGATCGTGCCCGTCGGCGCCAAAGGCGGTTTTGTCGCCAAACAACTGCCGGACCCGTCCGATCGCGAAGCCTTCCAGGCAGAGGGGATCGAAGCCTACAAAACCTTTATCCGTGGTCTGCTGGACATTACTGACAACCTGGTGGACGCCGGCATTCAGCCTCCGGAGCAGGTGATCCGTCACGATGACGACGACCACTACCTGGTGGTCGCGGCCGACAAGGGCACAGCCACCTTCTCCGACATCGCCAATGGCCTCTCTGCGGAGTACGGCTTCTGGATGGGCGACGCCTTTGCTTCCCGGGGGCAGCAATGGCTACGACCACAAGAAAATGGGCATCACCGCGCGGGGTGCCTGGGTCTCAGTGGAGCGGCATTTCCGCGAAATGGGCATCAACCCTGCGCTGGACGAGTTCAGCGCCATCGGCATTGGCGATATGGGCGGCGACGTGTTCGGTAACGGTCTGCTGTGCTCCGAGAAAACCCGTCTGGTGGCGGCGTTCAACCATGTGCACATCTTCATCGATCCGACCCCGGACGCCGAGAAGAGCTATAAGGAACGCAAGCGTCTGTTCGAGCTGCCACGCTCGTCCTGGACCGATTACGACAGCAAGCTGATCTCCAAGGGCGGGGGGTGTCTTCAGCCGCAGCGCCAAGTCCATTCCGGTCAGCCCGGAAATGAAGAAGCTGCTGGGCATCAAGTCGGACCGGGTGCCGCCGAACATGCTGATCACCCACATTCTCAAGGCACAGGTGGACCTGCTCTGGTTTGGTGGCATCGGCACCTACGTCAAAGGCCAGGCCGAGACCCACGCTGACGTTGGCGACAAGGCCAACGACGGACTGCGGATCAACGGTGCCGAACTGCGTTGCAAGGTGGTCGGCGAGGGCGGCAACCTGGGCATGACCCAGCTGGGCCGCATCGAGTTTGCCCTCAACGGTGGCCGCCTGAACACCGATTTCATCGACAACTCCGGCGGCGTGGACTGTTCCGACCACGAAGTGAACATGAAGATCCTACTGAACCGGGCGGTGGCCCTGGGCGATCTGACCGCCAAGCAGCGCAACGTCATGCTTGAGGACATGACCGACGATGTCGGCGACCTGGTGCTGAAGAACAACTACCGCCAGACCCAGGCCATCAGTATCGCCAGCGTCGATGCCACCGGCCGCATGGAAGAGTACCGGCGGTTGATGAATACCCTGGAGAGCGAGGGCAAGCTCAATCGTGCACTGGAATTCCTGCCGGAGGATGAGACACTGTCTGAGCGCAAGCTCGACAAGAAAGGCCTGACCCGCCCCGAGCTGTCGGTGCTGATTTCCTACGTCAAAGGGGATCTCAAGCAGACGCTGATCGCCAGCTCACTGCCGGACGAACCCCTGCTGGCGGGTGAAATGTACAAGGTGTTCCCCCAGGCGCTGACCCGCAAGTTTTCCGATGAGCTCGGCGAGCACCAGCTGCGGCGGGAAATCATTGCCACCCAGATCGCCAACGACATGGTCAACCACATGGGGATCACCTTTGTGGAGCGCCTGTCGCAGTCCACCGGTGCTGATCCGGCGTCGATTGCCCTGGCCTGGATCATCGCCCGGGACGTGTTCCGCCTGGACACCTGGTGGGACAAGATCGAATCCCTCGATTTCCACATTCCGGCAAAACTGCAGATGGAGCTGATGAACGACCTGATGCGCCTGGTGCGGCGCTCTGTGCGCTGGCTGTTGCGTAACCGTCGTGCCGGACTCAAACCTAACATTCAGAGCCATATGGAGCGGTTCGCCGACAGCGTCTGGAAAATCACCGCCGATCTGCCGGACTACCTTGGCGAACAGGCGCGCTCCCACTGGGACAAACGTTTCAACGAACTGCTGGAAGCCGGGCTGCCTAAAGAGCTGGCCTCGGTGTTGGCCGGTACCAGCTATCTGTATTCCTCGCTAGGCATTATCGA
>UEXL01000610.1_pt1 | contig 16951 bp, 25 predicted proteins | sample 1796671 | NCBI WGS metagenome assembly UEXL01 (sample SAMEA4772471, study PRJEB27181) | metagenome | reverse complement strand
AACTTAACAGGTTGGGTAACAATTGGTCTTGGCGTTGGCTCAAAGTCAAAAGTGCTAACTTGTGCGCCTTTGGAGGGGGGTCAAAACTTGAAGTTTCTCTAATTTCCATACCATAAAGCACTTCATCGGCTCTCTTTTCGTAATCTACTTTAGCAATACCAATTTCTGCAATCATTTCTTGAGAGATGGAAGCATAATTTTGTCCACCCACAGATTTATCTGGGTTGGCACGAGCGTCATAACAAGTTTCTAACAAGAATTCACGAAGCCAATAGCCTTCATTTCTTCCTGCGTCGGTGTAAAGTGCATCTAAACCTGATTTGTTGAGGTAATCTTGAATAAATGCTGTGGCATCACGATTAGTTACAGTAGTAATGGTGTTTAATAAATCGCCTACACGATTTTTGTCCATTTCTGGTGTGGCTAATTGCATAGGGAATGACTTTCCACCTTCTGTGCCATCATTGATGGTAATGGTTGAACTAAAATCTAATACTCCAGCGGCACTCATAATCTTAACAGGTTTAGCAATTCGCTTTTTTTGCAGCCCCTTCTGGAATCTGAATAACGCCATTAACTACATTAGGCCAAGTAGAACTATCATTTATGTCAAAGTTATATGGGACATCAGCATAATAGTGTTGAAGAAGTAGGTTTCTGAATGCTTCAGGTGGTAGGGCAACCTTTTCTCTTCCGCTATCGGTGAGAGGTTTAAGATATTCATAATTGTAAAGATAAGAACCACTTGGGAGAACAAAAGACCTCATGCTGGCATCTTTTCCTGCATAAAGATAGTTTCCACCAATGCTTTTTGGCTCTTGCCACTTGTTGAATCTCCAAGTTTCCCACAATTCTTTGATTTCAGGCTTGGAAATGTTACCGTAACTGATGTTGTATTGTTGTCCATTAGGTAAAACTGTTGGAGTGTAGATGTTTTCACGGCTGGAGTTGCTGTTAAAAATTTTGTTTTGTTCTCCTTCTGCTAATTCATATGTTCTTGGAGCGCAAAGACGAGTTCCTGTGTTGTAACCATATGAGTTGGCTAACAAAGTTGCAGCACACTCAATAACTGTGGTTTTTCCTGTTCCTGGAACTCCTGATAGTCGGCAAGTTGAATCTTTCATCATCCATGCGGCCATAAATGCTTCTAAATGTCGGTAATCGTCAAAAGCGAAAACATCATTCAATGAAAGCATCAATGAACGAAGTTGTTTAAGTTGGTCATTAAGTTGAGTTCGGCGAGCAGTTGCAGCAAATGTGGAAAGATAATTTTGGAACTTAGGGTCTAATGCATTACCCATTGAAGAGGGACTCCATTGGTTTGCTCCCTCAACTTGATTAGACAAGTTGGACTTAGACATAAGTTGAGTAAATTTCAAAGCATTTTCTCCTATAACTTGCGTCATGTTGCCTTCAGTAGAAATTCCCATTTCACGGAAAACCGTTTGGGTAATGTTATCTCCTGACTCATCATAAAATACAAGATATTTAGCGTTGCCTTCTTTATCATTTTGAACTTCAATGTGTCCGATGGTATCCAGCGGGGAAATGGTGACTGTATCAGCCATACTTTGTCCACGATTTTCATAAATGGCTTCTAAATTAGCATACGCACTTGCTCCGATGATGCTTTCTAAAGTTCGGCCATCAGGAGTTAGGGTGCTTGGGTTTGGGGCTACTGCTGAATTCGTTGGGGGTGGTGCGTTTTCTTCTTGCCATTCTTTTTCAATACCATCAATTGTTGCCATAGGTCCTTTTAATTGAACTTCTGCATTAGGCGTATCGTTGCCATCAAAAAGAGTATCGTTTTCTTCCATCGTAGTTGTTTCTTCTATTGCTTCATCTGTCATATTTCTTCAACCCCTTCGTGGAACTCTTAAATCAACCTTTACCATGTAAGATTCGTTATTTTCGTTGGTAGCAACAATGTAATAAATCTGTTCGCCCATGAGCCAAGCGATTGAGTTGGTGACAATCTCACCTGACTCATTTTTGATGGTGTGTGATGGTGATTGCTTATCTGCTCGGCGTGTGTCTTCTAACCTGTTGTATGCAGCAATTTGTTCATTATTAACAATTACAATCTGCGGGTCTGGTGGAACCATTTCTCCACCCTCAACCATACCGCCTACAATTTCTCCGTTAATATCTTTAGCATAAAAGTCGGCTTCAGCATCGGGAATCATAAAGAATTTTAGTTCTTCAATTTCATCAGGGATGTCATCTTCGTCTTCGGCTTCGCCTTCTCGCACTTCTAAGAATGCAACCTTAACTTGAGGGACAACCATAGAGCCATCCTTCATAACTACTGATGACTTATCATAAGTGATGTATTTTATACTATCTGCAATTCGGCCTTCGTTACGAATTCCGATTGGGTTTTTATCTTCATCAAAAGCAGTAATAAATTCTAAGTATTTTTCATCACCAGGCAAAATGAATCTTTGCTGTGCGCCATAAACAGGGAAATAGTTAGATGCTGTGGCTCCTTTGCAGACGAAATCAATATAAGAACTCCATTCGCCTGAAGCATTTGGAGATAAGACTCCAATTTCATCAGTTTCATTTGGGATTGACCAATTTTCTCCTTCAACTTCTCCTGTAATGTTTAACTTAAGTGATTTAGGTTGTAAGTAGTCAGGTCTGGTTTCTGCATAGAGTTTAATGTCTGCTTGAATTACAACTTGCTTGCTAAGGTTAAAGATAATGTTATTACCGCCCTTAATTGGACTCATAATATCGTTAGCACCGCCAGATTCAGACCAATTCTTCCAAAATGCGGTCATATCAGTAATATCTGGGTTTCCATAGAAACGAGAAATTTGAGTTCTGATTACAGGCCCAATAAGTGAAGATTGTGAAATGGAAACATCTCCATTGTATTCTCCTGCTCGGCCTGAATTATTCAAATCAAACCATGTTAGAGTATCAACTGCATCAATGTTGTCGTTCTTATTGAGTAATCCACCGAATCCCTTGACTCCGTGAGCATAAAGCAATACATCATTATCTCCAATAGTAGATGTTTCAGTTACTCCTCCAAGATAGTTATATCCACCGCTTGTTTGATTAAGTGCGAATCCTTCTGTGACTTGATTATTCTTTACTTTGATAACCTTTTCTGTCCCATCTTGCATTAGAGTAATTTCAAATCCATCTACAATATCTTCAGTTCCTGTGGATGGCTCACCCCAAAGAAGTTTAACTTGTGTAACTCTTGTGGGTTCTTGACTATCTGAAATAGAAACGCCCCACATTTGTCCTAAATAGGTGTCATCCCCTAATACTCGGAAATAAGCGTCGGCTCCTTTGCGGAAAGAGAATTGAAGGGTGGGTGTCAAAAACCATTTGGAATCATCCATGTTATTAGAAGTGGATTCATCATCAGAACTTGATTCATCTCCCCAATCATCATCACTAAAGAAATCATCTGCGTTTTGTGGTGCATCTGTGTCAGTAGCAGAAGAGATAAGAGATGTAATTGGTTGCATATCAGAATCGGAAGGAGAGGGTGTAAAGGTAACTAAAACTTCTCCTGTGAAATCGTAAAGGGGGTCGCTACCTTGAATTTTCTTTTGTCGGTTCCATTCTTTCTTTGAAAGAGCAATTTCTTCTTCAGGGGTTGGTGCTACTATTGGAGGGAATTTGGAATTGTCTTGTTGCATGGGATTCTTAATCTTCATGCCTGGACTTGCGCCTGTGGGGACAAAGGGAACAAAAACTTCTGATGGTGCTAAACTTGCAGAAGTTGGCATTGGTTCAGAACCAAGTCCTTCTACTACTTCTTCTAAAGTGGGTGTATCTCCATCATATGTCCATGAATCAGTTTCTACATCAAATTGGTCCAGATATTTTCCATTACCTAATCCAACTGTGGAAACACGATTGATATAATCAGGGGATAGAGATTGACCCATGGCTAAACGATAGATATTCTTGAAAGCCCATCCGTTGTAGTTGAATTTGTTTTCTTTGATATTTCTTTTTGGAGTATTATCTCCTGCATCATCTTTCTTAGTTCCCATGCCTCTTTTCTTTTCGGTTTGTCCACTCTTGATTTCTGCACCGTAAGCATATTTAACTTCTTTAGATAATTCAGGGAATGCTGACAATCCATTAAGTAGAGCAATTTTGTAAGCGTTTTTTGCTCCTGCTGCACCACTAAGAGGTGCATTTTTTCCTTCCCAGCGACTACGAGAAAGTGTAAAGATTTGGTTTCCTTCATCATCATTGAGGGACTGAAGCCAAGTGGCTATGTTATCCCAAAGATTTGAGGCTGCTCCTTGATTGTATCCATCTAAAGTAAGATATGCAATAATCTTTCCTTGGGTTTCCGATGATACTTCAGGCATATACTTACTATCCCTATCTTGTTATTTAAGTTTGTCCCTACAAATTCCGCCCATCGTTGCGTAATTCCATAATAAGTTCGGCTCGTAAAAACTGATAGATTCTCTTAAACCAATTGAGGTTGTGATTAAAAAGACGGCATACCATGTTTATTTCAGGGTATCTAATGGAATAGATGTCTAAGGCTTCAACAAATTCATAAAATCCTGAATTGGCCCAAACTCTAACTCCTGCATCTGTAACGCTATCAAAGAATTCTCTATTTACAATCATGGTATCAAACAATTCAACTGCTTCCGAACCATCATCATTGGGAACATAATATGGATTTAATTGAATAAACTTGTCTGCTAACTCAACATAAGATTTTAGATGGATATTACGAAACCACTCTAACCAACTTGGCATTTGTTCTGCCACATATTTTGCCCAAACTGGATTTACCACATTTCATTCCTCCGAATCTTTCAGGCGTTGAATTAAGTCGGCTTTATTTCCTCCAAGTGGAAGTCCAGCGGCCCGAAGTTCGGATTTCAGTTCATTTATGTTCATAGAATCGTAATTTACTTCTACTAATTCAATTTCTTCAACTATTGGTGCAGGTTCAGAGGAATATACAGAAATTTCTTCAATTGGAGAGGGTGTTTCAATTACAGATTGGAAAGTTTGAATTGGTTGTTCAAAATAACTTTCGGGAACTTCAGTTAATGCTTCATATTCCTCTCCTGTGGCTCGGTTTCGGTAGGAATTAGTGGATTCAATAAAATCCATTTCTGCTTCATCAAACATTTCTACTTCTTGTGTGTCAGGTGCTCTTTCTTCAAAAGAAGTAATTCCTTGTCGTGCCATCATATCCTCTAATGATTCTAATCCACCAATAGTTTTGGTGGCTGGAACTGGTGTGGTGTTGGGAGTATAATCTGAAATTGCATTGGGTGTGGCTAACTTTTCTCCTTCAAAAATTACTTTGCTTTGAGCAGCCAATCTTTTTGCTCTCCTTGCATGGCTTTTTGTATTTCATCCATACCGCCTGTAACTAATTGATTAAGTGAATCATTATTTGTATAATCTACATTACTCCCTGCGCCTCCTTTGTTGGTAACACTTTGACGGTCATTTTCAATTTGTGACATAGTTAATCCTTGTTCAGCAGCAAGGGCTTCCATACCTGTAATGCCTGTATTAGTTTGTTTTTGCGCTTGAGCGATGGAACTGTATTGGTGAGAACTTTGAGCCGCAGGGCTATTTGCAGGGGCTACTCCTAACATAGCATTCCAATCCACAGGGCCGTCAGTAAATGGATTGGCTGGTGGAGGTCCAACTTCTTGGGCTTGTTGTATTTCAGGTTCGGAATCTTCATCTTCTACCTCTTCTCCTACGAACAATGCCATAGAATCAAAGTTTTGGGCTTCCTTGATTCTTTCTAAAAAGGCTTCATCTTCATTAGATAGTTCTGTTTTCTTGCCTTGGAAATACTCGGTGGCCGAGCGCAAAATGGGAGCCACATCCGAAACAAAACCAAATAATCCCACTCCTTTATTGACAGTTTGATTGGTAGATAGGCTTTCTCCAACTCCATATTTATCAAGGAAATTAACTAAGGGCAACAAAACCTTTTCGGTCATATCGCTATCTAAATTAAGTTGTTTTCCCAATTCATTGATGTCGCCATCTCCTGTGAGCATCTCTACTAAAGACTTAGACTCAAGTTTTGGTTGTGAACTCTTGGGTTGGCCTGAAACTGGTTCAGGTTCGGGTTCTTTGTCAGTTCGGATGGTATCATCAAATTCGGACATGGTTTCACCTTATTTACACTATGGAAGGCAAAGTAGTTAAATCTTCCCTTTTGAGAATATATCGGATAATCCATCTTTCATTGAATCTATCCAAGCCATAACGGGATGTTCGGCTCCCTTAATTTCTCCTGATTCAATAGACTTGGCTACTTCTTTTAAGGAATTGGCTAACAAGTTTTGAACGAATTGTTGTTCAGTTTGTGCTCCTTGTGATGCGCCTCTAATAAATGATGATATTTCTTCGGTCAATCTTCGCAATTCTCGCTCTTTGGCTGATGTTTTATGTTGCATAACATTCCAAATAAATGGTGAATTAACTACACTTAACATTCTTTGCTCCATGGGCAAGTCTTGTTCTAAAATATCAATTAAAGAAGAGAATTCATTTTTAAGTTCGGCTTTCAATTTAATATCATCAATTTTCAATTGACCCATAAAGCCTTGAAAGTGTTGCTCTAAAGCAAGTTGCTTTTCACGCTCCAAAAGTTGCTTGTATGCTCCAAGCATCTCTCGCATTTCTTCTAATTCCATTTATTATTCCTCCGATTACATGGAGGGGTCCATTTCCACGATTAAATTGGGCTAAAAAAGATGTATCCATATTGACCCTTGAATCATACTTCTTAACTGCTTCTTCGGCTGCTAATTTCTTTGCTTCTCTGGACTCGGCCCGCTTGATAGCAGATTCGGCTTCATTAAGTTGTTTGTTAATTCGCTCCAAATCGCTGTTAATTGAATCCATTTTATTTTTGTAATACATCATAGTTCCTACGACTCCAACCATAAGTCCACCAACGAATCCCATAGCCAATCCCGATTTCCCCACTCCAAAACCAGCAGATGCTAAAGGTTTGTTTGGGTTAAGTGCGGCTACTGGTTCAGCAGCCTTAATTTCGGAAGGTGCTACGGAGGGAATTTCCTCCATTGATGCCTCGGCGAGCGATTTCTGCATGAATTGAGGTTAAGTCAGCCTTAAACTTAGCAAAATCATCAGATGATGAAATATCGGTGTCAGACATAGAACTCATCAAGTCCAAAATTTCGGAATCGCTTAAATCTCCTAATCGGACATTTTGTTTAACAGAAATTTCTTCGGCGGCGAAAACTTTCGTGTTATTTTGCCAATTGCCTAACAATTCAGCACCCTCAACGATACAATCGGTGATTTTCTTGAAACCACGAATTCCTTTTCCTCTTTGTCCCAAAATGTATTTGCCTTCTCCTTCTCGGTGGCAAAAATCAACAAATTCAGGAATTGTAATTTCGTTATCTGAAACCTTAACATCACTCGTGCCAGAATTCTTAATTCCTTTACGGTATCTACGGATAAACCAGACCATGTTATGTATGGGTTGCTCTTGATATATAACTCTTTGTGCGATTTCGGACATTCAATCCGAAACTATATCCCATTATCCGAATCAAGACCAAAGTGTAGCGATGTTCTCATAACAGATGTTAATGGTGTCATCAGAAGGGTCTGTAATTTCAGGCATCATATTTTCTAATGCTAAAATTGTGCTATTTATTTGATTCCACTTGAGTTCTTTGATTTTATCAAAAATGCCTCGTTCTTGTGCTCTTTCATCATAGCCTTTTTGAGTAAGATATTTCTCTAAAGCCAATACATCCAACCTCCAACGGATTCCTCCTTTTCGGTCTTTGGCTTGAGCGTGTCGGAAACAGGGTCTGTTTCTAAGAATGCCGACTACTTCACGAGATGTATAACGGCGAGGTTTGTAATCTACCATGTAAGATGAAATTTGTGTGGAATACCCATAGCCTTTGTTAGCCAACATATAATCTACAATGTCCAAGACCAATGTTTCCGTCAAAGGGAGTGGTTTCCTTTTGGCTTTGGGTTTTTCGGCGAGTGGGTCACGAGAAAAATCATAGCCTTTTTCATCTTCGGCCATGCTCACTCTTCCTCTTGATTATCCTCTGCTTCTTTCAATGCCTTTCCGTAAGCGATTAGTGCGGCTTCTTTTTCGGCTTCTGCTTGTGCTGCCATTTCAGCAAGTCGCTCTTCGGTGATTTCATTTCCTCGTCCATCACGAGGCTTTTTGTTGGTCCGCAATCATTTCTTTGACTTCTTCTACTTCAGGAAGGTCAAGAGCCTTACGGACAATATCTGCCTTTTCAAACTCATACTTTTCTTTAGCATCTTCAAGGGACATACCTTCTGCCTTCAAATCTTTAATGTATTGTTTCTTGTTGCGTTCAAATTCCATAGCGACAATAATCCAGTTAATGGATTCATCAAGTTGCCTATCAATTTTTGGGTCATAATCTCTTTCCCATAGCATTTCAATTTCTCGGTTTAATGTAAATGGGGACATATCTCCTCCAACGCTGTCAAACTCTTCCAAATCATCATCTAAAACTGAACCATGAGGCTTATCTGCCAATCTATCAATTAGTTCAAGTGCTTGACCTTTACTTACTGCAAAACCTACTCGCTTCCAATATCGCATTTCTGTGCTCATAATCTATGTGTGTGGTTCATTGTATTTATATCTTCTGTTTTATGGCATTTACAGGAATGCCTTTCCACATAGACCTAACGATATGTTCTGAATCTTGAGATATTTCTCCAGCAACATAAAAAGCATAGCCTTGATATTGTTTCAACTCTACTACTGAAACAAAATCTCTAAGCCAATCAGGGAGGTCAGACATAAGGCAACCATTCTCCTGCGGATTTGTCATTTTTGGCAGCGAATATCCTGCCTGTGCGGAAACCGTTTTTTGTTCTAACTGAATCTGAAATTAAACGGCCTTTGCATTCTAATCCCCAAGGTGGTTCTGAAAACTCTTTTCTAACTGTTAATGTAAAGTCATCTTCAAAGTTTTTAGGAGTTATTTCCATCTTTGCTAAATTGGAGTTCCAAGATAAGTTAGCAATAATGACATGAATGCCTTCACCCGATGAAGAAATACGATACCAAACACAACCAACTCCAAAACGATGTTGTAATTCTTGTAATGCAGTTTGAACAAGAGGTTCATCTTGCTCTACATCATCCCAATCAAAGGTTAGATACATGATAATGAATTATTTCATCATCTATTTAACATTACCATTGTTGTGAAGGGCAAGAAGATGGGTCAGATTTCATAAATCCTTGCTGTGGTGCATATTGATAAGGGGTGTAAAGTGGACCTACAACTCCTTCTGCGGCGGAAGTGTCAGTTTCAGTAACTAATGTCCATTCATAATCAGCAGAAAGTGGGTTAGCAGGAGTAGCCTTGGCTGCTTGAGCCAGTTCATAGTTAGGAATCCAACCAGTTGGGTCATCTTCTGGGGATGTAGTTGGAACTTCAGAATAACTGCTTCCATGACTTAGTGCATCGGACTCACGCCACTCGGCTTGAGTTGCCGCAGGTTGGCATCGCAAACAACGGCCGTCTTGGGCTTGCTTGGAACTTCCTTCACAAGCATTACACAGCAAACAATCAATCTGCACATCTTTGGCTTCATCAGCGAGAATTTCTGTTAGGTCATCTCCGTCTGCATCATAAACATAAACTCCATTGACTAAGACACCTTTACATTCGGTTGCTTCGGCAGTTGAAAGTGCAACACACTTTTGGTCGTCTTCTGGGTCAAGGTAATATCCATCACCACATTCACAATCTCCGTCATCATTTCGGGTCATGTTAGAATCTGGACAATACATATTGTAATAATAGTAGGCGGCACCTGCGCCTACAACTCCGACGGTAGCAATCAATGGAACAGCGTTCATATGTATTTGTTACTGTTTCGTCTATTTAAGTTTATCTTTATCTTTTTCTTGGTAGGCTTCAACAATCAATTTTGTTATTTGTGGATTTCTTAAAGAAATATACCACCAAGCAAAATAAGCACTACAAACTGCCATAAGACATACTAAAGCAGTTAATAAACTCAACCACACTACAAAAAGGGTCATTGTTTCCATGTGAGTGTCACTCCTGAAGAGTTTTTGCGAAGTTGTGGTTTTCCTGATGCTTTCTCTGGTGCGGGGATGTGATACCAAATTTCTCCATGTCCAAAATTAAATTCATCAAATTGATATTTGATTTCATCGCCTGAAATCTTCCACTTAGAATCGGCGGCAAATGGAATCTTAACTTGGACTTTATTTGGGGAAATGGTGAGGGAACGGATTGGGTCATAGGTGAGTCCTGATTTTGGATTCCACAATAAGTTAGCGTAATCTGCTAATTTGGCTCCTCTGGGTTCATAGGGTAGTCGGGAAACTCCGACTAACTTAATCTGGTGTTGTCGGCAAACTTCATGATAACGAGCCAAATAAGGTTGTTGATTATCATATTCACACTTAACTAAAGCAGTAGCCATGTTGGTTGCGGCTGCTTCCCAAACCTCGGCTCCAAAATTAGGCATAACATTGTTAATTACGATATTTTTAACCATGATTTTTTGGGATTCTAAAAACCTAATTGTTCGGTAACATTCTTGAAATCCTGCTTCCGTAGGAATTGATACTAAATTGACTGTAACCCAGTCAGGGTTGCGAAGCAAGACCTTTAAGCGGTCAATCTTTTCGCAAACGGCTTCTAATATGGTGACCATACGAGAGAGGCTGTATCATTCTTGCGGAATAAAATTCCTTTGAGGTTTTCTACTTTGGCTTTCATGCGAAGTATTTTTAGTAGAAATGTCTTGATATAATCTGGTGCGGTCAAGGCTCTAAGGGTGTGTCCTGTGGGGGCGGTATCAAACACAACAATATCATAATCAGCAGAATGCACTAACTTGGATATTTCTTCTAAAGCAAAGAACTCATCAATTCCTGGAAACATAGCCATATCAGTAAATAAGTCAGCATCTACACCAGGCATAAGTTTCTCAAAAGTTTCTTTGCTGGCTTCGTTTAATGAATCTGCAAATATCTTGGCTTCTCTTTCTGCGTCTATGTTTCTGGCCCAAAAGTTATCGGCAATCTTAGTGGTTTGGAGTCCTACGGATGCTCCGAGAGTATCGTCTGTGCTGTGGGCGGGGTCAGAGGACACCAAGATAGTTCGGTAGCCTTGTGAGGCCCAATGTTGTGCCGTAGCAGCAGATACTGTGGACTTACCCACTCCGCCCTTTCCAGTAAATAACATCAATGATGCCATATAATTCTATGGACTTCGTTCCTATTTAATTGTTCTCTTTTTGAGATTAGGCCCAACTTAGGGTGAAATCACTATCAAAATAAGAAACTGAATCGTCACTTACTGCAAAACCATCAACATATTCTCCCTAATATCTTGACTTTGAAATAAGATTCCTCTAAAGCGGGGCGAATATCAATAGGACATAAGTTACAAGATAATGAAAACATTAACAATCTCTCATCATCATAACCTCCATCTTCAATAGAAACATTGATGCCATCTGGAATAAATTGTCCCGAATAAATTACTTCGGTGTCCATAGAAACAAACATTTGTAGGTAGTCAGAATAATTATTAACAGAGGGTGCAATCAAAATTTGTTTCAAAGTTACTCCTGCTGGTATTTTAGCAGTTGTCATTACCAAAAAAATCTTCGGTAGCAGTTACAATTATGTTTCGCTCATACTGTTTATCCATTTTACCAATAATGGCTTCTTTGTTCGGATATTTAAGTTTGGTCGTCTTCTGCATCGCTTTCTGGCACTTTATCGGTATTTTGTTTTCCGTTCTAAGGAAGTTTTCTTCTTGGGAACTGGCGTTCCATAAAGACTATCCAATGAATTAAATTGCTCGTCCGTAATAATTTGGTTTTTAAGTTGTTCATCTTGGTCTGGGAAGGCACTAATGTTCTTGAGGTTGCGTTCAATGAAATCTCCTTCTATAAAGTCCATTTCTGAAACTACAAACTCTCCTTGGATTTGTTCTTCTAAATCATGGGCAATAGCAGATTGTTGTCTTCGGCGTTTGCGAACTCTGCCTTGTCGCTCATTATCAATCAGCATCTTGCGGTATTCGGCTTGTTGCGATTGCACCCAGGCTTCAATTTCTTCAGTGGTCATGTTAAGGACATCTCCGCTAATCATTTTCCTTTTATACCATTCAACATTTTCAACGGTGACTGACAATCCTAATTCTTGAACAACCGTGGCAATAAGTGAATCTACTCCATCAAACAAGAGATAATCAACCCACATAATAACTGCACGGCCTGATGGTCCGTCTAATTGAGTTAATTGAATAGGTCCTGAATTACCTCCTTCTCCTGGTGTTCCTGCTGTTCCTCCGACACCATCGGCAGAACCAAAGTTTCCACCTAATGTAAAGGCTCGGAAGTTATCTGTGCCTCCAGCGGTGAGAGCAAACATAAAAGAAGTGGTTTGGGCTACTCCTGGTGTTGTGGTGGCATTCTTTTCTGCTAATACAGGATTTTTAGTGCCATCGCTCTTAAAGAATGCAAACCGAGATAAATTAGAAGATGCTGCCATGAACCAAGCAGGGCGACTTTCGTTGCCATCACGATTGGCAGAAATGCTCACTAACCATTGATTTCTATCTAAATCATAGGCCATATTCATTACACCTCCTGTGATGTAGGGAACTACATTTAATGGTGATGGTTCTTCATTTCTATATTGTATCATTTCTGCAACTATGCTATCTTGATTCGGGGTGTTGGCATCTGAAAAACCGAAATCAAAGAAACAACTTGCGGTGGCTTGAACCGACCAAGTTCCTACATCTGCTTGGGCGTAATCGGGAACTATACTGCTGCTGTTAGCAGTATCATAAGTTAAAACAAACGGCCTAACGGTTTCATATAATGGATTAGTAGAGTCCACAGGAGAATAACTTCCACAAAATCCTCTAATGTCGGCAGAAAAACGAGGCACATTGTTATAGGCTGCGCCCCAGTTCTGCTCTCCTGACTCAATGTTTTGGGAATCGGGTCGGGCAAATGGAACTCCAAAAATATAAGTGTTAGATAATGAGGTGTTTTGAAAACCTCGCTCTTCTGTGGTGGGGAAGGTTTGCCATGTAAAATCATCAGTATTGGTAGAAAGAAGGGGTCCAATTTGAGTGGCTGCTTGAGGTATAGGGTCTGTCATCAACCCCAATTCAGAATTGAGTAGATTTTTATTGGTATAATGGTAGGTTATGTGGGAAAAATTAGTCCACGGTTTTCCTCCTGCGGTATTAAAACGAGGAACAAATAACCTTAACAAAATCATCTCATCAGCAGCGTTGTTAGTGCTTAATTGTTGAATTCCTGTGTAATAGGCTCCTTGTAGATTATCTGATGATTCAACTTGCTCAGGCGTGGCTTGAGATTGAATAGAAATTGGTTGCGTGGCTGTTCCTTCCATATTTCCATATGACTTTTGATTTCCGAATGAAACTGGGTCTGCTATCCGATAGGTTCCAATAGTGACGATAGGACGCTTTTTTGTAGTGGGTGGGTCTGTTCCTTCAAAAACATTAGTTCCATCAGCATAAGTATATCCCCAACCTGCGGTGATAAACCCTCCTAATAAAGATGCTTCTCCACCATTTAAGTTTCCAACCATATCAGAATCGGCAGTAAGTGTAATATCTCTGTAAAATGCTGGTGCTCCTCCATTCGCTGCTGGTTTAGTTCCGCCTGTTAATCCATCAGTATAACTAAATGGTGTATAATTGGCATAATTTTTAGAATTTATTTCAGGAATATCTTTTCCAATCAGGAATGGAATATCCTGTGCTCCTCGGTAACTTCCAGGTTGATTAGCCCTAATTCCTGTGTATGATAAATCAGCCACGGGTATAACAACAATTTCTCCAAAAACTGTGTAGTTAGCAGGAGTCCAATTTCCTGTGTTTGTAAATGCGGTGCGAATATCAGAAGTAGTGTTTCATCAAAAACAGTTCCATCAGCGATACCGTCTAATGGAATTGCATAATACATTTGATGTAAGGATAGGCTAATTGTGTATTGTTTTCAGTAACTGCTCCATTTCCTGCCGCCGCTTTATCAATCGTGGTTTGGTTGTTATATAGGATTGTGACTCCTCCGACAACGCTGGTGAATACTCCTTGTGCTATTTGCCCTGTTCCATCGGCGGGTGATACATAGCCAATAGTAGGTTCGGCATATCCAAAACCATCACTTATTGCCATACCGTAGCAACCTCCTTCGGCAGTAGTATTTGAACCAGGAATTTGGGCTGCGGTGGCTCCAATGCCTGGGTCGTCTATTGAAAAGCCTTTGAGTCCCTCTGGTGATATTCATGTGCCATGCCGATAAATCATTTAATTTATCAAGCCTACAACAAGCAAAAAATCCATCTCTGATATAGTAGGTAGTGCCTAATCCAACTGGAGCACCACCCCAAAGATAGTCAATGGAGCCTGTGACAAACATAATATCATTTCCAATTTGAACATCTCGGATAACAATAGAGTTTGGCAAAGGGTTTTGAGCAGGTCCTGTATTTGGTGGAGGGCTATAAACGAATCCCAACCAATTTCTTAAAGTATATGGGTCAGTCCATGGGGTGGTATCACGAAATTCTAACACTTTTTCAAAAAGATTTACATCCAATGCTGTTTGGGGCGTATCATCCGTAACTCCAGGTGTGATAATCATCTTAGTTCGCCGTCCATGCGTAATTAGAATTTGGGGAACAGTCTAAAGGTTGTCGTGGGTCCACAAAAGGATTGATAACTTTTAATAAAATATCCCAATCAGTTCCTGGTGGAATTTCCACAGGGATGTAAGTTTTATCTCCTAAAACTGGTCTATATCCACTTCTTCCTACTCCTTGACTAAGACTAATTGGATATGGGGCTGCCGTTCCTGGCATTCCATCTTGAACAGTTCCATCTAAATTTTCAAAGTAATAAGTAGTTCCTACTTTATATTGCATATAAGTTCCAGGCGACCATGCGCCAGGGTCATCTAATTCAGATTCGGTGACATTGTTTCTACCAGGTGTGCTTCCATAGTATTGTAATACAATGAATTGGTCGTCTTTTGTTCTATTTCTTGATTTCAAAGTATTATCTGAACCTGGATTGTCATAAAAGATAGATTCACCTGTGCGAAGTGTAGTGAGGTCGGATACTGGGGTAGTTCCGTCGTCTTCCCATTTGACGGTCCAACCTTGCCTACGAATAGCCATACATTAACTTAGTCACGCTTGTTATTTAAGCCTTCTTTTCTTGCCTCTTTGTTGAGAGGGTTGTCCAATTACTCCATTTAATTTGGCTTGCTTTTCTTTTTGTTTGTTTTTGGCTGCCTCAATTTCAACAGAATCTTGAGGTTTTATGTGTTGTGTCCAAGCAGGTGTTTCACCTTGCGGCGTAAATGGAATCAGATTTGGTAACACATCGGGAAGTTTAACTTCTCCTTGTGATGAACTACGATAACGAAGTTTAGCATCTATCTTTTTTTGCTCTTCGGCGAGAAGTTTTTTGAGTGGGTCTGTCATAGTCCTCAACTCTTATGGGAATTGATTGTTAATAAATCTATTCTTTTGGATAATACTTGTTAGCAATATCTAAGCCTTCCATCAAACCAAAGCCACAAGCCACAGTCATAACTCCGAAAACTGCAATTTGCTTCATTTGGCTATAACGAACTCCATTGACTACTCCGAGAATTCCTCCGAGAGCACCGATTAGTGAGCCTGTATAAACTAAGGAATCAATAGAAGAAAATCCCATTTCTTTGTAGTATGCAACTGGATTGTTAATCATAATATCACCAAGTTGAAGGTATTTCATTCATAGCACCTAATTGCTTGGCACGAAGTTTAATAAATTTCTTAGCCTTAGCCTTATTAGATTTCTTAGCAAGTCCCCAAGATTTAACTGCATTTTTTAGGTCTTGCTTATTGCGGATTGGGAATGAACCGTCAGCGAGTGCGTGTCCTTTCTTCGCTAACCTCTCTCTTTGGCTTTGTGTGACTTCCGCAGCCGCTACTTCGGCTGATTCTTCACCAACTGCTGCGATTGCTTTGGTAACATCTTCCTTAATCTTTTCAGTTTCTTTCTTTTTCTCGCCTGTGGATTTTGTAGAGAAGATTTTAACTCCTGTCCAAACCAATGCGCTTCCAATAGTTACCATTCCAATTGAGTTCCAAATGGAAACTGCACTATAATTATTATATGCTTTAATGATTAAATATCCGCCAGCAGAAATGGCTACAACTCCGCCGATTGTATATGGGTCTATCTTGAGGTCCATACAAAATAGTTAGCCTTTCGTCTATTTAAGTTTATTGAGATGTAAAATACCAAACGCTGGCTGCTAATGCTGCCACAACACCGACATAAAATCCTATATTGCTTTTTTCAGTTTCTGTGGTGTCAACTGGTTTGAAGGAAAAACTTTGAGTAGTTAGGTAGGAGCCATCGTCAGTTTGGTCAGGGGCTGTTTCTTCAGTTTCATCGGATTCTGGTTCGGTTTCTTCAGGTCTGGTTCGGAAGACTCTTTAGTAATTGATAAAAACTCTAACTTATGATAATCTCCGACATTTAGTGGTAATTCAAATGGATTAGAGGGTGTAACTGCATAACTTTGTCCTGTATCGCTATTTTTGAGATTGACTGTGTAACCTGCTTTTGGTTTTAATCGGAAAACCTGTCCACTTTGCATATAGGGTTGAATAGTGATGTGTTTAGTGTGAGAATTGTAATAGTTGAATCGGTTGCTTTCGCTTCCGTCAGAAAAATAGACATAACCATACTCTAAAGCAGGGTGATTTTTGTTTTTACCTATTAAATCATAACTACTGCCAAAATCAACATCTTCAGAAGCATAAACATCGTGTAAAAAATTAAATGGGTTGAAAATTGGTCGCCAAACATGAGCATTGGTA
>UEXL01000422.1_pt1 | contig 16978 bp, 21 predicted proteins | sample 1796671 | NCBI WGS metagenome assembly UEXL01 (sample SAMEA4772471, study PRJEB27181) | metagenome | reverse complement strand
GACCAGCCCAAGGCCATTGCCCAGCTGATTGAGGGTATTGATGATGGCCTGGGCCACCAGACGCTGCTGGGGGTCACCGGCTCGGGCAAGACTTTCACCATGGCTAATGTGATTGCAGACCGGCCGGCCCACCATCATCATGGCGCCCAACAAGACGCTGGCAGCCCAGTTGTACGGGGAGTTCCGGGAGTTTTCCCCGAAAACGCGGTGGAGTACTTCGTTTCCTACTACGACTACCACCAGGCGGAAGCCTACGTGCCCAGCTCCGATACGTTTATCGAGAAAGACGCCTCGGTGAATGAACAGATCGAGCAGATGCGGCTGTCTGCCACCAAGGCCATCCTGGAGCGACCGGACACCATTATCGTGGCCACGGTATCCGCCATTTACGGCCTGGGTGATCCGGCCAGCTACCACGCCATGGTGCTGCATCTGGTGCGGGGCGATCATATTGATCAGCGTGAGCTGCTGCGGCGCCTGGCCGAACTGCAGTACACCCGCAACGAAATGGATTTCCGCCGCGCCACTTACCGGGTGCGCGGGGATGTGATCGATATCTTCCCGGCGGAAGAGGAAAAGGAAGCGGTTCGCATCGAGTTTTTCGATGACGAAGTGGAGTCCATCAGCATCTTTGATCCGCTCACCGGCGAGGTGATCCGTCGTATCGGGCGCACCACCATCTACCCCAAGAGCCATTACGTGACGCCCCGGGAAACGGTGCTCAAGGCGGTGGAGATGATCAAGGAAGAACTCACCGAACGGCTGGCGGAGCTCAAGGAGCAGAACAAGCTGGTGGAAGCCCAGCGGCTGGAGCAGCGCACCCGCTTCGACATCGAAATGCTGCAGGAGCTGGGTTACTGCAATGGGGTGGAAAACTACTCCCGGTTGTTTTCTGGCGTGCGCCCGGCGATGCGCCGCCCACCCTGTTTGACTACCTGCCGGACAATGCGCTGCTGATTGCCGATGAGTCCCACGTGACCATTCCGCAGCTGGGCGCCATGTACAAGGGCGACCGCTCGCGTAAGGAAACCCTGGTGAGCTTCGGGTTCCGCTTGCCCTCGGCCATGGATAACCGGCCGCTGAAATTCGAGGAATGGGAGCAACTGGCACCGCAAATGGTGTTTGTCTCCGCCACCCCCGGGCCCTACGAGGAGAAATACGCCGGGCAGGTGGTAGAGCAAGTGGTGCGGCCCACCGGCCTGGTGGACCCGAAAATCGAGATCCGCCCGGCGACCACCCAGGTGGACGATCTGCTGGGGGAGGCCAAGGAATGCATTGCCAAAGAGCAGCGGGTGCTGGTGACCACGCTGACCAAGCGCATGGCGGAAGATCTCACCGAATACCTCAATGAGCACGGCATTCGCGTGCGTTACCTGCATTCCGATATCGATACGGTGGAGCGGGTGGAAATTATTCGCGATTTGCGCTTGGGCAAGTTCGACGTGCTGGTGGGGATCAACCTGCTGCGTGAAGGCCTGGATATGCCGGAAGTGGCGCTGGTAGCGATTCTGGATGCGGACAAGGAGGGCTTCCTGCGCTCCGATCGCTCACTGATCCAGACCATCGGCCGTGCCGCCCGGAATGTGGATGGCCGGGCGATTCTCTACGCGGACAAAATGACCGGCTCCATGGAGCGGGCCATCGGCGAGACGGACCGCCGCCGCGAGAAGCAGGAAGCCTTCAACAAGGCCAACGGCATTACCCCGCAGGGGCTAAACAAGAAAATCCGCGACATCATGGATGACAGCGGCGGCTTTCGATCGCAAGTACAAGGGTGAGAAGAAAGTGGCGGAATCCCCGGCGATTACCTGGATGCCCGCTCACCGGCGCAGGTGGCCAAGGAAATCAAGGTGCTGGAAGCCAAGATGCTGGAGCACGCCAAGAACCTGGAGTTCGAGGACGCCGCCACCCGCGACAAGATTCACCAGCTCAGAGCTGGGTTTTATGCGGTAGAGATACCCGTTGTCGGTAGCCGCCAACCTTTGTGTATTGGCACCTTCACTGTTACACAATCGCCGATCTTCCCACGGTGCGAACCCGAGCCTTGGTCAGCAAAGTCCGCTTATTAAAAGCGGACCCACAGTTTAGGGCTCTACCCGATTGCCCTGCGGGCGATTCTCTTGCTGCGCAAGTTGCGTGCTTTGCAAGGGAGCGCCTACGGCGTTAGTAGTTTGCTGTGAGCGGGGCGATGGGGTGCTGGGCCAGTTGTTCTACCCAGATCAGCGTCCCGCGATCACCGCCACCGGCATGATGAACAGGTTCACCAGCGGGATCATGGTCAGGGCCATGACGATGGCGCCGAAGGTGAGCACCAGCCAGCGTTTTTCTTTCAGTCGCTCCAGCATGACTTCAAAGGGCACCTGACGGTTGTCGGCGCCGAAATCGATGTACTGCATGCCCAGCAGCCAGCCGGACCACAGGAACCAGATGGCGGATGCCAGCACGTTGATCACCGGGATGAAGTAAATCACCCCCACCACAAACAGAATCAGCACGGCGCGCCACAGCCAGTACCAGGTCTTACGCAGTTCCCGCTTGAACGTGCGCACGATCATGGCGGGGATGGATTCGTCGTTCATGGGGTGGCCGGTAATCTGGATATCCACTTTCTCGGCCAGAAAGCCCATGAAGGGCGCGGCAATCAGCTGCACGCCGATGGAAAACACGCTGGCGAACAGGCCGAGCAGCAGAATCCACACCAGCACCACCGCCGCATCGACCAGGAAGTGCAGGGCGCCATTGAGGAAGCTCCAGAAGCCGGTCAGTGCCCAGTCCGCCGTGGCGGCGGTGATCCAGCCGGCAATCCAGCTGCCGCTGAGCCAGTAAAGGCCGCCAAAGACCAGGATGTTGAAGATCAGCGGAATGATCACATAGCGCCGCAGTTCCGGGCTGCGGGCCAGCTTCAGGCTGCGGGTCAGGTAGGTAATGGCATCGGCGATCTGGGACACGGGCAATCCTTTTAAAAGACATGCTTCAGGCAACATGCTGCAAGCAGCAACACGAAGACAGGTTGTGCCGATGTTACCTGTGGCGCCCCGCGCTGCACAGGGTGAAGAAAAGTTGCGCTCAAGCTGCACGGGAAAGCGAAAGACGTTGAGAGGCTCCCCAAGCGTTCCCTTCCAGGGGGCGAATTCTAGCCTCGGCGGGGAAAGGGCGTTTCAGGCAGGAGCAAGACCGCAACCCGCGCCGTTGCCGATGCCCTGAAAACATCAAATGCCGTAAAACGTGTCCGGGTTTGCGGCGTGTTGCTTGCCGCATGAAGCGTGCTGCGGCCTTAATCGGTATTGTGCCTGATGAATTCGACTGCGGTTGTCGCTAGACTTAGCCCTTTTAATGCCCAGGTGCGCCGTAATCGCGTCAGGGGGCGGTGAAAACCCTTGTTTTTGCCCAATTTTTGGCCTGTTGGCCCGAGTTAAGCAGACACTATGCGACTGAAATCCATAAAACTGGCCGGGTTCAAGTCCTTCGTGGACCCTACCACCACCAATTTCCCGGAAAACCTCACCGCTGTGGTGGGGCCCAACGGGTGTGGGAAGTCCAATATCATTGATGCGGTTCGCTGGGTGATGGGGGAATCCTCCGCCAAGCACCTGCGCGGTGAGTCCATGGCGGACGTGATCTTCAATGGCTCCAATGCCCGCAAGCCCGTGGCCCAGGCGTCCATTGAGCTGATTTTCGATAACTCCGATGCCACCGTCACCGGCGAATACGGCAAATTCAACGAAATCTCCGTGAAGCGCCAGGTCACCCGCGACGGCCAGTCCAACTATTTCCTCAACGGCACCAAGTGCCGGCGCAAGGATATTGCCGACATCTTCCTGGGCACCGGCCTGGGGCCGCGCAGCTACGCCATTATTGAGCAGGGCATGATTTCCCGGCTGATTGAAGCCAAGCCGGAAGAGCTGCGGGTGTATATCGAGGAAGCAGCGGGGATCTCCAAGTACAAGGCCCGCCGCCGCGAGACCGAGAACCGCATTCGCCGCACCCGCGAGAACCTGGAGCGCCTGACCGATATTCGTGATGAGCTGGCACGCCAGATTGAGCGCTTGAGCCGCCAGGCCAGCGCGGCGGAGAAATACAAGCAGTACAAAGAGGAAGAACGCCTGAAAGGCGCGCAGCTCAAGGCGTTGCGCTGGAAAGGGCTGGATGTGCAGGTCAAGCAGCTGGACCACGTGATTGGCGAGCTGGACGTGTCCATGGAAGCGAAAGTGGCGGAACAGCGCCACGTGGACGCGGAAGTGGAGCGCCTGCGCGAGAAGCACCACGAAGTGCAGGAACGCTTCAACGAAGTGCAGCAGCATTTTTACGCCCTGGGCGCAGAAGTGGCACGCCTGGAGCAGAGCATTCAGCATCAGCGCGAGCGCAAGCAGCAGCTGTACGAAGAACTGGATCAGGTGCGCGCCAGCTGGAAAGAAGGCGACGAGCACCTGCGCATCGACAGCGAGAAAGTGGCGGAACTGGATGCCATCCTGGCCGAGCGCGAGCCGGAACTGGAAATGGTCTCCGAACAGCAGGAAGCCTCCAGCGAAGCGCTGGCGCTGGCTGAAGAGACCATGCAGAACTGGCAGCAGGCGTGGGAAGAATTCAACGGCAAGTCCGGCGAATCCCGCCGCCAGGCCGAGGTGGAGCAGTCCCGCATTCAGCATCTGGACAAGTCCCAGGAGCGGCTGCGCGACCGTATCGACCGCCTGAAGAAAGAGCAGGAATCCCTGGATGCCGGCCCGCTGGCCCAGGAAATGCGCGAGCTGGAAGAGCAGGTGGAGCAATATCGCGGGCAGTCGGAAGAAAACGAACTGCGCAGCGAATCCTTGCAGGAAGAAATCAATCAGCTTCGCCGCGATAACGGCGACCGGGGCCGTCAGCTGGATGAGGCCCGCGAAAGCTGCAAAGCCTGAAGGGCGTCGCACCTCTTGAAGCCCTGCAGAAAGCGGCCATGGGCGACGATGGCGCGGTCAGCGACTGGCTGACCCGGCATGAGCTGGATGACGAGCCGCGCCTGGCCGACCAGTTACAAGTGGCGGAAGGCTGGGAAAAGGCGCTGGAAGCGGTGCTGGGCGACAGCATTCAGGCCGTTGCCGTAAGCGGTTTTGAGCAGCTGGGCGAATGGCTGGAGGACCTGTCCCACGGCCGTGTGGCGCTGGTTAGCCCGGGCTCAGTGAAGGCGGCTGGGAGCAAGTCCACCTTGCTGCGTGAACATGTTGAGGGGCAGGCGCCGGAAGGGCTGTTGGCCGGGGTCTATGTGGCCGATAACCTGGATGCGGCACTGACCTTGCGTGGTCAGCTCGATGCCCACGAGTCCGTGGTGACCCGCGACGGCATTTGGCTGGGCCCGGATTGGCTGAAAGTGGCCAAAGAGGAAGATCAGGAAGCCGGTATTCTGGAACGTCGCCGCGAACTGGAGACCCTGGAAGGCGAGATCGATACCCTTCAGGCCACCGTGGATAACCTGAAAGAACAGCTGGAAAGCACCCGCGAGCAGATTTCCCGAATTGGAAGAAGAGCGTGAAGAGGTGCAGCGTCAGGCCAGCCGGATTAACCGGGAGCTGGGCGAAATCAACGCTCAGGTCAGCGCTCGGCAGGTGCGCCTGGAGCAGATCACCATGCGCCGTGAGCGTCTCAGCCGGGAAATGGACGAGACCAACGAGCAGCTGGAGCAGGAACAGGAACAACTGAAAGAAGCCCGGGCGGTGCTGGCGGAAGCGCTGGATGCCATGGAAACCGACAGCGGTGAGCGTGAAACGCTGCTGTCCCGTCGAGATGAACTGCGCCTGCGGCTGGATGAATCCCGCCAGAAGGCCCGCCACGACCGGGATCAGTCCCACCAGTTGGCCATGGAAGTTCAGGGCGCGCGCACCCAGGCCGACTCCCTGCGCCAGAACCTGAGCCGCCTGGAAACCCAGGTGCAGATGATGGCGGAGCGTAAGGCGCTGCTGGAAGAGCAGACCAACGAGGGCGACGAACCGGGCACGGAACTGCAGATGCAGCTGGAAGAAAAGCTGGAAGTGCGCCTGGAAGCGGAGCACAAGCTCGCCGAAGCCCGCCGTGAGCTGGAAACGGTGGACCATGAAATGCGTAATCTGGAAGGGCAGCGCGGCCAGTTTGAGCGTCAGGCCCAGGAAGTGCGCAGCGCCATGGATCAGAAGCGCATGCAGTGGCAGGACCTGAGCACCCGCCGGCAAACCGTGGCCGAGCAGCTTTCTGAACAGAATTTTGATCTGGATACCGTGCTGCAAAACCTGCCGGATGACGCCGATGAGCAGCAGTGGGCCCAGGAAATGGACATGATCGGCCAGCGGATTTCCCGCCTGGGCCAGATCAACCTGGCGGCCATTGAAGAGTATCAGCAGCAGTCCGAGCGCAAGAACTACCTGGACAGCCAAAACGACGATTGGAAGACGCTCTGGGGACCCTGGAAAACGCCATTCGCAAGATTGACCGGGAAACCCGGGCGCGGTTCAAGGAATACTTCGACCGCATCAACCGTGGCCTGCAGGAGCTGTTCCCGAAAGTCTTCGGCGGTGGCCATGCGTACCTGGAACTCACCGGCGACGACCTGCTCGATACCGGTGTAACCATCATGGCGCGCCCGGCAAGCGAAACAGCACCATTCACCTGCTCTCAGGCGGTGAAAAGCGCTGACCGCCCTGTCGCTGGTATTCAGTATCTTCCAGCTCAACCCGGCACCATTCTGCCTGCTTGATGAGGTGGACGCGCCGCTGGATGACGCGAACGTGGGGCGTTTCTGTAACCTGGTGTCGGAAATGTCTGCAAAAGTGCAATTTATTTACATCACACATAACAAGATTGCGATGGAGATGGCTGCTACCCTGATGGGGGTCACCATGCATGAACCTGGTGTGTCCCGCTGGTTGCAGTCGATGTGGAAGAAGCGGCCGAAATGGCGGCGATGTGAGGAATCGGTGTTGCTGTAACAGCGGCACTTCAGCACAAGCAAGGAAGAAGAGGCAATGGGCCTGAACCTGGAAACATTGATTGGCATTCTGGTTATTCTGATTCTGCTGATTCTGGCCGACGGCGTGCGGCGGATGATTCGGGAGCGGCACGGGCGGCTGCGCATGCGCATCGACCCGCGCTACCGCGATCAGGCGGAGGAAGAAGAGAGTAGCGGTTACAACCCGGAGCTGATTGGTTCTGCTCGGGTGATCCGCCGGGCCATGGAAGAGGCGGAGCAGGATGAGCGCCCACCAATGGTGATGGAGCCTGATGAAGCGGCCGCTGAAGCCCGTACGGCAGAGCAGCAAAGCCTGTTTGAGGGTGAGCAGGAATCGGTTTCCCAGCCAGAGCGCGCCCCTGAGCCTGACGTCGAGTCCGCTCCCGCTCCGGTGCCGACAAAACCGGTAGCGGAAGAACCGCCTGCACCGGAACCAGAGCCGGCCCCTCGTGTGCCTCCGCGCCAGGAGCCCCGTCAGGAAGCACGGGTAGAGCCTCGGCCGACCCCCAAAGCGCCCGTGAGCCCCAGCCCGTACTGGAAGTGATTGTGGTGCACCTGATTGCCCACCGTGGCTCGCCGTTCGAGGGCAGTGCCCTGTTGCGCATGTTGCTGGAAGCGGGCCTGCGCTACGGACGCATGAACATTTTCCACCGGCATGTGAGCGTGCAAGATACTGATGAGCTGCAGTTCTCCATGGCCAATGCGGTGGAGCCGGGTACCTTTGATCTGGATACCATGGAAGACAAGACCTTTGCCGGCGTGACCTTCTTCCTGAAATTGCCGGGGCCAACCGATGCGATTGGTGCCTGGACAAGATGCTATCTATTTGCCAGCGCCTGGCTTCTGAGCTGGACGGTGAACTGAAAGATGAACAGCACAGCGTGCTGACCCCGCAGACCATGGAACACCTGCGCCAGCGCGTGCAGGAATTCGAACGTCGCCAGCGGGTGCCGAGCGCTTAAAGGCAGCTATTAGTTAGCTACGAGTGAAAAACGAAATCGTAGGGCGGAAATCGGCGAATGCCGATCTCCGCCAGAAGCCGTTCAGCGTTGAAAGTTTAAAGTTAAAAAGGAAAAGCCAAATCGGGTGATCCTCAAGGCCTGGTTGGCATCATCGCCGGCAATCGCGGGCAAGGCATTTCCGAAAACACGGCGACATCCCGCGTTTGAACTTTGCACTTTCAACTCAGCCCATCCTTCCAATCACTAAACTCTCACCGCTGCGATCACTGTGACGAATAACAACGACCCTTCCCAGCAAGCCCAACACCTTCGCGATCAGCTTAACGACTGGTCCTACCGCTATTACGTGCAGGATGACCCGGCGGTGCCGGATGCGGAGTACGACCGGGCGTTTCGTGCCCTGAAAGACCTGGAAGCCCAATACCCGGATTTGATCACGGCGGATTCCCCACCCAGCGAGTGGGGATGTGCCGCTGGACGCCTTTGAACAGGTACAGCACGAAGTGCCCATGCTGAGCCTGGACAATGCCTTCGATGATGATGACCTGCGGGCCTTCGACAAGCGGATTCGCGAACGCCTGGATGTGAATGAGACCGTCGATTACGTGGCCGAACCGAAGCTGGACGGATTGGCGGTGTCGCTGCTGTACGAAAACGGTGAGTTGGTGCGGGCTGCCACTCGGGGCGATGGTCAGACCGGCGAGAATATTACTGTTAATGCCCGGACCATCCGCTCGGTGCCCCTCAAGCTTCGTGGCAATGCGTTGCCCGCACGCCTGGAAGTGCGCGGCGAAGTGGTGATGCCGCACGGCGGCTTCGCGGCGTTGAACGCCCGCCAGGAAGCAGCCGGGCTGAAAGTCTTTGCCAACCCGCGTAATGCGGCGGCGGGCAGCCTGCGTCAGCTGGATTCCCGGATTACCGCCGAACGGCCGCTGGAATTTTATGCCTACTCCATGGCTCAGCTTGGGGGCTGGGAGCAGCCGCCCACGCATTCGGCCATGCTGGATGCTTTGCGTGATTGGGGACTGCGCGTAAACCCGGAAGTTCGTGTCTGCCACGGAGTCGACGCCTTGCTGACTTTCTATCAAGGCATTTTGGAAAAACGCGATCATCTGGATTACGACATTGATGGCGTGGTCTACAAGGTGGACCGTTTCGACTGGCAAGAGGACCTGGGCTTTGTCAGCCGCGCGCCGCGTTGGGCCATCGCCCACAAGTTTCCCGCCCAGGAAGAGCTCACCGTGCTTAACGGCGTGGACTGGCAGGTGGGCCGCACTGGCGCACTGACACCGGTGGCACGGCTGGAGCCGGTGCATGGGGGGGTGATTGTCAGCAACGCCACACTGCACAATATTGATGAAATTCAGCGCCTGGATATCCGTATTGGTGACACCGTGGTGGTGTACCGGGCCGGGGATGTGATTCCCAAGGTGGTGCGGGCGCTGCCAGAACGGCGGCCGGCGGACGCCCAGGATATTGCCTTGCCGCCGTCCTGCCCGGTGTGTGGTAGCGACATTCTCCGCGGCGATGATCAGGTGGTGGCTCGCTGTACCGGCGGGCTGATCTGTGGGGCCCAGCAGCGTGAAGCCATCAAGCATTTTGCGTCCCGCCGGGCCATGGATATCGATGGGCTGGGTGACAAGCTGGTGGATGCGCTGGTGGATCAGGAACTGATTGCCACCGTTGCCGACCTGTACCGCTTGAAAGCCGAGCAGGTGGCGGGCCTGGAGCGCATGGGCGAGAAATCCGCGGATAACCTGATTGCCGCGCTGGAGACGTCCAAAACCGTGGGGCTGGGCCGTTTCCTGTTTGCTCTGGGCATTTTGCAGATTGGTGAAGAGACCGCCAAAAACCTGGCGGACTGCTTTGGTGATCTGGACGGCATTCGCCGCGCCCCGTTGTTATTGTTGCTGGCGGTGCCGGATGTGGGCATGGAAGTGGCCAAGGCCATTGGCGCCTTCTTTGCCGAAGCAGATAACGAGGCGGTGATCGACGGCTTGCTGGCGGAAGGGGTGAACCCGCAGGCCAGCGGCGTGCCCTCGGCGGCCTTTGTGAACAGCCTGACGCTGGCGCAGTTGCTGAAATCCGCCAAGCGATTGGGCATGAATCTTGAGGGCATTGGTGACAAGTCACTGGAAACCCTCGGCGGGCACTTCCGCACCGTGGCTGAATTGAGCGCGGCGGCGGCTGAAGGCGCGGGCGCCGAGCCCAAGGGCGTGCGTTCCGGTGTCATGACACAGCTGGCCAAGGCGCTGGCGGAGAACGATTGGCAAGCCCGCTTGCAGGATGCAGAGGATCAGGTTGCCGCCCTGGCTGCCCGCGCCCCGGCCCAGGCCGAAAGTCGGCCGCTGGAAGGGCAAACCTGGGTGCTGACCGGCACCCTGGAGCAGCTCACCCGTGACCAGGCCAAACAGGCCTTGCAGCAGTTGGGAGCCAAAGTGGCGGGGTCGGTGTCCAAAAACACCAGTACGGTGGTGGCGGGCGCATCGGCGGCCCAAACTGGCGAAAGCGGAATCGTTGGGCGTTGAGGTATGCGACGAAGCTGCGCTACTGTCCATGTTGACCCAGCACGGTATTGATCCGGGAGCGTTATGAAAATCTGGCTAACCCTGCTTTTGGCGGTACTGACCCTGAGTGGCTGTGCCGGCACACCGACCAACACGGATAATGTCTGCGCGGTGTTCGATCAGCGGGGTGGCTGGTTCAACAACTGGTACAAATACGCCAAGAACGCCGAAAGGAATACGGGGTGCCGGTGCCCGTGCTGATGGCGACCATCTACAAGGAATCGGGTTTCAACGCCAAGGCCAAACCGCCGCGGACCAAGCTGCTGGGCTTTATTCCCTGGAAACGCCCGTCGTCGGCCTATGGGTATCCCCAGGCGCTGGATGGCACCTGGGACTGGTACAGGACGCCACCGGTCGCCGTGGTGCGGACCGGGATGACTTCAAGGATGCGGTGCGGTTTGTCGGCTGGTATCACTACCAGAGCTACAAGAAAAACGGCGTGGCCCGTAACGATACCTACAACCTTTACCTCAATTACTACGCCGGCCACGGAGGCTATGCCCGTGGCACCTGGAAAAACAACAAATGGATGAAAGGCGCGGCCCAACGCACGGCATCCATGGCCAACCGGTACCAGCAGCAAATAGCTACGAGGAGCGAGTAGCTACGAGCTACGAGCTACGAGCTACGAGCTACGAGCTACGAGCTACGAGCTACGAGCTACGAGCTACGAGCTACGAGCTACGAGCTACGAGCTACGAGCTACGAGCTACGAGCTACGCTCGATTGGATTAGGAAAAGTAGAAAAGTTCCGTCCTTGTGACTTGGTTTGATTTGAATGGTTCTCGATTTTTACTTGTCGCTGTAAGCTTTGTAGCTTGTCGCTGATTTTCTGGGGTGTTTTTTGGATAACGAATCCATCGTTTACGGTTGCATCAAGCATTTGCCGTTTGGCAATTTGCAGGAGCGCAAGACGAGCTGTTTTCAGAACCGTAAAGCCATTCGGCAATTGCCGCAGGCGGATGAGTGGCCGTTCCTGTGCCGGGAAATGTTTTCCGTGCCCGGCGATGACTTGATGGGCGGCACCTTCCAGACCCAGGTGATTCATTTCGGCATGTCTTACCGGGCGGTGGAGTACGAGTGGAACACTGGATCGCCAAATTCGAATCCCTGCTCAAGAATATGTACTGGGTGAATGCGGTGGTGCACCTGGAAACCGAATTGTCCGGGTTTCATACCTTCGTGTGGGACAGTGCCGATGTCTACCACGAACCCTCTGACGCCCCCTTGCGGGTACGCTGTGAGTGGGCTCGCGAAGGGGCTATTTCCTGAATGCGGCCCGTCGATTAGGGGCCTATTGCCTGACTCCATCGGCTCCCGCTTGTAGGTCGTGTTAGGCGTAGCCGTAACCCGACATCTGGCCTCGCTGATTGTGGTAAAATCCAATGTCGGATTACGCCTTTAGGCTCTCTGTGCCCTTGGGTAAATCCGACCTACGCGATAACCCCTTCCCCTTTGTCTTTTTCCCCCTTTCTGTGATTGCATTCTTTTCCCTTGCGGCATAGTCGAGAGAGACGATTATAAAAAAGGTGAGGATGATGGCTCTCGATTATTCGTTGCTTGATGTATTCGCGGGTGCACCATTTCAGGGCACTCAGGTGCCGGTGGTTACGCTGGATGCGGCTAACAGTAGTGATGCCAGTAAAACGGCCATTGCCGGTGAGTTTCAGCAAACCGAAACGGTGTTTATCGAGCCGGGCAACAGCGCCTCGCCAGTGACGGTGTTCAACAGCAAGGGCCGGCAATTATTCGGTGCCCATACCATTCTGGCTGCGTCCTATGTGGCTTATGAAATGGGAATGACAAAAGACGAGGGCGAGTTTGCGTCGTTTCTGCTCAAGCAAAACGAACAATGGATTGAGAGCTTTATTGATAAGGGCGATACCGCGCCCGGCGCCATTCAGTTTGCCCGGGTGCTGACGCCGACCATTGATCGCTACACCCCGGAAATTCCACGCCTGGCGGCGGCGCTGAATATTGATGAAAAACACATTTCTTTCAGCAAGTACAAACCGATGGTGGTGAGCGTGGACAAGCCCACGCTGATCGTTCCGTTTACCAAACCGGAGCACGTACTGGCCGCCAGCCTGAACCCGGAGCGTTGGTCGGATTTGTTCGGTGATGTGTATACCTCGGAGTTGTTCCTGTTTGCACCGGGGACTATTACCGGCTTCACGGAATTTCACGGCCGCTTGCTCAACCCGTCATTGCCGCGCGATGCTTTCCTCCCATCGGGGCGGTGATGCCGGAGTTTATTGCTTACCTGGCAGAGCAGGGTGAGGCCGCGCCGGGTACGCATACCCTGTCTGTGGACCGGGGCAGCCATGAGACGCGCAAGAGCATTTGCATGCGGAGTTCGACAAGCGCCCGGGCAAGGAAGTGCGCTGCCGCATTGGTGGCAACGTGATCAAGATGGGGACGGGTCGTTGCTCTATTCCTGACTCGGAGTTATTCGTTGTCGGAGCGATTTTTCAGATAGACGATGAAGGCCACCGTGGCGATGACGCCAAGGAAAACGACGAAAGCCGTGATCAGTTGGTCGAGAGTCAGGTTATTGAGCATGAGGGGTTCCTTGCGGAGTGGTCGGCCCTGAGAATCGTTAAAGTATGGCAGCGCAAGCGGTGCCTGCAAGGTTCACGTCACACCCCTCCCGCAGTGGGAGGAGTGTGGTTCTCCTCTTATCCCGTTTCATTTTATCCAATCGCACACAGTTCTGACCGGGTCTTGTCCCATCCCAGGCAGCCATCGGTGATGGAAAGGCCGTATTGAAGCGGTTTCTCCTGGCCTTGCCTGCCATCGTGCAGATGGCTTTCCAGCATGACGCCGGCGATGGCGGTTTGCCCCTGCGCCCGTTGCTGCAACAGATCCTGTAACTGCCGGTTGCCGCAGCGGGTCCTTGCCGCTGTTGGCATGGCTGCAGTCCACGATCAGTCGCGGGTTGCAGCCCTTGGCCTCCAGTGCGGCGGCGGCGCGTTGCACGCTGGCGGCATCGTAGTTGGGGCCGTCGTGGCCGCGGAGCACCAGGTGGGTGTCCGGGTTGCCGGCGGTTTGCAGCAGGGCGCTGTGGCCGTGCTCGTCCATGCCCAGATGCGTGTGGGTGGATGGCCGCCCCATGGCGTCGCAGGCCACGCCGATGCTGCCATCGGTTCCGTTCTTGAACCCCACCGGCAGGGCAGGCCGCTGACCATTTCCCGGTGAATCTGCGATTCCGTGGTGCGCGCGCCGATGGCTGCCCAGCTCAGCAGGTCGCCCAGGTAATCGGCGGCCATGGGGTGCAGCAGCTCGGTGGCGAGTGGCAAACCCAGCCGTGCCAGATCCAGCAGCAGGTGGCGAGAGACATTCAACCCGGTGGCGATATCGTTGCTGCCGTCCAGGTGCGGGTCGTAGAGCATGCCTTTCCAGCCCACGGTGGTACGCGGCTTTTCCACGTAGGCGCGCATGACGATGAAGATTTTGTCGTCCAGCTGCGTGGCCAGATCCGCCAGGCGGTGGCCGTATTCCAGGGCGGATTTGGGATCGTGGAGGGAGCAGGGCCCGGTGATCACCAGCAGGCGGGTCTTCGCCATTGAGAATGTTGCGAATGGTCTGGCGCTGCTGCTCAATCTGCGCGGCAAGTGCGGCATCCACCGGCAGGCGCTCACGCAGCACCGTGGGGGAGGGCAGCGGCAGGCTGCGTCGCGGCGAGGCCTGACGATCGCGGATGGGGCTGTCGGTGTCTCTGTCTGTTGCGTTTACCTGTTGCATGGTCTTTCCTTAATACTGCGGCGCGTTATCGTCGCGCGTGATTCGTCGATCGTTGTGTGGCTGTGCTGGCGTAGCCAGCGGCTAAATCGGGTGGTCAGGTGGTTCGGTCGATAGCGATACATGGTGTTGTCCCTGTGTTGCATTTGTCTGTTTGTCTGGGCAATAAAAAACCCCGGGCGGGTTACCGGCCGGGGTTTCATGTGTTCGGCAGGCGTCCCTTAACGGGCGCGCCTGAGTAACGGTCAGGCGCGCGAGCGGCTAAACCAATACCCGTAATAAGACGCAGCAGACACCGCCATACCGGCCACTGGGCCAGTCAGGGTATGTGTGTTGAGCTGTGCTGCGTGCATGGTCATGTCTCGAATTCGCTTCATTGAAGGTCAAAGAGTAGCGGCAGCGCGTGAAGGGTGCAAGAGGCTGGAACCATGCCGCACGATAGCCGGTGGCTATTTCTGGATGCGGGTAGCGTTTTCGGGTCCACCGCAATCACGCGCAGCAGGACGATCAGGTATTTAGCGTGGTGCATGCAGCGTGAAGCATGCTGCGGTCGCAGAGCGACAAAAAAACGCCCACCGAAGTGGGCGAGGAAGGTGGAGACAATCCACATTTAAGACAAGTCAGCAAGACAAGTCGGAGAAAACAGAATCAGAAAATGTTGGCATCCTGGATCGCATTGGTAATGGTTTTGGCATAGTGGTCTGCGCCTTTTTCCAGACCCTTGAAGCCGCCGGTGTTGAAGCTGACGGTCTTGCCGGTCCAGACAATGGCTTTTTGGTCCACGTCCCACAGTTCCAGGCGAGCGGTATAGATGTCTTCGCTGATATAGAAGTCCGGGCTGTAAACCTGCGGTGTCATGGTCATGCCGGCACTGGCCGGAATGGCTACGCCTGGGTCACCTTTGACTTCCGTGGTTTCAGTGGTCTGGTCTTCCAGGTGGATCGCCAGAGCACTGTCGAAACCGTTGTCCTTCATGCGCTTGGCCAGGTAGTCCAGGCTTTTGCCTTCGACGCCCTTGTCGCCATAAACGGTGTAGGCTGCGGTGGCTTTGACGCCCATGGTGGCAAACTTGGCGACGATGGCATCTTCCAGATGTTCACGCAGTTCATGATCGACCAGCACGCCAACCACCAGGACTGGTACGGGCCCTTGGTGCAGGCCTGGGAGCCGGTTTCAGCGCTGATGACTTTGGTGTCGTGGTAGCCGCTGGCACAGGCGGTAAGCAGTACAGCGAACAGGGCCACCAGGGTAAATTGCAATTTTTTCATGGTTTCCATCCTCTTGAGAAAAGCCGGCCGTAACCGGCTGTTTCACTATCCGTTTTAGAAGTTGTAGGTGGTGCTCAGGGACAGGTAATCCCGGTCTTCGACCACGCTGTACTCTTCATCGTTATAGGTCGTGTAGGACAGGTTGGCGCTGAGTTTCTTGTAGGCCATGCCCAGGCTTACGCCGACGGTACGGGAATCTTCCTGCATCGCGTCATCGCTGGAATAACCTTCCACACCATGATTGAAGGTCAGGCCGGGTGTCAGGAGACCGCGCCAATGGCGTTGGCGTAGGTGGAGGTCAGGCTCAGTTGATAGCCCCAGCTGAAGTCGGTGACATAGCCGTCTTCTCCCAGCTCGCCGACACCGAAGTTGGTGTGGCGACGGAAGCGCATCTGGTCCTGCTTGGGTAGATCCGGAATAAATTCCGAGCCTACCTGCATGGAAACGATGGTTTTCTGCGCGCCCATCAACTTGGGGATGATGGTGGTGAAGGCCAGCTCGGCACGCTGAATGTCAAACCTCAAAGCCGTGCACTTCGCTGCCGGAGTTGTAGACGTAGTCGATGGTGCCCTGCGGGATGGAGAAACCCGCTCCCTGTACCGCTGCTGCAGGAACGCCGTTGGCTTCCAGTACGCGGGAGGTGGTCAGGTCAGGGTATTGATCTGGATCGGCATGTCCGGCAGGTAGCTCAGGTTCAGCGCCAGGTTGCCCACGCCCTCAAAGGTCTTGTCGGCGGTGAGGCCGAATACCTGAATGTCTTCCGGGTATTCATAGAAGTAGGCGATATCGTTGCCTGCGGTGATGCCCTGGGGAGCGGGCTGTCTTCCTTGGTCACCGAGTAGTAAGGCAGTCGGCTGTGATAATTGAAGAAGTAGGTGCCGATCTTGGCCTTGGATTCCGGGAACGCGTAGTCAAACTTCAGGCCGTACTGGCCGCCGTCCTTGGGTTCATTTTCATCCCTGCGGGGAATATAAACACCGGCATTGTAGGCATCCTGGTTCGGCATGATGACCGAGCTGGAGAAGGTGGCATCACAGCCCAGTGCGGTGTTGTCCAATGTGGTAGAAGAAGGTCCCGCAACCGTCCAGATTCGCCGCACGCCACTCATACTGATAGAAGGACTTCATGCTCAGGCGGTCAGTGAAGTTGTAATCCACGGTGACCATGCCAGAGGGCGTCAGAAATTCCGTGTACTCCGACCGGGGCGGTGCAATGCGGCCAGGTCGACCGCATTCAGTGAGCTGAAGGAGCCGCGTGAATAAAGGCTACGGCCCCACAGAAGCAGTTTACGACCTGCTGCCACTTTCAGGGGTTGTTCGTTCACCTGGAAGGTGCCGTGGGCAAAGACCTGCTGGAAGCGTTGCACCCTGGAACTGGGAATTGCGATGGAAACCGTCGTCGCTCAGCTTGCCCCCCTGGAATTCATTGGGGTAGTTGCCCTGGGGAACATAGCCTTCCTTCTGGGTGTAGTCGTACCAGGTCTTGGCC
>UEXL01000354.1_pt1 | contig 17006 bp, 26 predicted proteins | sample 1796671 | NCBI WGS metagenome assembly UEXL01 (sample SAMEA4772471, study PRJEB27181) | metagenome | reverse complement strand
TCTAGACATGCCTAATTGGTCTTTTGTTTTCTTTAATTTTTTTACTTTTCTTTTTTCTCTTTTACTTGCAGGTTTGTCTGCAGTTCTTACCATTTCTCCTTCTAAATCGTCAGGATCACCAAGATACACATTTTTTACACTGCTTCTTTTGTTTTGCATTTTAATAACTTGCTTAGCTGTCTTGTCAGCTTTTTTAGTTTTTCTTGCTTTTCCATCATCTTCTCCAAGACCAAAATACTTTGCTTCTTTTCTAGACATACCATCTTTTTTAAGATCTTTTAAACCGTCTTCATCATAGTCTCTACCTCTTTCACCACCTGGATAAGACATGTCTTGATCCATTTCGTAATCAAAACCTGGTTTTTCTATTTGAGGTAATTTTAAAGCTTGTGCTTTAGACTCAGCATCTTGTTTAGCTGACATCTTTTTTAAATCTTCCATTGATACAGATGCTTCTTTTCTAAATGGAGACTTTCTCATTGGAGAAGTTTTTCTTGATATTGGGTTGTTCCCTTGCTTAAATGCCATAATTATCCTTTTGCTATTTGAGTTATTGCGCCACCTTTATAAGGTACCGCTGCTAGTTTTAGTTTCATTCCTTTTGCTCCATTGCTAGAACCTTGCCCGTGTAATCTACCTGCTTGATCTAATGGTCCGTCCCAAATTTGTGACTCACCTACTATACCTACAGCTTGTTTTTTAGATGCGTGAGTGTGTGCTTTATCTTCAATCATGATTTTTTATTTATTTGTTTATTTTATAATACTTCCATATCGTCACCCATATCTCTATCAAAAGATCCAGGTACTTGTGTTCCAAACATGTTGTTACCAGCAGCAGCAGCTCTTGGAGTAAACGGTGAAGCAACTGTTGGTGTGCTAGGTAATAATTCAGGCATGTTATCTAATTCTGGGAACTATACTTCCTGCGGCTGCCATAGCATTATTTATTCCTTGATTAGAATATAAACCAGGCGCACTCATATCATCTTCAGACCCAAGAACATTAGTACCACCATACGCAGCTCCTCCAACTGGACCACCATCTTGTCTAGTTTGAATAGCTTGTACTTGGTTTTCTAACTTAGATATTTTAGCATTCATTCTACGTCTGCTATTTTTACCTCTTCTGGAAAATGGACTATTACTCATCTTTGTTTGTCTTTATTTACGTTATAGATAGCTCTTGTCAGTACTTTATCTGTGTAACTATCTCCTTTAATTATTTTGTTTCTTCTTTCACTAGAAGGTATATCATCTTCACCTAACATGATTCGATACATTTTACTTATAAGTTGTTTGCACTTGAATGAAACTTTATAGATATTATACTTTTGAGTTGTTCTGTTTCTATGTCTCCATACAACAATCCACTCTTCTTTTAGTAATCTGTTCCAGCGCCTGTTATCCCAACTATAAGAATATGTACCTATTTCAAAATCATGCTTAGTAAAAAGATCCATACAATCAAAATAAATTAGTAACTCAAGATCTGCGTCATTTAAGCCGTTGTTTTTACAAGCCCATTTACGTATTATACGATAATGTTTAAGCAAACTAAGATCTTTTAAATCTCTTGCTGTTAGCTTTTTCATAAAACAACGACAACGTTTTCTTGTCGAATAACGTGATAAGGTTCTTTGTTTATTTCTATTCTATGTGCAGAAGCTTTGTCAAAATAAATTATATCTTTATTTTTAACTGCTATAACTCCATCGCCTATTTTAATAACCTCAGCTTTTTGGAATCTAACATCTTCTCTTTGTTTTTCTGTAAGAAGTAAACCACCTTTTGTAGACTGGTTTTGTTCTTCTATCTTTTTTATTATTAAATTATTTCCTATCGCCCTCATGTATTCTTATATTATTAATTATACAATCAGTTGATAAAATAGTGGTTGCTACTGAAGCCGCGTTTGAAAGAGCGCTTTTTGTAACTAACAATGGATCAATAATACCACTGTTAATCATATTTACCATATTTCCCGTAACCACATCTAATCCTTCTCCTTGAACTTTAGGCGCTTTGTAATCTAATATACCAGCATTATCTAATATTGTCTTAAAAGGAGCTTTAATAGCGTCTAGAAGTGTTTGTTCAGCTTCTGACTCAGCTTTGATAGATGAAGATGCATTTAGCAGAGCAATTCCTCCACCAGATACAATACCTTCTTTGATTGCGGCTTTTGTAGCACAGATAGCGTCTTCGACTCTATCACTTTTTCCTTTTAATTCAATTTCAGAATTAGCACCAACTTTTACTATAGCAACTTTAGCTGCTAACAGCGCTAATCTTCTAAGCTACTATAAATCCAGGAACTTTTTCTGTAGCTAATCTTTTTAACTTGCTTAACTAAATCTTTTGCTTCATCAGGAGTTTCTTCTATTTGAATAATAGTATCCTGTTGTCCACTTATAGATTTTTTTAGCTCTACCTAAATGTTGAACTTCAATTAAATCCATATCATCTCCTAGGTCTTCATTAATAACTGTAGCTCCAGTCATCATAGCTAGATCATTTAGTTTTTCTTTTTTAGTAAAACCATATGTTGGTCCATCTACTATACACACTTTAATATTGCCTTTCATCTTATTCATAGCTAATGCAGCTAAAACTTGAGGATCAACATCTGCAATAATCAAAAGTGATTCATTATTTTTTATAGCATGTTCTAATACTCCTTGTATTTTTCTTATACTATCAATTTGTGATTCAACGATTAAAACTAATGGATTATTTAGTTCACATGTTTTTTTAGCTTGGTCAGTTATAAAATGCATGCTTTTAACTGGCTTATGGTATTGCATACCATCAACTACTTCAACAGATGAAGTTATATCATTAGATTCTTCCATCATCACAACTCCCGTATTTGCTACACTTTTGAAAGCTCCACCGATTAGTTTACCTAGCTCGGTATCGTTATTTGAGGAGATTGTGGCTACTTGGTCGATCATATCGCCTGTAACTTTGATGGAATTATCTTCAAGATATTTTACAACTTTTTTAACAGCTGCGTTAATACCTAATTTTAATTCTCTTGAATTAATATTCTTTAGAGCTTGCTTTAGTTAGTATTGACTGAGCTAATACTGTTGCTGTAGTTGTACCATCACCGGCTTCTTCTACAGTTTTTCTAGCAGCTTCTTTTAATAATGTTGCTCCCATGTTTTCAACAGCATCGAATAATACTATTGAATTAGCAACGGTAACACCATCTTTTGTTATAATTGGTTTACCGGATTCATCTTCAAGGATAACACATTTGCCGCTAGCTCCTAATGTGGAGCTAACAGCTTTTGTGAGTTTATCTATCCCTTTAAATATCTTATCTTTGGCATCGCTACCGAAGTTAAGATTCTTGACAAGTTTGTCTGACATAATTAGATTAGATTAAATTTGATTTATTATTTAAAGGTTTTTACGACTTTTGGTCCTTTCAAGAAATCTACTTTCTTAGCATAATGATCTACTGACGAATCAATAGCTGTTTCTGCTGCTTCAAGTGTTTCTCTTCGGGTTACGTCGATCCAAGTATCTTCCTTTACAGGTTGTTGGTACTCGGTTTGAAAAAGCCATTTGGTAATTGTACTATTCTCCAGTGTTTTTTCTCTGAAAGATGTTTCCAAAAATTAATAGTTTCTTCGTTGGGTTGTGGTTGACTATTCCACGAACTAGTCTGGTAATAAAAGGTCATTGGTTTAAAATTTATTGGTTAATAAAATAAGGTATTATGCAATTGCAATAGAAGCTATAACTAAATCAGTTTGTGCTGCTGCTGCTGCTGCATTGTTAACTTTTAATGGTTGACTTTGTTTAGCAGCAAATGTTGCAGATCCAGCAGGATTAGCACTTTGCTTACGGTAATCACTACTTTGAGGTGTTGGTAAAAAAGTATAACCCCAAGCTTGATCAAGCGATGGATATACTGGTAAATCCAAAGATTTTGATAATCATATCCCACCATGCTTTTCTACAACTGTATTACCAAATGCTATTCCAGCTGAGAAACGTTGAGCCGTTTTGTCTTTGATAGTGCCTGTTGTTAGCTTCATTTGCTGCGATACTGTTACAAACATCTGATAGGTACTATTGATTAGTTCAGTTTAGAATTCATTGAATTTATATTTTATAATTTTAAATGTTTAAGGTTCACTGTTGTTTACATATATCTGAGGCGAACCAAAAAATCAGACCGCGTTATATGCTTAGTTTTTATTATCACTTGTTTTAAGTGAAATTTACCTATTCAACTGGTGGAGTTGGATTTTGCCATGTAAAATATAAGTCTTCGTTTACTGGTGTAATCTCAGATTGTATAGTTGCTGCTACTAGCTTGCATTGGTACATCTAAAGAATCTTCTAACCATCCGATAACTACATTTTCAAAAGCCTCTGTATCTGCATAAGGTACAAAAGGATCTCCAGCTACGTAAGTATAACTTTGTGTTCCAATATTAGTTGATGAATAAGTTTTTCCTCCAGATTCTTCAGAGCCAGTGTATCTGTAATGTACCGTGTATATTACATTGTCTTCACCCTCTGCTTGAATGTGAGCGTTCATTTGTGGGATGTCCCATTTGTAAGTAATTGCCATTTTGTTTTTGTTTAATTATTATTTATTGTTTATTTATTTATTATACTTCTACACAAAATCTACTGCTTAATTCACCATCATTATCTATATCAGCATACGCAGTTGCTGTAATACTACAGGTTGGGTCAATCCAATAAAAAGTATCGTCACCATCAAAAGGTGAGCTTAAACCTGCATCTTCATATACAATATCACCGTTTGCAATACTGTAACTTGGGTTTACGCTTGTGTAAACAATTTGAGGTGCTCCTGATATTGAGCCGCCATGTATAGTAAGTAAATTACCACCATCTACGTTATTTACAAATTGTATATTATTGATACTTTCGCCATTTACGTCTAAATATTTTAAACGAGCGCCATTAATTAATCCGTCTGTCCAACCCATAGTTTGTTTTTTTATTAATTGCTTTAACTTGATAGTTTAACCCAAGTTTTATCTGGATCAAAGTATATATAATTAGCACTTGTTGCGTAACCTATTATTCTAACATAATCATTGGTACCAGTAGGCCTTGTAGTTGAAAAAGCTCCAGCTGTGTTAGATATATATAAAGGTAAACCAATTGTAAAACCGTGACTTGCTTTGTAGAAAAAACCTTGCAACAACATGCCTAAATTTGCATTTGACGATAAAGCTATAGCTAACATACCTATTGATTTAGCTTCAGTATCCGCATCGGTTGTTGTCCAACCACCGTTTGATTTAACAGTATATAGAGTACCTGCGGTAGTTGATTCAGAAACCGACCAATTTACTATTGTACCACTACCACTTGCTGTGCTTGCTGTTGGTGTGTCATCTAATTGAATCCTAGATGATGGTCCCAGCTCAATATCACTGTTGACTATAATATTACCTTGAACTTTAACATTTCCATTTACTTCTAGTTTTTCAGTAGGATTTGTTGTATTAATTCCAACACCGCCATTTGAGGCAATGCGCATTCTTTCTGCGCCCGCTGTGTCTATTCTTAAACCACCACCTGTACCAATACCTGCAAGCTCTGCCCAAGCAGTACCACTACCATCATTCTGCGTGAAAGACATAAATGAATAATCATTACCACTTCTTGCTCTTAATTTTAAAGCAACTCCACCAGTATCCGCTGTCACATCTAAAGGTCTTGATGGGTTGGTATTTCCAATACCGACTCTACCGCTGTAGTCAATTCTCATTTTTTCGCTCATGCCAGCTGTAAAAAACTGAATATTTTGATAACCACTACTATTGTCGTCTTCTGGATCTGCATATAATTGCAAATTAAAATCAGACTTAATTGAACCATTTGAGTTTGAAGTGTCAAATCTTAAGTAACCACCAGAACCTCTAACATCAAGTTTAGCTGCAGGACTAGTTGTACCTATCCCCGACGTTGCCGTTGTTTTTAATAAACATTGCATTACTAACAATACCGCCAGCATTATTACCTACGTCAAAACCTAAACCACCATTATCTATTCCTTGTATTCTACCTAAAGTTCCTCCAGGATTTGTAAATGAAATTAATGCATCTAAACCGTCCGTTGAATTATGTAATTTTAATAAATCTTCAGATGTATTTTCTACAACTAATCTGTAACCTGTTGGACTAGTCGTTCCTATCCCGACGTTGCTTCCTTGTATAACCATTACATTGCTTTGAGCGTAATTGCTAAAAGAAAGTGTGCTTGTATAAGGAGCTGAATTTGTACCAGTAGCTGTCATTACTCTATAACCACCACCATACGTAGCGCTAGGTCTCATAAAAATAGCTTCACTAATATATAAATCACCCGTTACACGTTCACCTGATCCAGCAGCTAAAGGTAACCAAGGACCTATGGAACTACCAGCTGTGCTTTTTTACTATAAGACCATTAGCATCTGTACCTAATATATGTGTTGGGCTACCTGTATTGTTTGTGCCATTGTAAGCGTTGAATTTTATTGTTCCAGCAGAACTAATACGCATTTTTTCTACGGCGGCCGTAGTTTGTGTGCCGCCTGGATTTGTCCAAAAAGTTAAAGCTGTAGCTGAGTTTCTTGAACTACCAGTTTCGTTAACAATTGCAATTCTCCCCGCGTCTAATTGACCTTGGTTATTAGAATCGTCTATTGTAGAAAATCCAAGATAACCTTGTGAATCTTTTCCTGTTGTTAAACTTTGTCTAACAGCGACTAATTGTAAAATAGAATGATAAGCGTTATCAGTAAGTTCTTTAGAAATAATACTAGCTGTAGAATTTTGCATTGTAGAATTAAATGCACTACCGCTACCTCTTACTACAAGTTTATTTTGAACTGTAGTTGTCCCGATCCCGACGTTGCCAGCAGAGGTTATACGCATTTTTTCAGTACCGCCATTGTTAAAATGTACGTCATTTGCGTCTATATCTAAATCTCTATATACGCTGCTTACTCTATCATAACTAAATATTATATTTCTATCATTTGCATCTTGTGGTATAAATTCCAAAGCGGTTTTACTAACACCTGAAGTTTCTCCGTCTGCTACTGTTAATTTTCCACTAGGACTACTCGTCCCGATACCTACGTTTCTATCACCTCTAACGTATAAAGCACTACCTGTATTGTTTACAACATTTAATAGGGCTGATCCCGCATTATCCCCTGCGTCTGAACGTACTTTTAAAACATCCCCAGAAGACTGTGCCGCATTATTGTGGTGTATATAAGCCACATTATCACTAGCATCCGTGCTATTAACGTGTAGTTTAAAAGTAGGACTAGTAGTCCCAATCCCGACGTTGCCGTTGTTTTTTATTGTCAGTTTTTGTGAAAAAGTAATTGTTGAATCCGCGTTATCTGTTCCTGCTGTGAACCATTGATGTTCTCCACCTGCAGTTTGAGTATATCTTTGAGCATATCCACTTGCTATTCTTTTTTCAGCACCATCATAATACCAATTAGTTGCAACATCAGTTTGATTTGAAGATATTCTACCAACAAAAGATGATGCTTGACCTATTTGTATAGGAGTAAATGTAGTCCAATTTTTAGGCGTTACTCCTATTCCTACTCTTCCTGCAGAATCAATACGCATTTTTTCTGTATCGGTTGCGTTTGTAGATGTATAAAACTGAAGATTAGAAGTTCTTGTTGCTCCACTAGAATAATTTCCATCTCTACCAGAAACTATTTTACCACCCGCTTGCGTGTTTGCTTGTGTGAATTTTATAGTAGCTGTGCCTGCTACGTTAGATGTAGCTGTATTATTAACAATACTAATTAATGGATTACCTGTGGCAACATCTGCTCTAAAACTAGCTGCACTAAAAACATCTAACTTAGCAACTGGACTAGTCGTTCCCATTCCAATTTTACCGTCTTCAAGCACGGTTATAGCAGTATTAGCTCCTAAGGTTTTATTTGTTAATGACCATCGATCTGTGCCTGTATTAAAAGGACTTAAACCAGCGATCCATTGTCTTGTGTAAGTAGATGTTATTCCAGGGTATCCCGTACCACCTGCGGCCCATACAAACGCAACCTCAGAGTCGTTTGGGTTTGCTATAGCGGATTGCCCCCAACTGCTAGAAGTGTGTCTTGTAAGAGATTTATTTGCTACTTCAAGTTGTACACTAGGACTACTCGTTCCTATACCAAAGTTTCCATTTGCAAGAATTGTTGCTTTCTGACTACCGTTTGTTGCAAAAGCTAATGGTGTGTTTTCATAATTCCAAAGAAAAGCGTGCGAGTTATTTAAACCTACTCTAAAGCCATCTCCAGTAGAAGTACCACTTGTTGCTGTTTGAAAATAAACGCCAACATTATCATCTGAATCATATATAGTTAATCTATCTACAGGACTAGTCGTCCCAATCCCGACGTTGCCCTCTCCTGTAATAATCATTTTAGTACTGCTGCCTACTCTTGCTTCAAATATTCTTTCGTTAGCACTTGTACCTGCTATTTTTGCTAAAATACCATAACCTCCAGAATTTGTATTTTCAAATCTTCCTGCCCAATTATCTTCTAAATTACCTGTGACTTCAAATTTAGCATTTGGAAGTGTCGTTCCAATTCCGACATTACTATTCGAATGAATACGCATTATTTCTGCACCTTGAATTAAGAATCTATGGTAACCATTTGTATTGTAACCCATATAACCCCAAAACCCTCCACCAAATATTTCATAATTAGCATTAGCAGTTCCAAAGAATAACTGGCCTTGATTAGCTGCTTTTGCTATATACAAATCACCAGTCAAAGGATAACTTGACCCAGCTGAAAGTGGTAAGTAAGGACCACCTGGTAAACTTCCACCACTAACCCAATTTATACCAGTACCAGTAGAGGTTAAAACCTGGCCTGATGTCCCTGCATCTCCGCTTGTATCTAAAAACTTATCTAGTAATTGTAACTCTGTACTTATTTTTTTAATTTCTGCCATGTCTTATGCGTAAGTTGAATTAATTGAATGACCAGTTGCTTGTATCACAATTCTTGGGCTAAAGTTTTGTGTTGAAGATCTTGCTTTAAATGTAAACGTAATAGTGGCGCCATTAGCTGAAGCAACTACATCTAAGTCATTAGTTCCTTCATCTATAACTTTACCTGGAACCCAAGTTGTACCGCTACAATGGCAGCTATATACTACTCTTTGATATTTTGAATTACTTCCGTAACATTTAAATTCAAATCCTGCAGAAGCACCATTAAATCCGGCTGTTAATCCAGCAACTGCATATCCTGTTGTACTTAAACTTCCTGCTACTTTTGAATATGTAACTAAACCGCCAGCTTGTATACCTCCATTTACGTCAAGTTTGTAAGCAGGAGCAGTCGTCCCGATTCCTACGTTGCCGTTAGCAATAATACGCATTTTTTTCTGAACTTCCTGTTTCAATCCTAACATGGTCATTTGCTATAAACATCCCATCACTACCGTCTGAGTTTTGTAAGAACATACCGCCACTACCGCCACGAGCGTAAACAACATTATTTGTGTGTAAAACAGTTGTTGCTGCTGCAATAGTACCTCCAGTAAACTGGACGCCTTGGCCTGCAATAATTTTGCCTGCAAAAGTTGCTCCACCACCTGATATTATTTCACTACCTAAATAAAGATTTTTAAATACATTGTACTTTGCCCTAAATCAACTACATTATTATTTGTAGCTGAAACAACACAAGGTAAAATAGAATTTGTTGCAAAACTTATTCCTGCGTGGTCAGCTACAGTTCCTGAAATAGTTAAATTATTTCCACCTATTGTATTTATTTTTCCGTTTGGAATTATTATATCACCATCACCTTGTAGTTGTATTTTAGTAGTACCCGCTGCGTTTCTTACGACTATTGCGTTTTCACCATCTGTTTGCGATAATATTCCATAATCAGCTGTGCCGTCTTTATCTACTTTTATACCCCAGTCACTTGCATCATTGGTTACTAAAATACCAGCATCACCAGTACGATTGCCTGTGTAGTCAACTGTTAAACCAGTACTAGTAATATCACCTGCAAAAGTTGCTGTTGAATTTGTTAATGTTAATCTGTCAGTACCACCTGTTCTTAAAGAAATAACATCTGTTTCAAATTGCATCCAAGTGTTGTCGTCGCCAACATGGATAATTTTATTTGGTATATATAAGTCTCCTGCAAAAGTAGAATCATTACTGCTAAATGTTATTGGGCCATCAGTTAGAGTATTTGAAGTGCCAGAGCCATCCCACTTAGTTACTTTTTGCCCAGTACCAAACCCATCTAATACAGATGAATTGTCTACTTTTTTGCCATCCGTCTGTTCCTGATCCTGCGACAACATATATAGCCCAGTCACCAACTTTCCAATCTGTTATACCTGATAAGCTAGTACTACCAGCAACTGATACAATCCAAAACTGACCATTTTCAGGAGAAGCAGAAGGTGGGTTACCTGTGCTAGCATCCCATGTTCCTTCAAATTGTAAACCCGCAGGTATTAAACCTATTTTATTATTTACATAAGCTGTAGTAGCTATTGTTGTATCGTTTATAGCGTTAGCTTGTGTAGTTGTTTTCCAACCGTCTATAAGTGTACCACCGGCAGTCGTTGCTGTACCTACACTAACATGTGTTGTTTTTAATTTTGCACCACCAGCCGCGTATAATGTTGTTGCTGTTGAATCTCCGAAAAAATTATAATTACCAGATGTTTTTATAGCTACTTGATCATTATTATCAAAACCAAAAAAAGTGTTAGGATCACTGTCGTGGATTATGTAATTTGGTATTGTTACACTACCTGCAAAAGTTGCATTTTGGGAAGAGTTAATAGTTAAGGCAACAGTGCTTCCACCAGTTCTAACTACAAATTGATTATCACTTTGTAATTCAAAAGAATCTCCAGAGTCTACATATTGAATATATGCTTTTTGGCTTCCACCTTGTGTGAATTGTAAATATGGATTACCTGTTGCTGCTCCTGCTACTGTTAATATGTTAGTAGCTGTAACGTTTCCTGCAAAAGTTGCGTTACCAGCAGAAGTTATACTACTTGTGTTTCCAGTATTTGAATGAAAATTAACATCACCACCATCAGGATTAAAATTTAAAGCAGAAACAGCACCGTTATTTCGTGCCATTATTTCATTATTATCCATAATGATGTTTGTACTACTTGTAAGTCCTGTTTGAAAAGCGTGAGCTGTACTGCCTACACTAGCATCGCCGGTTGAAGTAAATCTTCCTTTGCTAGCAGTTACTGTATCTGTTACAGTAACACCTGTGCTTGTGGTTTTTAATTTATTGCTTCCATAATGATTTAAATCAACTGCACCTGTAGAACCATCTAATTGTATATATGTAGCAATACCCCCCACCACCATTATCACTTTGTAAAATAATATCTCTGTCCTGAAAATTACTTCTTATGTATAAATCTCCAGTATCATTTTCTATATAAGAGTTTGTACCATCGTGATATATTTGAAGGTCTTGCGATGCGCCGAATTTAATCTTACCACCATTTCCATCAACAGCCATTAATAAATCTTTACTAGCAACTAAAGACGTAATACCACCATCTAATCTTAAGTATTCAGCAACCGTACCACCACTACCGTCATCAGCTTCAAATATAATATCTTTGTCTGCACCAGTTGTTTTAATGTACAAATTACCAGTGGCATTGCTTATAATACTATTTGTAGCGTTGTGATATATTTGAAGATCTCCAGCATTACCAAATCTTGATGCAACACCATCATTATGGTAAACTCCTAAAGCTGCGCTTACAACTATAGATCTGCTACTGCCATCAACTCTAAAATATTCTTCAACACCACCAGAACCATTATCACTTCTAAAAATAATAATATCTTTGTCATTTGCGTATTGAGACATATATAAATCTCCATTTATATTGTCTATATTATTATTACCACTTAATCCATTATGATATATTTCAAGGTCTGAACCTGTACCTAAGTTTAATTTGAAAGCATCAGGAAATACAACGCCAGCAACTCCAGTCATTGTACCACCAGCTAGTGGTAAGAAAGGTCCTGTGCCACCACCTGATCCATCAACATATGCTTTAGTAACAAAGTTAGCTGCGTTTACTGGGGTTATACCAGATACTAAACCTGTGAATAATCCTGTACCTGCTACGTGTAATTTAGCCGTAGGACTAGCTGTTCCAATACCGACGTTGCCGCCGTCTGCAACAGTAAGTCTAGTTGTGTTGTTGGTTTGAACAAATACAGAACCTGTAGCTACTTTTAACTTAATATCCTTATTACCTCCGCCATCTGTTAAAGTTACTGCAGCGTCTATCCAACCAACTTGCGCCCTATCGTTAAAACTTATTTTAGCAGAATCTCCTAACGCATTATTATTGGTATCTATGTAAACAACCGTATCATCAGTTGAACCTTTTACGTGAAGAATACCACTAGGACTAGTCGTTCCGATACCTACGTTACCTGAAGAGTCGATACGCATTTTTTCTGACCCTTGCGTTTCAAAAGTCATTTTAGCACCAGTACCAGTAAAATTTGAAAATACTACTAAATTGTCACTGCCTGCATCATATTTTATACCACCATTTAAATCACTAAATTTCCATCCACTCGTATAAGAGCCATCAAAAAATGTTTCAACCCTATGATATGTAGAACCTTGTATATGTAATAAACTAGCTGGACTAGTAGTTCCCAATACCGACGTTGCCGCCTGATGTAATACGCATTCTTTCTACATCAGCAGTTGAAAATTGCATAGACTGAGTGTTATGCTTGTATGATACACTACCATCATTAGCATCAACTGCGTTTCCAAACAATATTCCTCCTTCGTTAGAAGCATTACTTAGTATTGTAAGATAATTGTTTCCATTTCTTCTAAACACCGCAGAGCTTTCTGTGTTAGGTGTAATATTAACATCACTTGCAACAACGTCAAGTCTATTATCAGGACTAGTCGTGCCGATCCCGACGTTAGCATTGCCATCTATATAGTAATAGCAGAATCATTAGAGCCAGTACTAGTCGCTGGTTTAATTCTAAAAGGTTCGGAAGACGCTGTATCGTCTCTTATAACAAAATCTAATGTTGTTCCTTCTAATCTAGGAATCCAGATTTGACTTGCGTTTTTTAATTGTAATGAAGCAAATCTAGTATTTTGATTACCTTCAATTAACACAGTAGTATTAGACCCTGTTTTAACGTGTAAATTTGCTGTAGGACTAGCTGTTCCAATACCGACATTACCGGTATCAATAATTCTCATTTTTTCACTATCTACTACTTTAAAAGCAATAAACTCTGTACCACTATTATATCCAGCTCTAATACCAGCAGCAAATTGACTTGATGGAGTACCAAAATTAATATCTACAGGATTAGCATCCGGTGTTAAAAAAACTTAACGACGCCCCGTTTCCTCCTTCTATTACCATGTCATTATAACCTGAGTAAACAGTAGCACCGCTTGATCCAGTTGAAACATGTAACTTAGCTGTAGGACTTTCAGTTCCAATACCTACCTTGCCGGCGAAATATCCATCATTTAAAAACTTTAATGCCATTTATTATACTGGATTAAATTAATATTATACGTGTGTTAATAACACTCTATATATGTCTACTGCTACGCTACCTGAAAATATTACGCTTATACTTGCTGATCCACTTCTTGTTACATCTGCATATACTGTTTGGTATGGTGAAACGTTTTGTGTTACTTCTGCTGTAACGTTTTCTGCTAAAGCACCAGTTCCAAATAAACTTGTATGAGCTAAATCTATAGTAAATGTTGTAAGTCCGTTTGCTTCAACTCTTGCGCAAGGCGAGTGTTATTTAATGTTTGTTTTCTACCGTTAGCGTTTGATTGAGATTTTAATTGTACCCAACCATTTGCTGATACTGTAAAGTTTGCATTATCAAAACCAGATACACCTTTTTGTGTAGCTCCGTCTGTTGCTCCTGCGCCTGCTATATTAGCGTCAGCTTGTACAACTGTATAGTTTGATATAGCTGGAGATGAGTTTGCTGCAATAGCATTGTTAGCAAATATAAAGTCACCTGGTTCTAAAGCTTCACCTAAGAAACTACCAGCAACTGAAACAACAAAGTAATCACCTTGATCTAAAGCTATATTGCTTGAACCTTCTAAAGCTGGAGAATTTGTATCAGCGTTATAAGATCCTTTAAATACACCAACACCAGCTACAAGTAATTCTACTTGACCTAAATTAACACCGTCTGTAGAAGCTGTACCAGTTTTAACATTTTGCAACTTATTGTTGTTCATGTTTAACTGACTAGCAAAACTATTTGTTTCACCTGCTTGGCTTTGAGTAATTACACCACCAACAGTTAAATCATCTACTATAGTTACATCGTCTGGGAAATCAACAGTTATACTACCGTTGTTACCTGTTTGTTCTGATATTGCTATTCTACCTGTTGTACCAAATACTGTAACCGAAGATTTTACACCTGATCCAGTTCCGCCAGCAGTTAAATTCATTATAGCAGAATTTGAAGCACCTGCTGCAACTGGTAATGTATATGTTTCGTTTGTATCTGCTGGTAATGTTATTGTTTTAAGATTTGTAGCAGTAACGTGACCTGTAGCGTTTGTTGTAACACTATCAATAGCCGTGAAAGAAACTCCGTAACCAGGAGATGCAGAAGATGTAGTATTTGATCTAGATGTTGCATCGTGATTAACTATTGGTATAGGACCAGTTTGATTTGTTACACTTATATAAGTACCGCCTTGTACTTCTGTTATATCACCAAATGGTATTGTTGCCCATTTGTTTGCTTTAGTTAAAAATCTATCAGAAGCAGTAGAAGTACCATCAACAGCAGAGAGATCTGCTTGCAAACGCGTGTTGTCACCGCCACCGCCTTTAGTAAGATCTATATACGTACCATCTAACACAGTTACAAGTCCTGTGTTTCTTACTGTTACATTTCCTGTAGCAGAGCTTACACCTATACCAGTTCCAGCTATAATTGATTCTACAGCACTTGTTGCGCCTACTTCTATCCAACCAGCGCCACCGCCACCAGTATCTGATACATATTGTTTTAATGTGTCTGCTGTTGTGTCAAAATATAATTGACCAACAACACCTGTGCCTGCCGCAGCGTCGCTTGCGAACTTTTCTATAACTATGTTCTCTACTTGTATAGAGTTTAAGTTAACGTTATTTAAAAAATTAATTGCCATTTTTTTTAGTTTAGATATAATTTACCTGTTTGTGCTGAGGCAAATGTTATTGTTAGTTGTGTTGTGCTTACATAGGCTAATTCGCCATATATAACTATATTATTGTTATTTACTACTGTAATAGAAGGAAAAGTTCCTAATGCTCCAGTATGAGTTGCTGTGATTGTTGTTACATTGTTAAAAGGTATAACTTCTGTAGTACTATTTACACTACCCCACTGTGTACCTGTAACTGTAGATTTTAGTACTTCACCTAATGCACCTGTTTTATTTGTACTATCTCTTAAAGCACCAGTTACATATAGATTACCCGTGACTGTTAGAGTTGTTCCGCCAGGGTTAGCGTTTTGTGTTAATATGGAATCTGCTAGCGTAGTAGATGTTAAACCTGTTATAGGATCGGTTACATCAAAAAAATAATGGTACAGTTAGATTTGTACCATTTACGCTATCAATTATAAACTTAGCTAAATCACTTACCTTAAAATTCTTTGTAGGATTTCTAAGTGTAGCATCTTTCTCTGTACCTAACAGTATATCGTCAAGAGCAGGAAGTACTGTATTATAAGTATAGATTATTGCCATGTGTTTTGTTTATGCGTATACTCTTATTTCTACATATGCTTCTACAAGATCATTTAATGCAGCACCTGTACTAGAAGTTACATTATCTAATCTAGCTGTATTAGTACTTGTTCTTACTATAGATGTAAGTTGAGGTACTTTAGCTGATGACATTGCCCAGAACTTGTTTGTAGCAAAAGGTGTTCCTGCCACAGTAGCAACAAATACACCAGGACCTGTTCTTGTCCATGTAAATGTTAAACCTGTAGTGTTTTGTAAAATAGTTGCGGTTGGCGCTGCTCCAGCTCCAGCAGTAAGTTGTGCTGAATATGCTGAATATGCTGAATATACTGTGTAGCCTAGACTGTATGAATTAGCAAATCCTGCTATTTGTCCTACTGTAAATTGTACTGTTTTGTTTTCTTCTGTAATTGGATCTATCTGTGAACCTATTACATTGTCTGATAATGTAGGTGTTCCTTGAGGATAGCTATATATTATTGCCATTTGTTAAGTATTTAGTATGTATATTTGTATACTCTATATACTTACATATATCTAGTGATATTTACAAGTGAAGACTGATTTATAAAAAGTGACATAAGGGTACTACTATATACTTATAACTACCTATTGTCACTAAATAAAAAGTGTCACAAATTTAGGGGTGTAGCGTCCCCCCTACCTTTTTTTTCTTCCTTTTCCCACAAAAATTGGCTTTTTTTTTAACCCGGGTTAGCCTGTTTTCACCTAGTTTTACATGTTAGTCCACTTAAACAACAATACTTCGATACTTAATACGACTTTGTTTAGATAATAATAATGAAACTAATAAATACTTAATATGAATTACAATAAATTACAATCACTACTTCCAAATGATGAATTACATTACATTTCTGACTCAACTCAATTCTTCATTGATAATAAAATTAAATCAAAACAATTCAATAACAATACATTTATACTATTTGAATACACAATTGAATGTTTTCCTGAAACTATAGAAATACTTAATAACAACAATATTAAATATACAATTCTAACTGATGATATGAATTTATCTTATATAATAATATAATGTCACAATGTCATGACACATTGACACATTCACTAGGTTAAACACCCAAGCAGACGCCGCAATATCAGCACCAACAGAAAACGTTCTGTT
>UEXL01001425.1_pt1 | contig 17010 bp, 34 predicted proteins | sample 1796671 | NCBI WGS metagenome assembly UEXL01 (sample SAMEA4772471, study PRJEB27181) | metagenome | reverse complement strand
AGCAGAGTATGATGCTGAAGAATGGAAAAGAAATAGACAAGCAGAATATCCATCAATGGACGATTGTATACGCACAATTAGATGGTGGCGATACACTTACAGAACTACAAGCTAAACGAACAGCTACTAAAACTAAATATCCGAAATCAGGAGCATAGACCATGCTCGGACTAACTACTTTATCCGGTGCTCCAATATCGACATCGTTCTTTAATCCAAATGTTTTAGTTAATGTAACCGGTAATCAACTATCTATTAGTGTTGGTACTGCTTCAGCTACTACCAATGCAACAGCTAATCCTAGTGGTTCTCAAGTAACTCTTGGAACAGGGACAGTAACAGTTACAGGTACAGCACTTGTAAGTCCAACAGGTTCACAAGTAACTCTTGGAATAGGAAGTCCTTCAGTAATAATAGATGTAACAGCAGCGGTCACTGGAAATGCATTGACCTTATCAACAGGAAGTGTTACAGTAACAGGAACAGCAGTTGTGACTCCTACAGGATCACAATTAACGGCAAACACAGGAGAGGCGGGTATTATTACCTGGAACGATATAGTACCAGGGGTGAACATGACTTGGACACCAATAGACCCTTATTAATAAATTATGGCATCATCTTACTCAACAAATTCAAAATTAGAACTTATAACAACTGGTGAAAAAGCCGGGTTATGGGGTACAATTACTAATACAAACTTACAGATACTAGAACAATTATCTACAGGTTATTTATCATCTGCACAACTTGCAAGTGGTGATCTTACTTTAGCACTAGACAATGGTGCACATCAAACGGTAAAAATTTATACATAAAACTAACAGGTACACTTGGTGCAAACAGAAGTGTAACTATACCTGATAGTGCTGAAAGAGTTATAGTATTTGAAGATGCAACTACTAGAGGTACATCTGCTTTATATACTATTACAGTTAAAACGGTTTCAGGATCGGGGTTGTATTACCAATAGGTTCTACTTCATTAGTTTATTCAGATGGTACAAATGTTAGTTTAGGATTACGTAAACAAGGTTATGTAACATTAAACTCTTCAACAATTACTGCATACACTGCAGTCGATGGTGATCAAATTTTAGCAAACACAACAGCTAACCCAATTACAGTAACACTACCAGCTTCACCTGCAACAGGTGCTGAAGTTTTATTTGTTGATGCTAGAGGCACATTTGCCAATAACAATTTAATTGTTAATAGAAATAGTCAACCAATTAATTCAGGTACAAGTAACTTAACTTTAACAACTAACGGTCAAGCCTTTTCATTAGTCTACGTTGATTCAACAAGAGGTTGGGCGTATAAAACCAACACGGCGTAAGGAGCACGGACCATGGCTCTTATTGATTTTAAGTATTACCGGGAATCGATAAACAAGATACAACATCGGAGCAGAAAATAGTTGGGTTGATTCTGATAACGTTAGATTTAGATATGGACTACCTGAAAAAGTAGGTGGTTGGTCTTCTTTAATATCAGATTCTATTGTAGGTGTTGCAAGACGTGAGTTTGCTTTTGTAGATTTAGAAGGTAATAGATATGTTGCAATCGGTACTGATAAATTTTTACTTTTATATTTTGAAGGTCAACTATTTGATATAACACCTATAAAAGCTACTTTAGCTTCTTCAACAATGGCAACTGCAAACAATTCTGCAGTATGTACAATTACAACTGGATCATCTCACAACTTAGAACCAGGTGATATTATTTTATTAGACAGTGTAACTTTACCAGGAGGAACTGGATATAATGCATCTGACTTTGAAGATAAACTATTTCAAGTAACTTCAGTTACACCAACTTCAGTTTTTACAATTACACAAAGTTCAAATGCAACAGGAACAGTATCTACAGGTGGTAGTATATCTGTTATACCTTATGAAAAGTTGGTCCTGCTGCACAATCTTATGGTTATGGTTTTGGTATTGGTCAATATGGTGGAACATTGCAGGTGCACAACAAACAACTTTAAATGGTGCTCTACTTGCAGACACAAATGGTACAGGTGGATCAGGAACTGTTATCAATGTTACATCAAACACAGGTTTTCCAACAGCAGGAACTATAGCTGGTAGCAACGAATTAATTACTTATACAGGAAAAGGTACAAATACTTTAACAGGTATTACTAGAGGAGCATTTGGAACTGCAACTGTTGGTACATCAAATGGTCAAGCTCATTCAAATGGTGCAACGGTTACAGATGCATCAAACTTTACTGGTTTTGGAAGTGCCGTGCAAGCATCTAACGTAACCCTAGAACCAGGCCTCTGGAGTCTAAGTAATTTTGGTCAAGTGTTAGTTGCAACTATTGCAAATGGTAAAACATTTACATGGAATGCAGGAGCAGCATCACCATTAACAGTTAGAGCATCAACAGTACATCAGGTTTTTCTACAGCAAGTAATCCAACTGCAACAAGAGTTACATTAATATCACCAACAACACGTCACTTAATTCATTTTGGAACTGAAACAACTATTGGAGATACATCAACACAAGATGATATGTTTATAAGATTTTCGGATCAAGAAAATATAAACGATTATACACCAACAGCTATTAACAGTGCTGGTCACAAAGATTACAAGATGGAACAAAATATAGGTGCTTAAAAGCAAAAGAAACAATTCTAGTTTGGACAGATAATGCATTGTACACAATGAAATTTATTGGTGCACCTTTTACATTTGGTTTTGAACAAGTTGGTACTAACTGTGGATTGATTGGTAAGAATGCAGTTGTTGAAATAGATGGTGTTGCTTTTGGATGAGTGCAAATGGTTTCTTTATGTTTGATGGTACAGTTAAATCATTACCTTGTACTGTTGAAGATTATGTTTATGACAATTTAGATACTACAAAAGGTCAACAAGTTGCAGCAGGTATCAATAATTTATTTACAGAAGTTGTTTGGTATTATCCAACAACTAGATCTGATTATAATGATCAGTATGTAGTATTTAATTATGGAGAAACTATGTAAAGGTGGTGTTTGGTATATTGGAACAGAAGCAAGAACTTCTTGGATTGATGCAAGTGTTTATCCAAAACCTTATGCTACTAAATTTAATTCAACATCAAATGGTACTTTTCCTGCAGTTATAGGTCAAGATGGTTTAGGTCAAACACAATTTTTGAACATGAAGTAGGAACAGATCAAATTAATCAAGATGGTAGTACTACAACAGTTACATCATTTATAAAATCATATGATTTTGATTTACAAGCAAAACAAAAAGATGCTCAAGGTAAATCAAGTGGACCTACTATTGCAGGAGAATATTTTTAGCTATGAGAAGATTTGTACCTGATTTTAAAACTTACAGGTAATGCAAAAGTAACACTAGCTGTTAAAAGTTATCCTCAACAATCAGACACAGTAAGTAGTTTAAGTCCATTTACAATTACTCAACTACTGATAAAAAAGATACAAGAGCTAGAGGACGTTTTTAATATTAAAATAGAAAACACATGTTAGTGAGTCTTGGAGATTTGGTACTTTTAAAATTGATATACAACCGGATGGACGTAGATAATGGCTAAGATAGTAATAAGATTACCTGAACCTAAAAAGAATATGATGAGTCTAACCAAAAACAAATTAACAGAGCAATTGGTTTAGTTGTAGAACAATTAAATTCTACATTTTTAAATGAATTAAAACAAGAACAAGAAAGGTTTGCGTGGCTTAATGGCTAATATATATACAAATGCAAAAGTAGATTTAACTACTACATCGGAAACAGTTTTATATACAGCACCTAGTAACTCTAGAGCAATTGTAAAATCATTGTTAGTATCAAATGATGCTGGAAGTGCAGCAACATTAACAGCAACGTTAACTAATGCAGCTGCTGTATTTAGTTTATTTAAAGTTAAATCAATAGATTCTAATGCTACCGAACAATTATTAACAGAACCATTGATATTATTAGAAAATGAAATATTGAAAGTTACTGCATCTGATGCTAATGAATTACATGTAGTAGCATCAATATTAGAAATAAATAGGGATTAAATATGTCATTTATAGAAACAGAAGCATCAGTAAGATACGAAACAGTTAATGGTAAAAAGGTTATGATTATTACACCTAAAAGTGAAGTTACCTTAACTAATATGAAAACAGGTCAAGAATATATGTCAGATGCAGAATCAGATGCTGATGTAGATAACCCTGAAACAGATACTAAAAGAGAAGATATACGTAGAGACGTTAAAATAACAGTAGAAGAATTTAACTTAGGAGCAGGTTCTGAGTTGTAAAACTCAGGATTTTTATATAAAATAGAACGATGGCAATAACAAACGCACAACAATACAAACAACTATTATCTAAAGGTGGACGTATCGGACTTAAAGGTGGAGCTGATGCGGCTACTGTTGTTTGATAAAGTTAGATAAAGCAAATCCAAGAGGTCTTGATGCTAGAAGTGTAGATATTTCAAGTGGTAATGTTACAACAAGCAGAGATGATTCTAGCCCAGCTCAAGAAATTATTGGTGGTAAATCTTTGATGTAACAAGCCGACCTCAAAACGTAGAACAAAGAGATAATGAGATTTAAAAATAATTTAAAAAGAAGAAGAAAAGATAAATTTGTTACAACAGATAATACTCCTATTATGTTCCAGGTTATTTAAAATTTTAACAGGTAATAATTCAGTTAATAGAAAATATTTTTACGATAAAGTTGTAGCAGCAGGGAAATATCCTGGTTTAAATTATGGTATGACTGCACAAGAAGAGAAAATAGAAAATATATGGATAATAGAATGGCAGGTAAAAACAGATGCTATGGGTAATCCAATACCAGGTTTTTCATACAACACTGAAGGTGAACTTACAGGAAACTTTATAGATAATGGTGGTGGAGATAATAATTATATACCACCAATTATACCAGAAGATGTTACTACTGAAGAAGAAGATCAAACAGTACCAAGAAACTTAGGTGGCCTTGCTCCAAGATTCGCGGGCTCTATATTTGATTTTACAGGTCTTGCTGATGGTGGACGTGCAGGTGCCATGGACGGTGGACGAATGATGATGATGGCGAATGAAGAAGAAGATGATCCGACAGGTGGAATCATGGACCTTGAATCAGGAAGACAAATGTATTTCTTAGGTAAGTTAGTTAAGAAAGCAACAAGAGCAGTTAAGAAAGTTGCTAAGTCACCAATAGGTAAAGCTGCATTATTATATTTTGGTGGTAAAGCACTTATGGGTGGTATGAAAGGAAGTTCTTTCTTTGGTAAAGGTCCAGGAATTTTTAAAATGTTTGGAGCTAATAATACAATGCCTGGTTTTGAAAATTTAAGCACTAAAATGGGTGGTTTTAGAAAGTTTGGTTTAACAAAAGGTTGGATGATGCCAACAATAAGTGGTGGTATACTTGCAGCTTCAGCATTACCATTATTAATGGGTCAAAAGAAGAAGAAGATAACAATGATGATTATTATAAAACAAATAGTTTAAACATAGCTGACATTAGAAATAATCCTTACAATTTTTATCAGCTAGAAATCAAGGTAGTAGATTTGCTGCTGGTGGATTAATGAGAACAGGTTATGCAGAAGGATCTAAAGAACCAGTAGCTAAAAAGACTATGCCTTATTAGATATGGATGGTCAAGAAATGGATTTAAGAGCTGAAGGTGGGTTTGTACCATTAGGTAGAATGGAAAGAGCAGACGATGTACCTGCAAGATTATCAAAGAATGAATTTGTATTTACTGCAGATGCTGTAAGAAATGCAGGTGAAGGAGATGTAGACAAAGGCGCAGAAGTTATGTATAACATGATGAAAAACCTCGAATCCGGAGGTGAAGTATCAGAAGAATCGCAAGGATTAGAAGGCGCTAGAGAAATGTTTCAAACATCACAAAGATTAGAGGAAGTAATATAATGGCTACAGAAACCACAATATCACGACCAGCACCATTTGTAGAAGATCTAGGAAAAGATTTAGCAAACAAGCCGTAGCTCATACAGGTGTACCAGTTGTATCAGGTGGTATTGGAAGTCTATCACAAAAGCAGGTGAGACTGCAGAAGGATTTAAAGCAAGACAAGATGCTGCTCAAGCATTTGATGTAAGAAAACAAAATTTAGCAGGACTTGCACCACAAGTTGCAGGTCAAGATGCATTACAACAACAAGCACAAAATTTAGCACAAGGTGTAGGATAGATCCAACCACTGGACAAAAAACTGGATTAGCTTCTTATGAACCTTTTTTACAAGGTGCACAAGCTGCAACTTTCAACAAGGTGTACAAGATTTTATGTCACCATATCAATCACAAGTGATTGATGCATCACTTAGCAGAATTTGATCGTAATACACAAATACAACAACAAGATACGAGATCAACAAGCAGCTTTGGGTGCGCTCGGTGGTGGACGTGCAAGGAGTGCACAAGCAGAGTTATTACAAGGTTCTGAGAGAACGAGCTTTATTACAAGTTTCTTACAACAGGTTTTCAAAATGCACAAGCTGCAGCACAACAACAGTTTAATAATCAACAAGGTCTAGCTCAGCTATTAGTACACAAGGATTACAAGGAACAGATATTTCACGTTTAGGTCAGTTGGGCGCACTGAACCAAGCGCAAACACAAGCAGGACTTGATGCACAAGAGAAGCAACAAGACAAGCAGCATTCCAACCACAAGAACAATTAGATAGATATGCTGGTCAAGTAACAGGAATCATGGGTGGTTATCCTGGTCAAACAGTTTCAACAAATGTACCTAACCCTACACCATTACAAACTGCATTAGGTGTTGGTACAACACTTGCAGGTATCTATGGTGGATTAGGACAGGTAATTTAAAGGAAGGATAATAATGAATAGAACTTTAAAAAGACCAATGTTTAGAATAGGTGGATCAACAGGAACTGGTATTACATCAGGACTAGATCAACCAAGAAAACAATATAACAAGGATCTAATCCTTATAATATGGGAAACTTTGCTCCTGGAACAGGTGCAGGTTTTTAACTAGTTTTGGTTTAGATCTATTATCAAGACCACCACAGGAAATATATTTCAAACAGCAGCACTATCTGCTAAAGAACCTTTTAAAGATTTTCAAGCAGCTCAGTTTAGAAGAGGCGAGAAGATGGGTGAAAGAGATTTTATAACTGGTGAAAGAGAAGCAGGTCAAAAATTTAAAGCAGGTGAAAATGAATTAAACAGAGCAACTCAATTAGAAATTGCTGGTATGAGAGATAATAAAAATGATGCTTTGTATAATACAATGTTAGAAAAATACATAACAGATGGTATGCAACCACAAGCAGCTGAAAGAGCAGCAACGTTTGAAACTGAAACAGCAGACATTTTAAGAAACGAAGTAGGTGGTCAAAAGTTTGGTGGAGTATTAGAAATTGATGTTAGAGACGCTACACAAGAAGGATTTATATTAAAAAATAAAAGCAGATTTAATAATAAAGTATTCTACGATCCATATGAAGACAACTATAAATATTTAGTTATTCAAAATGGACAAGTTGTGTTTGATGAATTTAAAACAATTCCTGAAATTAAATTCCCAGACTTTGCAGCTTCACCACCAGAAAAAAAGATAGACCGTACCAGATTTTGGTATGAAATGGATGATCAGGATCATAGGTATATAAATGGCATTAGAACCATTATTTCCAGCAGAAGAAAATAATGAAGTATCATGGTATACTTCTGGACTTGCAGGTATTGCATCAGGTGGTATTAAAGTTGTTGAAGGAGCATTCTCATTAGGCGCTGAATTAATTGATTTAGGTTTTGATACTAACTCTGCAGCAAATGTAGAAATGTTTTTTGATAAACTAAATCCACTAGAAGAATACGCAGAACAAAGTGGTATAGGTAAACTAACACAAGCTTTAGTTCAAATAGGTGTACCCGGTACAGCAGGTTTTAAACTAGGAAGTAAGTTAGCTAAAAAATATTTTGATTCAAAAAGCAGGACTATTAGTTAGTGCAGGTTCTAAAAATATAACTAAACAAAAACAATTAGCAGACAAATTAAATAAACAAACAGGCTACGCTAGGTTTGGTGTAGGTGCTGTAGGTGGAGCTGCAGGTGAAGCATTTGTAGCAGACGTTGAAGAGATAGGATCATTCGGTGATATGTTTGATAGAGGACCTACTCAACTAGATTCTTATGCTTTAGATGGTGGAAGAGAAGATGCTACTAGAAAACTAATGAATAGATTAAAGTTTGGTAGTGAGTCTTTATTACTTACTCCATTTGCAGCGGGTGTTGGTAAAGGAGCCAAGGCTCTTGCAACACGGGGCAAGGACCTTGCATATAGTAACTATAAACTAGAAAGATTTTTAGGTAAGTTTGCACAAGAGTTCACGCCTGAAGGACCACTGACCAAGGAAGTTTTTGGTTCACAAAAAGTAATGGAAGGTTTTAGATCTGGAGATGTAAACAGAGCAACAGAACTTATAAGAAATCTAGATACAAGTGTAGTAAAGCATTTCCACAAATGCAATCTGTATTAGATAGATCATTAACTAAAAAGAAAAAGAACTATTTCTTAAAGAAATAAATGATTTAATGTTAGATGGTGATTTAACTAAATTAATAGATGGTAAAAATCAGATGCATTTGTAAAAGTTTAAAAGACAAAGGAGTAAGTGAAAAGTAATAGAATCAATTACAAAAACTATTGATGAAGCTAGAAGTACAATAGGAAACTTAATAGAAACTACAAACAAGTTTAACTCAAAAGAACTCAAAGATATTCTACAAGATAGAATAAAAGGTTTAACTGAAAACACTTATAAGATTTTTGAAACAACACCTGTATTAGGTGTGTTTGGTAGATACAGACCTACTGATGATTCTATGGCAGAAGCTATAGATTTTTTTAGACAACAAATTGCATCTACTAATAAAGACAAAGCATTTAAATTAGATAGTGATACTTATTATGAAGAAGCTAAAAATATTGTAGAGAGAATAATAGAAGATGGTATCAAAGCTAAAAAGACTGGTAGAGGTTTAGCAGATCCAAACTATGTATCTAAAACTTTAACTGATTTACCTGGAGGAAAATTTGTAGATGAAGTTATAGAAAGAACAGGTGCACCACCACAAGTTATTAAAAACTATTAGGTGAAATGAAAGACCCAAGATACTCTATGTTTAATGCAATTACAGAACTATCAGGTATAGCTAGATCAAGTGCAATGTTTAAAGAAATGTTTGACACCAACGCTGCAGCACAAGCACAAGGAGCAAGAGGTAGTTTTTGGGATTCAATAGAAGCTGCAAAAGCTGCAACAAACAATCAAGCAAAAATTGTAAAAGTAGATAATGCATTAGCTGGTATGTCAGAATTTAAAGCAGGTAAAGCAAGTAATCCTTTAGGTGGAATGTTTACTACAGCAGATACAGCAGAAGCTTTAAAACGTATGAATGGTTTAACAGAAGGTTTTTAACAGCAGCTGTTAGAGGAAGAGAAGGAGCAAGTGCAGCAGAAAAAGGTGCAAGTTTTTTATATAGAAATTTATTATTGTTTCCAAAAGCTACAGCACAGTTAGCAAAAACAGTTTTATCTATACCAACTCACTTACGTAACATAATTAGTGCAGGTGCATTTGCTGGCGCTAATGGTATTTTGTTTGAAGGTTTTATGAATCCAAAACTATTAGGTGATTCTTTTAGAAAAGGTTGGCAGATATCAGGTGTTGGTAATTTAAAAACACAAGATTTGCAGATGAAAATTTTGAAAAAGCTTATAGAGAATTATTAGAATTAGGTGTTGTAAACTCACAAGTGCAAATAGGAGATTTAAAAAATCTAATGAGAGATGTAAATTTTGGTGACAGCATAATGGATCTTGATAAAATTGTAAACCCAATGCTTAACAAACTTAAAAAGTTCCTGCATACTTACAAGGTAAGTATGTTGCAGAAGATGATTTTGGAAAATTACAAACTACTTTGTAGAATTAAATAGAAGACAAGATGCATTAATAAAAGATGGTATAAGAAGAGGTGTTAAAGTTGATCCAAACAACGCAGATTTTAGCTAAACTTAAAACAGAAACAGCTGACATTGTTAAGAACACAGTTCCAAACTATAATTATGTTGGAGACTTTGTAAGAACAGCAAGACTATTACCGGTTGGTAACTTCATGTCTTTTCCATCTGAAATGTTAAGAACAACTACAAACATTGGTGGCCAAGCATTAAAAGAAATGAGACACTCTAAACCAACTGTTGGAACTAACATAGCACCATGGGTATTGATGCTGCTACAGGAACAGTGGTTAAAATGATAATCCATTTTATAGAATAGGTGCAACTAGAATATCTGGTATGGCTTTTACACTAGGTGCAGTACCTGCAATGTTAGTAGAAGGATCTAAAGCATTATACAATGTATCAAAAGATGAACTAGAAGCACTACGTCAGTTCGTTCCTGATTGGTCTAGAAACTCAACACTAATACCAATGAGAGATGAAAAACAGGTGAATTAAAATACATAGATTTTAGTCACAGTAATGCATACGATGTGGTTGCAAAACCTTTTAGAACTTTATTAAATGAAATAACAACAGCATCAAACGATGGTGATACAATTTTAAAAGGATTTATGTCAGGTATAGAAGAAGCAAGTGCAGAACTAGCAGCACCATTTGTAGATGAATCTATTTGGACAGAAGCTGCAACAGACTTAACTCTTAGAGCTGGTAGAACAAGAGAAGGTAAAGTTTTATACACAGATCAAACTCCTGCAGGAGATGTAGCACAAATTAGATTTAGACATTTACTAGAAGCATTATTACCTCAATACAAACCTTACATAAGAATAGCACAAGCTGCTACAGGTAAACCAAATAAACTTGGAGAAGTTTTAGGATTAAATGATCAGATAGCAGGATAGCAGGATTCAGACCTACTAAAGTTGATCCATTAAAAGCTATGGGATTTAAAATATCTCAATACCAAACAGGTATAAGAAATGCTAGAAGAGAATTTACAGGTGGTTTCTTTGGAATACTAAAAGGTGGACCAATCAAACCTAATGATATTGTTACAAGATACTATGAATCTAACAAAGCAAGATTTAATGTACAAAAAGAAATGTTTAAGAACATTGATGCTGCACAAATTTTAGGTGTTAATGCAAACTCTTTAAGACAAACGTTTCAAGATAGACAACTTACAACACAAACTTTTAATAATTTAAGAAGAGGAAAGTATGAACCTTATTTTCCATCTGATGATATTAGAGAAAGGTTTAGAGAGATTGCAAAAAATCTAGGAACGTTTGATGTATATAAAGAAGCGGTTCCTTACCTAAGAGCAATGAGATCACAAATGAGATTTTTAAATCTTGCAGATACTTTTGATATAGACTTAGATGATTTTTCTATAGACACAGTACAAACACCTAACCTACCAGACACACCTATGCCTACAAATGTTCAACCAAATGTAAGTAATCAAGCGCAAGCAGTTAATCAAAATACCAACTTGACATCAACAGAGATGGCATTACTATCTCCAGAAGAACAACTAATTAGATCAAGGTTACGGAGAACAACATAATGGCTAGAAAATCTGCATTACAAAAATAGAAGACCATGAAAAGCTGTGTCGTATTATGCAGAAACAAACCTTTGATCAGATCAAAGAAGTTAAACAAAGATTAGAACGTATGGAGAAGATGATAATAGGTGGAGCGTTTGGAATTGTAGTTGCTCTCTTATTAAACATGCTTAAATAATTATGCAGCTTTCAAAACACTTTACTCTTAAAGAGATGACCAAGTCGATGACAGCGACGACGAAAAGGTATTGACAATACACCAGGATCAGGAGAGATTAAAAGTCTAGGTGATCTGTGTTATGAAATTTTAGAACCTCTACGTGCACACTTTGACAAGCCAGTTACGATTACAGCGGTTACCGTAGTGAGGCGTTGTGTGAAGCTATCGGCAGCAAAAAGACATCGCAGCATGCGAAGGGCCAGGCGGTCGACCTAGAAATTTTTGGCGTGCCCAACATTCAAGTAGCTTATTGGTTAGAAAATAACGTTGACTTCGATCAATTGATCATGGAGTTTTTTGATCCAGAAGATCCTGCAGGGGGATGGATACACATTAGTTATCACGAATCAGGTTCAAACAGAAAACAAGTTTTAACTTTCGATGGTAAAAAATACAGCGAAGGATTACCGGAAATGAAATGGTCCGGTGGTAAAGTTGTAAACTAAATCCAATCTCTTAACTCTTCACCCATAACTTCAGATGCAATATTTATTTTATCTCTTAAAGCCTTCACAATCTTCTCGTCGATCGTGTCCTCGCAAATCAGATCGATATAAGTCACTGTTTTCTTTTGTCCTATTCTGTGTGCTCTGTCTTCTGATTGGAGTCTCTTTTCTAGATCATAACCATTAGAATAATAGATAACAGTATTAGCTTCGGTAAGTGTAATACCATAACCACCTGTTTGAGGTGTACCTATAATAAATCTACACTTAGGATCATTTTGAAACTTACGAATAAAGTCTTGTCTATCTTCTTGTGGTGTTAAACCATAGTAATGAACATAAGAATCTTGACCATATACTTTAATTATCTTCTGTATAATTTCACCTACACTTAATTGATAGTTAGCCCATATAATAACTTTACCTTCTGTATCTTCTAGAATAGACATTAATTCATTAAGTCTATTACTTTCAACTTGTTGTGTGTTCCATCATCAGCAGTTACATAACCACATGTAATTTGATGTAGTCTCATTAGCTGTGTTAACACAGTCATGGTAGTTGTTACTTTACCATTTAATACAGCAAGAGCCTGTTCTTTCATTTGTTCATAAATCTTTTTGATCTGGTGTCAAAGATATATGACGTTTAATAAATACTTTAGGTGGTAAATCTAAACAATCTTCTTTTAATACTCTGTAAGAAAATTCTTTTACTATATCTGATAACTCTCCTAAGTTTTGAAACTTATCTACTACTTGGATAGATCGTCCACGTATATGCATCGTTTTCATTTCTGCATATCTATTTCTAAATGCGTAGTAAGAAGCAAAGTCCAATAACCACGGATCAAGGAACTCACATTGTGTATATAAATCTAATGGGTTTTTGTAATAGGAGAACCGGTCATAATTCTTTTGTACTTAGCATTAAACCAATCTTAATAATATTTTTAGTACGTCTAGCTGTAGGTGTTTTAATTGTAGTAGACTCATCAATAGCCATCATAGTTTATGTGAGTTAATAAATTTAGTTGCAAACTTTACACCTTTTCTGTACTAAAGCTTCAACATTCATAATTAAAATATGTAATGCACTATCTATTTCAAACAATGTATCTAATTTTTCTTGTTGTGTTTTTGTAATATTTGGTTGCCACAATACAGACACATTTTCTATATGATTAGGTAAGTGTGTTGGTAGTTCTTGTTATACCAAGTTTTAACAACACCTTTAGGTGCAATAATTAAAGCACCATCAATCTTGCCTTTGTCATATAACATAGCAACATTGTCTATTAATACTTTTGTTTTACCTGTACCCATTTCCATAAAATAGGCATAGTTTTCTTTGTTCCAAGATTTTTCTAATGCAGTTAATTGATGTGCATAGGGTTTAGTTTTAAATTTATAATTCATAATTTTTCTTCTTTCTAGTTGACATCTATATAAACATGTTATATTGTTTGTCAATGTCAGAAAGAAAAGTTTATGTAATACAAGAAATACCAGGTAGCAAAGCAGGTACTCCTAAAATAAATATTATGGGTGCAGCTGCTTATTCTACAACCAATTTAATTTTTTATTACCAGAATTTTCTCAAATGATTTTTTCTCCTGGTCCATTAATTTTTAAATTAAGAAAAGGTTTAAAAATTATACACAGAAGATTATTTATTATTAACAGGTGATCCTGCAATTATTGGTGTTGCATGTTCTATTGTATCTGATATTACAAATGGTAAATACAATTTATTAAAGTGGGATAAACAAGAAAGAAAATATTATCCTATTGAAATTAACTATACGAGAAAGGAGAAATAGATGACAATTAATTTTGAACAAGACCAACAAGATGCAATGAGTAAAACTGAAAACATTCAGTCTCTTGCAGATCAAGTACAATGTTAGAGGGGTTACAAAAGAATAGAAACAAGTGAAAACAACTTAAAGATTTAAAAAAAGAATACCAACGTATATCAGGTGAGGTTATACCTACTATGATGTCCGAGATGGGTTTAGCAGAATTAAAACTACAAGATGGATCACATCTTAAAGTTTCAACGACGTATCGTGCTACTATTACAGAAGCAAATAAAGAGACGGCGTTTAACTGGCTTCGTGACAATGGACTAGGTGATATAATCAAGAACGAGATATTCGTATCATTTGGTCGTAACGAGGATAACAAGGCAGCTGATTATGCTGAACTTGCGAAGGGTCAAGGGTTTCAACCGACACAAAAGATGAAGGTTGAACCCATGACTCTGAAAGCGCTAGTCCGTGAGCGTATTGAGGCAGGTAAAGAAATGCCAACGGAAATCCTTTGGGGTATTCTCAGAGAATAAGACAACAATAAAAAGGAACAAATAAACATGAACCAAGTAACAGAAAAAAAGAATGGTGCATTAGCTACATTTGATATGGAAGCAGATGCACAACAAGGAGCCCAGAATATATCGCAAGAAGATCTTGCGTTACCATTCTTAAAAATTTTGGGCCAACTATCTCCAGAGGTAAACAAAAGAGATGGTAAATATGTCGAGGGTGCAGAGCCTGGCAAAATAATAAATACTGTAACTAATGAATTGTATGACACCATACAAGTCATACCAGCTCATTACAAAAGACAGTACATCGAATGGCAAGACAGAGGTACCAGCACAGGTGCACCTGTTGCAATTCACGATGCAGATAGTGATATTGTAAGTCAGACGACTAGAGGTAAGGATTATAAAGACAGATTACCAAACGGTAATTATCTTGATAATACTGCTAGTCATTTTGTATTGACTCTTGGAGACAACCCACAAACAGCTTTGATTTCTATGAAGTCTACTCAACTTAAAGTTAGTAGAAAATGGAACTCAATGATGATGGGTATTAAAATGCAAGGTAAAAATGGTTTGTTTACACCGCCAACTTATAGCCACATTTATAATCTATCTACTGTTCAGATGTCTAATGACAAAGGAACATGGTTTGGTTGGGATGTATCTAAAGTTGGTCCTGTAGATAAAGCTATATATGACATGGCAAAATCTTTTGCAGAATCAGTAGGTAAAGGTGAAGTCCAAGCTAAACACGGATCAGAAGAACTAAAAAATTTAATTTATAATCCTAGGTAATGGGCGTCGAAGCGAGAGTGGACACGCCCATTTTAAATTATGAATAAAAATGAATAAAATTTATAAATTATATAGATTGGAGATTTGGGAATGTAATTATACAAAGCAAGGTACGGTAAAGTCTGGTACACCGACCCAGATTTTAAAATAGAGAAAGATATATGGAACAGGGATCACGAAACAGCAGAGATAGCATTAAGATTAGATCACGATGTTGATTTAGATATAGACAACGAATTTGTAAAAAGATTTCTTCCTTATTACATTAAAGATTTGGTGCAATTTTTGGAAGAGAAAGTAATCCAACAAGTCATTATCTTTGGACAGAAACCAAATTCCATTTAAACAATTTAATATTACCAGATGAATTTGAAAAAGATTTTCCACATGGTTCAATGATATGTGAACTAAGAACTGAAAAAGATATACTATAGTTCCAGGTTCTTTACACAGTAAATCAAAAACAAATGTAAGATGGGAAAAGTTTGAAGAGATAAGAGAGTATCAAGGAAACTTATCTATAGATGTAGGTAAAGTTGCTTTATCTGCAGCACTTACAATTATATATCCTAGTACAGGAGCTAGAGATGATTATTGCACTGCGATTGCAGGAATTTTAGTTAAAATTCAGATTGGACGGACGATGAAATAGATAATTTTGTATCTCGGATTGCGGAACACGCAGATGATGAAGACTTAGCAAAAAGATTAAAAAAAGGAACTTCAAGCAGAAGAACAGCTAGAAAATTTGGAATAAATAAAATTCATGAAAAATAAATGTAGTCATAAAACATAACAAGTTTATTTAATTGGATAGGTCTATTTAAAGATGCATCTTTACAGGTATCAAAAGACACTATTGAAAAATTAGAAGAGTATGGAGCAAACAGATATTATGTACATTTAAATGTACCACAAAAAAATGTAGATGGAGTTGGTTTAAAAACAATTAAAAAAAAGATTTGGATTGATGGTGAATCACTTATGAATTTAAAATTGTTTTGTGACATTACTATGAGTCAAGCAAAGGTATGGATACCTAGAATGACACCAAAAGAATTTGAAGAAATAATGATGGCTAAATTTTACAACAGAGAACAGTCAAAAGAATATGTAAAAGAAGCAGAAGAAGACTCTAGATTTAAAATGTTTTCTTAGATTATTTAGATACGAAAGGTGTTTATACAGATAAGGAACAGTTAGCTGTTTATAAATTACCTTATTATAATGAAGAAAAACGAATAGAATTTAATTTAGATAACTTTGAAAAGAATTAATAAAATAGAGTAAATTTAAAGACCTGATCTTGTTCAAAGTTCAAACTATTTAAAAGGTGCAAAAGATAAAGGTAAATACAAAATAAGTCTTGTGTTGCTTGGGTAATAAACGGAGAAGAAGTAGAAGATAATAAATTAATATGGGAAGGAGAATCTGTCTATATTGGAGACAGTGCAGGTGATGAATAGTTTAAAATTCCAGATTTTATTCCAGGTCCTCCTGGTACAGGTAAAACTCACAAATGGTTAAAAAACAAATATGCTGGTTTTTTAAAACAATATCCTTGGGATAGAATTGTAATTTTATCTCATACAAACACAGCAGCTGATGAAATTATAAAAGC
>UEXL01000412.1_pt1 | contig 17042 bp, 25 predicted proteins | sample 1796671 | NCBI WGS metagenome assembly UEXL01 (sample SAMEA4772471, study PRJEB27181) | metagenome | reverse complement strand
CGGCATTTATTAATCCATGATTCATGCACAAAGATTCTATATTATACATTTCACCTTCCTCTAATGTTTTTAAAGTTTTGTATCCTCTTTTTATATTAAATCCTGTTTTTAAATTTGCATAAATAGCAGCTACGTCGTTGTAATTTAATTGCTCAAACTGATTTAATCTTTTCCAAGCACTAACAGCTTTTAACAAATCTTGTTTAATAGGTGTCTTACCATAAATTGTATAAGGTAATCCTAAATGACGTAAATCTTCCTCAATATCATTTAGCATATAGCTGCATGTTGCAAGTGCTAACCAGTTGCCTTCAGAAAGATCAACAGCGCCAGGATATGCATGGTATCTAACTTCTCCCTTGTATGCTCTTGGTGCCCATTCTTTAGGTCTCCTGTTTTTAATTCTTGATACAACTTGTGTTGCTATTAAATGCACATCAAGAGGAACTCTATATGATTGATTTAACACACTTATATTTCCATCCATTTTAATTAAATGCTCAATGTCTGCACCAGCCCATCTAAATATTGCCTGATCATCATCACCGCTTATGTATACTCTTTTAGAATTAGCCCATATCTTTTCACACATTCTCCATTGTAACTTTGTTAAGTCTTGTGCTTCATCTACAATGACAACATCAAGAGGTGGTGTGTGTCCAAACTGTGTAAACTGTGTCAACATATCTGTAAAATCAAATTTGTTATTTGTTTGTTTATAATCTTCAAAAGAACGATAAGCCCACAACAATTCTTCCCAAGCATAATCTAAATTAGCTGCATTGTAAAAATCTTGTAATTCTAAATCTTGCATCTTTGATTTATTTATATCTCTTAAATATTTATTATCTGTAGACACAACACCCTTTTCTTCCCAATCAGTTGTAACTCTTTTTAAATCTACACCATACTTATCAGAAAAATCTAAGTAATCTTTATTGTCCATAATCTCTGATTTTGTAAATCCCATTTGTCTTTTACCAAATGCATGCAGCGTACAAAAATAAGGAAAGTCTTTGTCAGTTAAATTAAATTTTACTTTTGCTCTATCACGTGCTTCATTTGTTGCTTTTGTTGTAAAACTTACAAATGCAATTCTATCAGGTGGCGTACCACTTTTAAGTTCCTGGTCCACAATCCGCAGTAGGTTTTCAGTTTTACCTGTGCCAGGTGGTCCTAGTATTATATTAACGTCTGGCATTGTGCTCTTTCCATACTTTTAATATTTTTTTGCAATCATCAATGGTAACCCCAGCTTTTCTGTCATTAAATTCCCACGAACAAAATACAATGTTATCTTCTTGATAAGGTAAACTGCCATCAATTCTGTCAATTGATATGTTTGTTTTTGTACATCCATTATATCCTTTTCCAGTGTTTCTTTCAGTTGTGAGTTTAACTCCAGTATAAATGCAATACGGTCCTCCAAGAAGTTTCTTTTGTTTTTCCCACAATTCCAAAAGATGATCCTTTCCTCTTATGCCATTATTTATTTGTAATGTTCTGTTGCTATTCTTATGATAATAAGAATTTTTATCACACCTACGTTTAAGACCTTGCCAAATTTCGTTAAAAAAACCTTTTTCAGTATTGACATATTTTTGATCCCATAAAGGTCTCATTTTTTTAATATATGCCAAGCCTTCTTTAGAACGGTGTTGCATCTTGTTTCCTCACTTCGTATTCTGAATCTTGTTCGTCAAAAGATGGCACACCCCATGTGTTAACTCCCTTGTTTTTTAGTTTCCAAAATTTATGTTCTCCATTTATTTTACGTAACTCAGCAATAATTTGACCTGTGTTACTGTAGTGTGTAAATTTATTTCGTATAAGATATGCGTGTAAATCTTGCAGTCTAAAGTAGATTTTACCAGCTTCTGTGTAAGGTTTACGTAGTAGTATATCTTCTTTAATTTGTCCCTGTGCACGACCAGTACAGAACTCCTGGAGGTGGGCTAAAAACTGGCCGGACACAGATCCGTCATTAGACACAGGAATTTTAAGAGCACTCTGCATCTTACTATTCACTAATTGTTGCCAATCAGACGCCTTCATCAAAGGAGGCATCATGGTCAATACTTCCATAACCCTCTTCTGAAACTTTGTTTGTATTTGTAATTCTTCTGTTGTTAATTGTATTTTAAGATCTTGTTCGTTATCATCTGTAGGTATTTCTAAAAACCATATAGGCGGTTCTGTTTCTAACTTAGATAAAGATCCTAATTGTTGTGACACATTCTCTGCACCGACACCGTGTTTTCTTGTTTTGCAAACATTTACATTACAAAAAGAACTAATAGGTTGGTCTTTTCATTTGTATTGATAACCTTTTTTATTTAACTGTGCTACAACTGTGGCAACCTCTTTGTGATCTAGTGGCGGTTGCATATACTTTTGATTGTACTCTTCTAATAATCTTTCCCAATTATCTGGATCAAATTTCTTTGTATATACACCAATATTAAATAACCCATTATTGCGTGTACCAGGAGGAAAACCTTGTCCACATAGAGCCTGCAAACAAGGTGGTCCATCTTTTATAATTTCTTCACTATTTTTTCCCCCTACATCATCTATGTTATCTACAACGTTTCTACTGTAAATCTCATAGAATTCTTCTAAAGACGCTGTTGTGCCATTTTCTTTTAATGCATAACGCACTGACTTATTACCATTGTAATATGGTAAATTTAAAAAATTACCTAAGTCACCTTTTTCTAATGATATGCTAGATTGTTTAGGAAATATTTCTGATGTAGAATGACCTATTAATGCAGCTATCTGTGTTAATTTATTTCTTATTAATTTTGATGCAATTGTTTTCTTCATAAACAAAAATAAATGTGCACCACCACTTTTAGATTTGCAGTATACCAAAGGTATATTTAACTTTTTAATTTTTTTGAATAGAGCACTATGGTCCAAAGGATAACTATCAATATCAATGCATCCCCACTTAGTAGTATTATCAGCCCTAATAGGAATAATACCAAGAGACGGACCCTCGCCCTCCAAATGTTTTTGCCAAAGCTCATCTACAACTTCCTGTCTAACTATATAAGATTTACCTTGCTGCTTACCGTCAGCACGTGAGCCATTCGGCTGGTGCTGACCATAAGCTACATCTAAACCTTCAAATATAAGTTTAAATTTCTCAACTTCCACGAACCCTCCAGTTCCTTTTTATTTATTAAAATGGTACTGATTCTTCGCTTGGTTTTTCTTCTGATATTAATTTGGGGGTTTCTGGTTTTGCGTCCACAGCGCCTGACGCTGCGGATTGTGCAAAAGCCTTGCTTTCACCATAGATGGAAGCATCAGTTACCTGATTACCTTTCTCAATAGAGAACCCAAACCAACTACCTCTGTCGTTAGATTCACTCACAGTTGATAGATTGTAAGTAAATGCATACGTAGGAGGTGTAAACATACCCTGTGGACCCTTAATTTTTTGTGATAGCATTAAGCTGTTCCAACGTCTACTCTTCTTGAGTTGACTTGAATTGACATGCTAATCACAGCATTTTGGTATCCATCACCACTTAACATTAATACGAAATGATAAGCTGTTTGAACGATATGATTGCCATTTGGCAATACTTGTTTACCGGTCATAGGGTCACGTTTAGTTTGTCCGATAATACCGCTTTCGGCATTATGTGAGTCGATAAACCCGCCACCTTGCTCTCTAGGTTTCCACTCTACATATTTGAGGTGGTAGAAAACAGGAATGACTTCGGAGTTTATCAAAGGTTTCTTGTGTAACTGTGTTGAACAGTTGTCCAGCTTTTGCAGACTCTATATATTCTGCTTTTGATGGATTTACTTGAGGGCTGGACGTTTGCAAGATGCTAATGTAAGGAATAGCTGTATCTCTTGCAAGGTTTATAGTACCAAAACCACTCATGGCTTTTGAATCTTCTGCTAAAACAGCTAGATCCAAAGTATCTTTAGTTTTTACATTTTTAGTATTCATAATTTACCTTATTCAGATTTAATTGTTGTTTTGTGACCAATATAAGCACCAAGAAGATCCATAGGAAGTTCTCTACCTGCTTCATATTGTTCACGGACGAATGCGCGAAGGGTGGAAGGTTCGACCCACTCGCGTTGTGCAGGCTCTAATCCTTTCTCTGAGAGATCAGATACAAGACTGCTAGCTTTCTCATCTTCATTCCTTCCAAAGCTACAAGTGACTTGGTTCTTTACTAGATCACCAAATCCATTGTTTCTTAGCCAAGTATACGCTGCATCTCTATTCTCTACTTTAATAGCTGCACGGTAATACTCGGAAACTTTTATTTTACGGCCATCAGATAATTTTAATTCTGATAATCCTACTTCTGAAAAAAGACTAGGCAAAACTTCTTCTGATAATTTTGTTTTATAGTCTTCTTTTCTTTTTAATTGTTCTTTTATTTTTTTGTATTTCGTTTTCTGTTTCTGCAATGTCAGTAGCTACTGCACCAATCTTACCCATGTTATCTTCAGGTATAGTTTCAGCATCTTCTTTCATCTGCATAATTAAATCTTTTGGATCTAAACTAGTCATGTTAACCTTTCAAATCTATTTCTAAATCGTAGTATCTTTTATCGTTACGGTCCCACTTAAGAACCTTAAATCTACCACCATTATTCTTTGCAGCAATTGCGCCACAAACTGCTATTATAGCAGGGTCTCCAATTAAAAGCAAGTAGTCGTCGTCACTAAATTCTTTTAATTCTTGTTTAAGTTTAAATGTTAAAGGACCAGATGCAAGTATCATCTGTTTGTTATCCGGTAACATAACTTTTAGTTCACCAAACTTTTCAGCTGATCGAACATTATAATCCATTACTTGTGGTATATAAACTTTTGCCATATTCTCTTTCTTGACTCTTTCTATAAACTATTATATAGAACATTACAAGAATAAAGAAAGAGTAAAATGTATAAATTTAAGACGAAGCCATTTGAGCATCAGAAAGATGCATTGAAGAAGTGTTGGAATAAAAAAGCTTTTGCTATTTTTGCAGAAATGGGCACAGGCAAAACTAAAATAGCATTAGACAACGCTTGTATTTTATACAACAAAGGTCGAATAGACAGGTTATTAGTAGTTGCTCCTAAAGGCACGTATATGAATTGGGTAGATCAAGAAATTCCAGTTCACGTTCCCGATTACATAGAAAAAGATGTACTTGCTTGGAAACCAAACATTACAGAAAAATATGAATTACAATTAAAAGCAATACGTAATCCAGAAAACTTTAAATTAAAAATATTTGTTATGAACGTAGAATCATTGTCTACTAAAAAAGGTTGTTATTATGCAAAGTTATTTTTGTCTAGCAAAGCTATGATGATTATTGATGAGAGCACAACAATAAAAAACCCACAAGCAAAGAGGACAAAAAACATATTAGAATTAAGTAAAGAAGCACCCTACAAAAGAATATTAACAGGTTCACCAGTAACACAATCTCCTATGGATTTGTGGTCACAAATGGATTTTTTAGAACCAGAAATATTAGGACAACAAAGTTTTTACGCTTTTCGCACAAAATATGCTGTGCTAATTACAGCTAGTGCAGCAGGAGGCACTCATAAATTTCAAAAAATAGTTAAATTTAAAACTTAAAAGAATTAGGTAAATTAGTGTCACCACATTCATACCGTATTTTAAAAAGATTGTTTAGATTTACCTGATAAAATTTTTACAAAAAGAATTATAGAACTAAGTGATGAACAGAAAAAAGCTTACAGTGAAATGAAGACAAGTGCCATAACAATACTAAAGGGAGAAGCTGCAACAGCTGTCAATGTTTTGACACAATTAATAAAACTACATCAAATTACTTGTGGCCACATGAAAACAGATAGTGGTGATATTATTAATTTAAAAAATTCTAGATTAGATGAATTGATGCAAATACTAGGAGAGACAACTGGTAAGGCAATAATTTGGGCTAATTACATACACGACATTAATACGATAGAAAGTGCAATTAAAAAAGAATTTGGACTTGATTCTTATTGTACTTATTATGGCGCAACTAAACAAGAAGATAGGCAAGCTTGTATAAATAAATTTCAAGACGAAACAAATCCTGTACGTTTTTTTATAGGAAACACACAGACAGGTGGATACGGCATTACACTAACACAAGCTAGCACAGTCATATATTATTCTAATAATTATGATTTAGAAAAAAGAATACAATCAGAAGATAGAGCACACAGAATAGGTCAGAAAAATCCAGTATTATATGTTGATTTAGTGGCAAAAGAAACTGTAGATGAAAAGATAATACAGGCGTTAAGAAATAAAGTTAATATTGCTAGTGAAATAAATGGAGAAGAATTAGCTAATTGGATTTAGAGTATAGATTGTAAATACAAGTCTAATTTTTTCATAAAAGCTTCACCTGCGCGTACAAAATTCTCACCTTTTAACTCAAACTTTTGAAATAATAAATCACGTGAGCACATAAGAACCACACCTTGATCTATTTCTGTATCAAATAATTTATTGTGTGCCATCGCATATGCAGATAATTGCATTAGATAATCCTGCACCCATTCTCTTTTCTTTGGTCTATTTGTTTGTTTAAAATCTATAATTGTCGGTCTGCCATCATATACACCAACCATATCTGTAGTGCCTGCAAACTTACCAGGATAATACAAATGTACTTCTGATCCCCACACTTCGCTAATTTTTTTTAATCCGTCATCGTGATCAATAATAACCTGGGCCATTTTCCCCGCTTGAATGCCTACATCTGTAAGATCCTTGTATGCATGTTCGTTCACATAATGTTCTATATATAGGTGGAGCGCGGTTCCAATTTGTGAAGAATCAGATATAATTTTTTCTGCTTGTTTTTCTCCCACACGTGCACGCCATTCCTTCAAAAACGTCTTGTCTTTAGTCTTTGATAATATTGTGGTAACGGAAGGTAATGCCTCACCCTCAGGTGTAAGGTACAATCTTGTTGCACCATCTTTTCTTTTTAAATCTGCGTAATTATATTTCTGTACGATTTGCACTGCAGCATTATATCACACTAATCCTGCTTTGGAAAGGGAATAACATTTTCACTTTTTCTTGTAGACATTCTTCTTTGTCTTGCTAACGCAAGCATATATTTTTCATAGTCTGTTAACGTTGGAGGTAAGTCACCAATTAAATTTGCTCTTGACATTTTACCAATTGCATTTTGTGCTAGGTCATCTATGTATTCTTCGCCGCCATACTCTCCCCAATACGTTCTGCCTGCTTTATTTAATTTATTGTATTCTGCAGGATTTCTTCTGTAATAATTTATTAAATCTTTTGTAACGTTATCGTTATTTATTTTAGCACGAAGCGTTGACATAATACCACTGTAAGGTGTTGGATTATTATCTGCTGTTAAATATTTAGAAGCGTTTTCCATAATGCCTTCCGCAGATCCAAACCTAGATCTATTAGTAAACATGGGATTACGCATTGATCTAACAAAACGATCATCAGGAAAATTTTGGGCTACAGCAAGAACACGACGCATCGCATCCTTGCCATATTTTTTCCCAATTAGCGACAGTATACCGTACATTCTTTCCCCAAGCGGCCCCTTACTTGTCTAACTTTTCGTTAATGTGTTTTATCTCTGTCTCTATGACAGCGATGCGTGAATCTATAGAATATAATAATTGTAATGATGTTTCTAATCTATCCATGTCTTTTTCTAACGCAGATACTCTTTGTGAAGTCATACCCCACGTTCCGCCTAAAGCTAGGACAACACCAATTAACCATATTACATCTTTAAAGGTCATACTTCCATATCAAAATAATTAAACGGAGGCATTCTACCTTCGTTCTCCATTTGCTCTCTTTGTTTTTGTTTAAACATAAAGTCTAACATGTAATCGTATAAATAATCTTTTTGTTCGTCTGTTAATCTTTTAGGATCTATGTTTTGTGGATCTGGAGGTGTCATTCTTTGTTCTAAATCTCCTGCAAGAGTTGCTATACCACCATCATCAAAACTAAATTTGTATCCAAAATCTAAACCGTATTCATTGTCGTCAAAATCGTATTCACCGCCAAGACTAAAGATACCTGGGCCCATAGGCCTCTCGTAATCGTACCCTATTGATTTGTCCCCTATATCTACGTCAGGTAAATATGGTTCAACCTGTTGGTATCCTTCTTTAATTTTATTAACAAAAGGTAAAGAAGACATAAAATCTTTCCTCCAAGTTTTTATTGAATTGGTCTTTCTCCATCATTTATGTTCTTATCCTGAACCTCTGGATAAATAAATCTCTCATAGTTCAAAAATAGGTTTTCCTTCGTTATTGTTCTCTACCTCTAGGTTGGTGTGAGTTGTAAAAGATCTATTCAAATTTTTTGTTTATTACCATCTTTGCCGATTAATTTGAATGTGTATTACTTCCAACGTTTCCATTACACTAAACTCCCTATGCCTTTTTTAACAAACGGATTGTCATTCATGCCTCGTTGTGGTTTGTTATATTTACCTTGGTTATTCATTACTGGATTCATTTCCATTAGCCCACCTCCTGCGGCGTATTGTGTTCCGCCACCATACTGTGCAGCAAGTGCTGCATCTGTATTACCTGTATATAACGCACCAGCTGCTGCTGGGTTAAAATTCTGGTTCCTATTTATCACCGACCCTGCACTAGCAGAATCATAACCGCCGACAGAAGCGTCTGGTGCTTCTGGTGCAAACTGTGGTGCACCTGACGGTGGTGATTGATTAGGTATAAGATCAAAAATATTAGGATTAAGAGGACTGTTAAATATTTTTCCTGGAACAGATGGTGCTTGTTTTATTACATCACCTACACCTTCCATAACTTTTGACCTTATTGATTTTGCATTTTGTGCAACTCTAGAATTTCTATTGTATTCTTTTTGTACTTGTTCCATTTCTGCTAGATCTGCATCATATGCTGCAAACTCTTCTGGATACATTCTAACTAGTCTAGCAAAGTTTGCTTGTCTAATTGTGCTAGGTAAATTTACATCGGTTAAATTTTTTAACACTTTTATTGCAACTGGGTTTGTTAAAACTTTACCTCCATAGTTAACTAAAAATGCAGTAATACTTGCCAATAGGTCCAATCATTGCTACACCAGCTTCTGCACCACCTCTGCTAACTATACCTTTGCCAATTGCAGTTGACGGCAATAACGCACGTGCAGCTCCTCTAGTTCCAGACATTGTTGCACGACGCATCATGTATTTAGAACCACTAGGCACACCGTTTTCAAATAACTTTTCTAATACTCTTGTTAAATCGTCAAACTCTGCTAACGTTGGTAACCTTGTTGCATTTGTTTTCATCATTCCTTCAGGAACTTCTTCCCCTAATATGTCTTTTATTCCTTTATTAACACCAGTTTCATATATTTCATCGTCAAATTTTTTAAATATTCCTGTTGCTGGGTCAAATATTTCTAACTTAGATACTGTTGGTCCTGGTAATGCTTCTTTAAATAATCTATTTAATGCTCCAGTTGTTCCTATACCAAGTGAATCTCTAAATGCTGCTGCATCAAAAAACTGTACACCTTCTTTATCTTTTATTGCTGCATCAAAAGAATCTCTTATGTACACACCTAAACCATTTACATATCCACGGTCACCTACAATTCTTCTAAGTGCTTGTATTTCTTGTTTACTATTAAGATTGCCTGCTCTTGCAGATTTAATTACTGTATCCCATAAACTATGCGAAGCACGTGTTGTGCTTTGATTAAGTACAACTCCAAATCCTCTTTTGAAACTTCACCACCAGCTGCTGCTTTACCCACGTTAGTTCCGTATAACATTAAACCTGATGATACAAATTTATCGTACGCATCAAAAGCTTTTGCTACGTCAGGGTAGCCCATTCTTTCTATTGATGCCACATCATTTTCCCACGCTTTCATTAATCTTGATATGTCATCTGCATAAGATGTTTCTGCTAATGTTTTGTCTTTAAGTGGTGCTAGTAAATCGTCAATTTGTTCACGTAATCCTTTCATTTGGTAAACGTCACGTAAACCGTGTGTTCTACCTTCGCCAACTGGTTTTATTATTTGGTTTTTTAAAACATTAATTAATTTATCACGAACTTCTGATGGTATAATATTACCACTTGGATCTCTTTGTAATTTTAAATCGTATTCTCTTAATGTTTGTTTAGCAACATTGACTAAATTTTCATCAGAAAAACCTTTGCCCATGCCTTCTGCAGCTTTAACAAAATCATCTTCTAATTGTTTTGCTTGTGCAACAAATCCTCTATAGTTTTTAGATGCCAAGAAAGAAAAGTCATCTACCATTTCATCTAAGTGTGCATACGGTGCAAACGCACCAATCATTTTTCTCATGACACCATCAATGTAAAAGTCACTTTGTTTTGCCATGTTGTTTTTTATACTAATACCAAATATAGGAGCTGGTGATAACATTCCTGCTACTCTTCCACCAAATGCTCCTCCAACACTTGTACGTGCAACCATCGTGCCACCTATTTCTGTAGCTTCAGGAAACCATTCGTTAGTGCCAGGCTTTATTGGATCACGTGGGCCAAGCCAATTAAATGCTTTGGAATTAGATAAACGAAATAAAAAATTACCTAGGCCAAATGGCATGTTGTATGATAATTTTTCTTTTGGTTGTTTTAATCCTCTTGTTGCAACTTGATCAAGCTCACTTTGAGAAGGCATCCATCGTTCTAATATTCTTTGTTCACCTTCTAATATTTCTTTACCACTAACAACTCCTGGTGCCCTACTAGGTTTTTGTTTAAACATACCAAATGGGTACCACCTATTGTTCTTCTTATTCCGTAATATGCTGGTCTAAGTGCAAAAACCTGCAGTTAATCCTGCATCCCATATCGCCGCACTTGTAGCATTTTTAATTCTTTCCATTTGTTCTGGTCTGTTAATACCTTGTGGCCCAAACGTTAATGCGTCCGGCACAACTGATGCCAATGCTGCGTCAACAAGACTAGCTTGTTGATTAGGGTCACGCATGTATCCTTTTGCTTTACCGGCTCTGTCCATAAGATCTAACATGCCTTCGTAACCATAGTCTGCTACTCCAACAGCTAAAGCTCCACCGGTAACTGCTCCTATAGATCTTGCAAGCCAATTGCCTTTTGATTTGGCAAATGACTTTGCTGCACCTTTTAAAAATTTATCTCTTACAAGTTTTTCACCTTTTACAGATCCTGCAATACCACCACCAATATACATACTAGCTTCTACTGCTGGGTAAGGATTAGGATTGTTTGTAAATAATCCTATGCCATCACGTAAATCTTGTACTTCAGGTGTTAATATAACGTAATCATTTTCTGGTGTTAAACCTTCGTTAGCAAGTAAATCATTTGTTGCTTGTGTAGCTAGATCTAAAAATTTGTTATCACCTGTTGCTTCGTATTTAAGTTTTGCAGCATTTGCTATTTCTAATATGTCATCTCTTACACGATCTCTTCTTTCGCGGTAATTTCTTGCATTTGCTAATTCTGTTTTTCGTAACTCTTTGTCTGCTTTAGATTGTAAAATCCAGTTGTCTTTTCCGTAACGCCATCCTGTTTTACCAAATGGTATGTTCCAAGCAGAACCAATTGCTGCCATAGGGACATCAAGAACTGTATCAATAGCTTCTCTGCCCTCCATTATTTTTTGTCTTTCTATTGACTGTGGAACGCCACCTTCAGTTGTTTCTCCTGTAAATCCTTTCTCTGCTGTGTATGCAGTTTTGTGTTCAAAAAGGTCTTACGGCTTCATTAAAAGCTTGCGCTGAATTTTTAGGATTAGCCATTATTCAAGTTGCTCCAAGTAACTGTTTTTAATATCTTCACTACTTTGTTTGTTTTCATTGTGGTCAGCGTTTAAATTACCTCTTATAGAATTTGCATATGCACCGTACAATTCTGCACCTTCAATATCTTTACTAAAGAAATTTGATCTATCATTATGTCTTAACATGTAATAAGAGTTAGCAAATTTATCTACGCCTTTAATTTTAAAATCATCAGGTGCATATGTTAATCCAAACTCTTGTGATTTATCATAATCACTTGTCAACCCTGCACCTTCTAAAGCACCAGCCATGTTTCTAGACAGTTGGTTAAATATAAATGCATAATTTTCTATTACTTGATTTGGATCAGTAGATGTTGTGCCCCAAAACCAGTCATTCTTGTGTCTGCAAATGATCTACGAAGAACGTCTGCTAACATACGACCAGTTGGCTGTCTGTCTCTTGCAAGTGCAAGACCAAGCGTTGTTTCAAATGTCATTAATGCAGAACGATTAGGATTTTCAAGAATTAATCTCATGTCATCCCACACTACAATTTCTGCTGGTGTGCCTGGGTCAAGCATTTCTTTACCATCATCAGAATACCTAGCACCTTCGTTTTGTCCGTACTTGTTACCTGTGTCTACAAATACACCAATAGTATTACCGCCACCCCACATCCATTTGGTAAGTAGCTCTTTCTGGTACAGTTATTTCTTTTGCAAAATCAAATGCTTGTGTTTCAAATTGTTTTAAATCACCACTTTCACTAACAGCAGTGCTCATTAATTGGTTAAGTAAAGATACTTTAGGTCCAACGTATCTACCAATCTCTCCAATTGCACCTGCCACTACATCTTTTTGGTCTATTAATATAGGCATGATGTAATCAGCCATAGTATCAAGTGTACGTTTTAAGTATTTAGAATATTTTAATTGGTCAGCTTGCGCAGCATCAGTTTGAAACTGTGCAGTGCCTCCGCCATAACCAGCAACATTCATTCCTTCTTTTGATGCTGATGTATCTACGAATGTAAATCTGTCATACCCTAGTTCACTGTTCATGTTCATAAAGTTTTGTATCTCTGGACTCTTACGATAAAAGTTTGCACTCTTCGTGATCCTGTTTTCATTGGATCGCCATTTGGTCCATACATCATTTCACCATTTTTATCTGTTTTGTATAAATTTTCATAGACAACAGTAAAAGGTCCACTTCTGTCTTGCATCTTATCAAGCTCTGACATGTACATGTTAAGAGCTGCTGCCCCTATCTCACGCTCCGCTTTGCCTTTTTCTACACCCATTTGAAATAGTGTCGGTGCAACTTGCATTCCTGCTTGTCCTACAATATCCATAAAACCTTTTAGACCTGGGTCCAAGGACTTACCGGACATGAGTGCTGAACCTAGTTGCATTAATAGTGCGGTGTTTTGCATTTGTTGTGCGCCGTCACCGTCACCCATTATTTGTCTTATAACATCTTTATACCCTTCTATTCTTGTAAGGCTTTCGTTTTCAATTAACCCTGCGTATGCGTTAGTAGCATCTACTACAGCTTTTGTATTAGCTTCTGCATTGTCTGCTTGGTCATTAGTTGCATTTACCTCTTCACTTATTTCTATATCTTCAGAAACTTTTTCTTGATTCTCATCAACAAATATATCATCTTCTTCTTGTGTAGGTGGTGTTACTGTTGGATCTTCTTGTTTAACTGTATCGTCTCTTTCGGGTGTAGTAGTTCTTTCCGGGAAAGCACCGTAAGCGGCTAATGGTCCACCTAATGCAACGCCTTGTTTAAATCTACCTTGGTTACCAGCTGCGGCGTCCATGTAATTTTTTGCATAAGGTTTAGCTTTTTCAAATGCCTCTTCTGCAGTGCCTTGCATTTTGTATGCAGCTCTTGCAGCTTTGTTAATAATAGGCTTAAATAATGGTCGAAGAAATGGATTCATTTCCCTACCCTGTCATGTTTTGATAGCCCTGATATGCAGCGAGACCTGAAATTCCAGCTCCTACAGTCTGCGCCAATGGATTACTGCCTGGTGCAGTTCCCATTGATATAGCCATGGCTCCAGATGGTACATTACCTTGATAGATATCAGAAGTAAATCCTAGTCGTTGGTATGGTTCATAAATTTGTTGCAACTGTTGTTGGTATTGCGCATCCGTTAATTGTTGTTGACGTTGCTGTTGTACTGAACCAGCAGACATTAGAGATCCAACATCTGTTAATCCTTGTTGTTGCGTCTGACCACCAAGACCAGCCATTTGTTGAGCTGCTGCTCCGTATCTCCCCATTTGATTGTCAAATCTTTGTTGCGCTGTTTGTTGCGCTTGTCCGTAATTTTGTGCCTGTGCTTGTCCTACAGCTTGTGCTTGTTGTCTAGATAATTCTGCTAAACTTACATCTGCACGTTCTCCAAAAGCAGAAGATCCTGCTTGTGCCGTTGCTTGATTTTCTAGCTTTTTCAAATTGTTGTTCTATGCCTGCAATAACCTCATCTTGGAATGGATTCATGTATTCTTTGTATGATGAAGGGTCATATGCTTGTGTTGCTAATTGTGTTAGTTGTGTTGACTGGTTTAAAAAAGGTTGGTATGCACCAATACCAGCTTGTGCTTGTTGAAAAGCTTGTTGCTGCATTGGATCAAAACCTGCCACACCTTGTGTAGGTATATCAACTTGTCCTTCACGCATTCTCTGTTCTCTTGTAAGATCAGAATACTTTGTGCCTTCAGCATATCTGCCGTCAGTGCCAGTGTATTTGTATTCGCCGTAGCCTTCTTCACCAGGTTTTAAAGTTGGATCAACAGCCTCAAAAGGACTCATACCAAACATGGTATATTCTTTTGCGGCATCCATTAAGCCTAGCTTAGCTGCTTCTATTTGTGGCGCGTCACGTTGATACGTTGTTTGAAACTGTGTATTCTGTGGACTATCGCCTGCACCAAAACTCATACAAATCTTCTCCTATATGCGTTCGCAAAATGTTCCATACCTAGACGTTTTGCCATCGCGTCAAATTTTTTTACTGCGTTATCAGAAAGGCGTGGCTCAAAGAGAACTTCACGCACTCCTTTTATCTTAGCCCAATCCATAAATTTTTTCATCATAAATATTCCTGCCATCCCGTTTCTATGCTTAGGATCTACATACAATTCTAGTTCCTTTGCAAATGTTTCGTAACTATAAGAATACTCTAGTATCCTTCCAGCCATAAACCCAATTCTTTTGTCACCTTTCTCAACAAGGATCGCAAAATAATTTGGATCTGTTATTGCAACATCAAAGTATTGTTTAGCTTTGACATCGTTGTACTCTACCTCACTCCAGTCAGATTCCTTATGGTGTTCCTTGCTAGCAGCAATAACCCATTCATAATCTTGAGGTCCTACGAACCTCCATTTCATTACTTACCTTTTTTCTCCCTATACTTTTTTTGTTTTTCTTTTTGTTTTTTGTAAGCTTCACTCGCCATTTTTTTAGTTTTTTTTGCAGAATCTATTTTACCAACAGCAAATCCTGCAGCTCCTGCAGCTCCAATTCTTGCCGTATCTTTAATAGCTTCTTTTGTTGGGCTAGCAACTAATCTTTTTGCTTTAGGTGCCGGTTGTTTAAATTTATCAAAATTTACAGCTTTTTTAGCTTTTTTTATTCCAGTCTTAATGGAGGTTACTTTAACTTTAGGTTTAGGTTTTTTTTTAAATCCTGGTGTTTCTTTAGCTGATCTTTTTATTCTATCTAATGCAGCTTTTGCTAATTGTTTTTTTGCCATTTATACCTCACTCATTGTTTCAGACTCTGGATCTAATTTGTTCATCATCTGGTACATTTTCTTTGCACCTTCCATACGATTACCATTACCAAAGTTTTCTACGGCTTTTGCTGTCATAACAAATTCACCGTCAGATAGTTTTGCATCAATCATATCGTCCTTTGGACCACCTGGGCCACTGACGTTGCCGCCCATGTCCATGTTTAATGATGCTATTCCTCCAGCGTTCATCATCGCTCCAGTATAAAATGGATTGTCCATCTCACCTTCGATTAAACTTTCATCAACACCATATAAAAATGCTAATTCTTTTCTTCTTCTACGTTTAGCTGCTTCAAATTCTTCTTCCGGCGTGTCACGTCCTGCATATAATCCTGCTGCTTGTGATACAGCTGTAGGTAAAAATTAGTTGTAAATTCACCTGGTATAACATTACCAGCTTTATCTTTTACTGCCTTAGTAAATATATCTGCTGAAGGCATTGTAAGTTTTTCTCCTGGTAATTGTTTTGCATAAATAAATTCATCTGCTAAACCAGTTGCTTGTGGATTTGCTGATCTTGCGTAACCCGGCATTCCACTAGCTTCATTTCCAAAGTAATCGTCAATTGACGTTGGTCCTACCATGTTTGCACCTTCAGGAACTCTTCCTAACATTATGTCCATTGGTGATAATTGTGGCGCTGTATAAGGAACTGTGCCTGGAACCATCATTTGTTTTTGCATAGTAGAAGGCATAAAAAATCCTTGATCTACATCGACTTGGTCAAAAGGAATTTTAGATGATCCCATTTTTGGAACCATGGCTTCTTGTGTTGAAGCTGCGTTTGCTGCGTTAAATCCTTTTGCAGCGTTTGCTGCGCTTAAATATGAAAACGGTATTGATGTAAGGCCTGCAGCCATCGCTGCTCTACCTGGTCTTCTTGATCCACTAAGTGCTGCTGTACCATAACCAAGTGCTGTTTGTTTTAGCGCGTTGGCCATGAGTGGTGACATGTTATTAAATAAACTAAACTTACTTCCTAATGCACCAAACGCTGGTCCTGCAACTGCAGTAAGCGCCATTGGTAGTGCCATTTGCACTATTGGGTTCTTCATTAATTTGCTTAAAAATCCCATACTATCTCATCAAGCTCGCTATTCCGCCACGGTTTGCTGCCATGTAATCATCTGGGTTTAAACCTGCTTCTATCATTTTTAATATTGTTCTATAATCTGAAGGATCAACTGCTGCATCTTCTATGCCTTGAGCCATAGGAAATTGTTCTATTTGGTTAGTGTTAGGATCTACTATTCTAAAAATTGCATCATCATATCCACGGTTTCTAGTCATGCTAGCATCGTTATCATACATTGCATTAAATTGATTAGGGCTTATAGAACCTTCCGAAAAAGTTGTTCTTTGACGTGGAGCACCTTCTAAATATCCGTATTCATCCATTTCATCAGCCCTACGAGCA
>UEXL01000314.1_pt1 | contig 17145 bp, 25 predicted proteins | sample 1796671 | NCBI WGS metagenome assembly UEXL01 (sample SAMEA4772471, study PRJEB27181) | metagenome | reverse complement strand
GCCGACAATAACCTGAGCGCCACCGCGCAGGCCTTTCAGCTGGGTGCGGTATTCTCCGCCGCCGTAAATGGGCAGAACCTGCAACCCTTTGATGTCTTTGGCAAATTCTTCACACGCAGTGGCGACCTGGATAGCCAGCTCGCGGGTTGGGGCCAGGATCAGCATCTGCGGTTCACGCAGAGTGGATCGAGGCGGGCCAGAAGGGGCAATGCAAACGCAGCCGTTTTACCTGTGCCGGTTTGTGCCTGGCCCAGAAGATCGTGTCCATCCAGCAACAGCGGGATGGCTTGCGCCTGAATCGGCGAAGGCTGCTCGAAGCCCTGACGGGCGATCGCAGAGAGCAGAACCTCGGGCAGGCCTAAAGAGGCGAACCCGGAACGGGAATCTGACATGTAGTACCTATGGATTAGGGGGAGGGGCCGACGAGTAGGGGTCGGCGAGGGCGCGGAGTATACGCAGACTTCACGCAAATTGCACGTTTTTTCGCCAATTCCCCGATGGAGAGGAAAGCGGGCAGGCGAGGTGCTGCAGGAGGTGGAAGTGCAGGAACGCGGGCTTGGTGTAGGACTCAACCGCGCGGAATTAAAGGGATGGCGGACAAGGGATGGCCCCGCCAGGCTGGGCGGGGCGGCTTCATGAGGTGCGTTTACATGGGTAGTACTTCAACAGTACCCAGATACTGCATGTAACGCTCGGCGGCTTTGGGGTTGCTGACGTTCTTGTCGCCGGTGCCCGCTTCCAGGAAGTAACGGCCAGCGGAGGGCCACTGGATGTTGACGATGCCTTTGTCATCGCTGGTGACGGACCAGTTTTCCTGGCTGTCACGGTAGCGGGTGCCGCCGGGGACCAGTTCCACCTTGATGCCTGGAGCCGGTTTGCCGTCCACCAGCAGTTTCCACTGGGCGGTTTCACCGGCGTACAGATCATTCGGGTGGGTTAGCAGGTCCAGCTCCAGACCTTTGCCCGTGGGCTTCAGGCCGGTTTTGTTGGGCGCGCCCAGGGTGACATAGGTTTCCAGGCGGTTGAGCACTTCCAGCAATTTTACTTCACTGGCGCCTTTGGGAACCTCGGCCAACATCTTGTCCGCGTCTCTGCCACGGCTGCGTTGACGTTCGCCATCTACTTGATAAGAGACGAAATAGCTGGGCTGGGCCACGCTGATCGGTAACTGCCTTGCTGTTCCAGCTGCACGTCAAACACACTGCGGGTATGCATTTTGGCAGCGTTCTCCACGGTGGCGGGGTTGCCATCCGGGCCGGTGACTTCCAGGCCATCGACAGGGTAGGCCCGCTCGAAACCGAAGATTTCATTGGAAATGCTGGCGTCCACGGTAATCCACTGGGGCTCGGACACGGTGGTGTGGCTGGGTAGCAGCCATAGTTTGTGGGCCTGGGCGGGCAGAGCGGTGGCCAGCACCAGTGCGGCCAACGCGGCTTGATGGAAACGGACTCGGATCATGGTGGAGCTCCTTGCGTAGTCGGTTGCGTTGTCAGTGTTATTGAGAAACGGTCAGGGTCACGGTGCCTAGTTCGTCAGTGCCTTTAACCTGTTGTTGCTGTGGTGTTTTTTCGGCTGGCCAGTGGAACGGTAGCTTCAGCACTTCGCGGCCTCCCACTTCCCGGGCGGCTTCCACCACCAGGGTGTACTCACCGGCGGGCAGGGATTGCAGGACGTCCAGTTCGCTGAAGTTCACTGTGTGCGTGCCCGGTGAGCGGGTGGCGCCGGTGAGGCCGTCATAGGGCGCTGACTGTCTGCGGCCGGTGCGGCGCCACCACTGGCGGATATCCTTGAGCCACTTTTCCTGATCGTCGTACCACAGGCCCAGAGGTTCCAGGGTGCTGCGATCGGCGTTTTCAACCCAGAAGGCCACATAGGGGGCGTGGTACTCGGCCACGCGTTTGCGCGGGATTTCCACGTCCACCGAAAAGTATCAGCGAGGGCCTGGCTGGTTAGCAGGGGGAGCAGAGCGAGGTAACGCAAGCGCATGGGGATGTCCTTTCTCTTTATGTCTCTGGAGTTAATGCATGAAAAACACGATCAAGAGCCAAGGCAGTACCAGCCCGGCCAGGTGACCGGCCAGGTGGCCGGGCGTCGTTTGGCGTGAAGCATCATCAGGCCCAGCCCGGTGAAGGCGAACAGCAGGCTGGCCACGGCAAAAATATCGATAAACCAGATCCACACGGTGCCGGTGTGGCGTCCTTTGTGCAGGTCATTGAAAAAGGCGATCCAGCCGCGGTCGGTGGTTTCCGCGAGTACCGAACCGTCATTCATATCAATGGCCAGCCAGGCATCGCCTCCGGGGCGGGCATGGCCAGGTAGAGCTCATCCGCAGCCCATTCCGGTTCGTCGCCGGTGTTCTGTAAATCCATTTTCTGCGCGAGCCATTGCTGGACGGCGGTGGGCAGCTGGCCGCTTTGCTGATCTGTCAGTGGCTTCAGTAGTGCCGCCGGCAGTTGGCCCTGGTGCTCGCGGATGATCGGGTCGGCGCTGATCTGGCTGGCGTGGTTGAGGGTGATGCCGGTCAGGCTGAACAGCAGCAGGCTGATCAGGCAGAGCGCAGAGGTCACCCAGTGCCACTGATGGAGTTGTTTCAGCCAGAAGGCTTTGCGTTTTTTATTCACGGTGGCGTTCGGTCGTTCGCGGCAGAGGGGGAGAAGATATTAATGAATGGTTATGTTTAAATACCGTTATCTTCGTAAAGAATGTAATGACCGGCGAGTTACCTGAATTTTGTTCAAAAAAAGCTGGCCCAGTTAAATGATAATATTTATCATTCGCAAATGAATGCCATTGTTCAAATCCCCGCCCGTTTGCTGGTTATCGAAGATGATTCGGTACTCAGTGGCCATCTGCACGACTACTTTTCTGAGCGTCACTATCTGGTATCGCAGTGTTCGGAAGGGCCTGCGGGGTTGGAGGCAGCGGCTTCCGGCGATTATGACCTGGAGCTGCTGGATATCCTGTTGCCAGGGCTCAATGGGCTCGAGTTGCTCAACGCTCTGCGCAAGCAAAGCCCGGTGCCGGTGATCGTAGTGTCTGCGTTGGGGGATGAGCAGGCCCGTATTCAGGGCCTGATCAATGGGGCGGATGACTATCTGCCGAAGCCGTTCAGCATGGCCGAATTGGCGGTGCGCGCGGATGCGGTGTTGCGGCGGGTGGCGCTGGAACGTATCCGTCCGGAAGATGAAGGGCTGAAATCCGTCGGTAAATTGGTGCTACGCGATCATGACATGGTGGCGTTTTACCGGCACATGGACCTGGGCCTTACCAACACTGAATTTCGGCTGCTTCAGGTGTTGCTGGAGCACCGTGATGCGGTGCTCAGCAAACCTTTCCTCTATCAGGCGGTATTGCACCGGGGTTGTGGCCGCCATGACCGCAGCCTGGATCTGCACATCAGCCATGTACGCCGCAAATTGCGTGAGGTTGGCGCCCCGGAGTCCGCGTTGCGAACAGTCTGGGGGCAGGGCTATACCTTGATCACTGACGCCCTGTGATGTTGAAACGCTATTCCCTTCTTTGGCGCCTGGCGCTAATTCTGGTTGTTACCGCGGTTACCACCATGGTGTTGAGAACCCGAATTACCAGCGCGCTTCGTACTGATGCCCAGCTCCTCGATGACCACGCGATTGCCGTGATGCAGGGCTATGCGGCGGCGGCAGAACAGGCGTGGCAGGCGGGCGGCCAGTCGGGGGTGGATCAATGGCTGGCAGAGATGCGGACCCGTGAGAGTGGTGATATTGCGGTGATCAGCAGCACCGATCAGTCTCTGAGTAGCACCCCGCTGACGGCACGGGAACGCAGCGGACTTCGCTTTCAGCGGAGCGTCCGGAGCCGCATGAGTTTTCGTTACGGCAAGAAGATGCCCTATCTGGGCTTGCCGTTTCCTGTTGCCCCGGAACAGGGCCGCCTGCTAATGCAGCTACCTCCGCGGTTTCGCCCCGGGGCTTACTGGCCATGGATTGAGAACCTGTTGTTGGTTGGGGTTCCTACGATCTCTGCCCTGCTGTTGGGGGCACTGCTTTTCTGGCGCGCTCGTGTACCGCTAAAAGCCTTGCAGGCGCAGGTGCTGGGCTTCAAGGATGATGCCAATGCGCGAGTGGTTGGCCCGCTGGCGACTCGCTCAGATGAATTCGGTGAGTTGGCTCGTAGCTTCAATCATATGGAGGAGCAGGTGTCCGGCATGCTGGAAACCCAGCGGCAACTGCTCAACGACATGTCCCATGAGTTGCGCACCCCCTTGAGTCGGTTGTCAGTGGCACTGGAAAGCCAGATGAGTGAAACCAAATTGCGTCAGCGGGTGGAACAGGAACTGCACCATATGCGCACTCTGGTCGATGACACCCTGGCGCTGGGATGGCAGGACACCGACACCGGAACCACCGACCTGGAGTCCCTGTCGTTGCCTGCGCTGTGGGACATGATTGTTGAAAATGCGGCGTTCGAAAGCGGCTGGGACAAGCGCCGTTTCCCCTGTGCGCTGCCGGACGATGCGTTGGTGTATGGCAATCTGAATGTTCTCGCCCAGGTGTTTGAGAATCTGGTCCGTAATGCCATTCACTATTCCCCGGAGCAGGGGACTGTTCAACTGCTTGGGCAGCGGGAAGGGGGCGCCTGGCACCTTCAGGTGGTGGATCAGGGGCCAGGTGTGCCGGACGACAAGCTGTATGCCATTTTTGCCCCCTTTGTCCGTCTGGACGTCGCCCGGGCCGGCCATACCGGTTTCGGGCTGGGCTTGAGTATCGCCCGGCGTGGGGTGGAGCGCCTGGGTGGAGAACTGTGGGCCCATAATCGCGAGCCGGGCTTGTGTGTGCATTTGCGCTTGCCCGCGCCGCCACGTGTATAAATTGTAAATCTCCTTTCGTTACAAATAGGAATCAATATCATTCCGTTTATTGAAGTGGATTCATTACTGCTTCCAGGGGCCTTGTATGGCCTGTTTCCGGGGGATCTGCATTGATTTTATCGCTCGCCTGCCAGACCACGTGGTGAAAGGGGGGAGCGGTTTGCACTCCGGTTTGATGTTGTTGCTTACCTTTCAGGAGTAAAGACCATATGGGAATGCGTTTGGGGACGTTGGGGTTGGTACTGGCTACCGCCAGTGGCGCCGTCTGGGCAGACGATGAGGTGCATGAGCTGGGGCAAGTGTCTGTCACGGCGGGTGGCTATGTACAGCAGGTGGAAGATGCGCCGGCGTCGATCAGTGTGATCAACCGGGAGCAAATCGAAGAACGCTTCTACCAAGACACCACAGACGCCCTGCGTGATGTGCCTGGCGTGATTGTCACCGGGGTGGCTCCGGTGATCGCGGTACCGATATCGTTATCCGTGGCATGCCATCCTCGTACACGCTGATCATGGTTGATGGTAAGCCGGTCTCCACTCGCGGAAAGCCGGCCCAACGGCAGCGCCGGGTTTGAGCAGAGCTGGCTGCCGCCGTTGCAGAGCATTGAACGTATCGAAGTGGTCCGTGGCCCCATGTCGACCCTGTATGGCTCCGATGCCATGGGGGTGGGTTAATATCATCACCCGCAAGGTTGAGAAAGAGTGGGGCGGTTCTGTGCAACTGGACGCCATTATTCAGGATGATTCGCGCTCCGGCGACAGCCAGCAGGGTAATTTCAGCCTAAGTGGGCCGCTGAAAGAGGACCTGCTCGGCCTGCAGGTGTATGGCGGCTTTTATAACCGCCAGGAAGATTTATTCGTGGATGGTTATGAACAGAAAGATCTGCAGAACCTGACTGCGAAATTAAGCCTGACCCCTACCGATAATCATGACTTTTCCGTGGAAACCACCCGCACTAAAGACAGCCGTCAAGGTTTGATGGGACGCAGTGCCGCTTCTACTGGTTGCCGTGGTGGCTGTACGGACAGCTTCAGCGATCATAACCGTCAATCCTTCGCGCTGACGCACACTGGCCGCTGGGCCATCGGTACTTCGGACACCTACATTCAACGCGAAGAAGCGGAAAATGAAGGCCGTGAAATCACCATTACCAATACCAATGCCAAGACGCGCTAGTCATGCCCATGGGCAACCATATGGTGACTGTGGGGGCCGACTTTATTGAAGAGGAGCTGAAAGACAAGACCACCAACCGGATCTCGAATCGCACTAAAGTCGACACGTCCAAATACGCCTTGTTCGCAGAAGATGAGTGGATGGTGACGGACACCTTTTCGGTGACCGCAGGTGCGGATGGATGACGACAGGGACTACGGGACGCATGTGAGTCCGCGCCTTTATGGTGTGTGGGGCTTTAGTCCGCGCTGGACGCTCAAAGGCGGCGTGTCCACCGGCTTCCGCTCTCCGTCTTTGCGTGAAATTACCCCGGATTGGGGGCAGGTCAGCCGTGGCGGTAACATCTATGGTAACCCGGACCTGGAGCCGGAAACCTCCGTTAACCAGGAGCTGGGCCTGTACTTCAACGCCGGCCGGGCACTGATGGCTAACGTGACCGTGTTCCATAACGACTTCAAGGACAAGATTACCCGCATTACCTGTCCGATCAGTATCTGCCCGGATGGTCCGAACCAGTTCGGTTCTGACCCCACCTACCGGGTGAATGTGGATGAAGCGGAAACTCAGGGTGTGGAAGCTGCGCTGTCCACCACGCTGGCGAGAGTGTTGTCTATCAATCTGAGTTACACCTACACCGACTCTGAACAGAAATCCGGGGTGAATATAAAGGTGAGCCACTGACTCAGCTGCCCGAACATCTGGCCAGCCTCAACGTGAACTGGCAGGCCACAGACACGGTTTCACCCTGGGCGACTGTGCGTTATCGCGGTGAGGAGAGCCAGCCGACCACCGGGCCGTCAAACAGCGCCATCATTGCGCCATCCAATACATTGGTGGATGCGGGGATTGGTTTTCAGCTGACACCGCAAACCAAGCTCAACACAGGCATCTATAACCTGGCCGATAAAGAAATCTTCTATGAGGAATACGGCTATGTGGAAGATGGCCGACGTTACTGGTTGGGTGTGGTAACCAATTTCTGATTGTCAGCCTGACGTGGGGAAACGTCTCAGAAAAAGCAACGCCGGCATAAGCCGGCGTTGTGCGTTTTGCTGCGCTCAGGATTACATTTTTTCCTGAATGCGCGTGCGGAAGTCCGCATCATACTGTGCCAATTGGGCAATCTGGTTATAGGTGCTCAATTCCAGGCCACTGTCCTTCACGGCTTCAACCATTTTCTCTTGTGCTTCCTTCTGCACTTTCATGGCTTCTTCAGGCTTGTCTTTCTTGGCCTGTAGCTCCTTGAAGTATTTCTGCTGGATGCCGGACATGTCCTTCTGTGCATCGGCGAACGCATCAAGCTGTTTGTCACTGAACTCAGATGCCTTGGGCAGCTGCTGCATTTGCTGTTGCTGCATCTGTTGCTGCTGTTGGCTCTGCGGCGTTTGTGACGCGGGCGCACCGGCTGCTGTGCGGCTACCGTGCCAGTGAAAGTCGCGGAAATCATCAGGGCGCCGAGCGCCATCATCCGTTTGCTCATGCTTTATCTCCTTGTCAATCGCCCCGAAATTGCCGGGGATTACTGTGTTACCGAAAAGTGGCCGAAACCAAAATACGGCGGCACTGGAAACTCCGACCGCCGTCAGCGTGTAAGTTCGACCTGAAATGTTAAATCGTGATTCACAGTGAAGCAGTTCGCGTATGCGGTGTGTATAAAGCGTGTTCCTGGTGCCAGACAGCGCTTTCAATTCAGGCGGTTAATCGTTTCAATGAAAGACAGGAGCGCTGCTAATAAAGGATGGCGGTCTATAACAATCATAATGAGGAGAGCAGGATGCTGAATTCATTCCCTTTGTCTGCCCGCAACATCGCGCGTGGCGCCGTATCGGCCGGATTGCTGGTGGGGACCGTGGCGGTGCAGGCGGAAATGTACGCCGGAGCCCAGGTCAATCTGATGAAAATTGACCGTGGCGCGGTCAGCGATGCGCAACTCAGTGCACTGACGTTGCGCGGTGGCATGGTATTGCACGAACTGGTCAGTGCGGAGCTGCGTTTGGGCACCGGGCTGAGCGATGATTCCTATCGCAATATCGATGTGGAGAACGACTTTTTCTACGGCGCCTATGCGCGCTTGACACCGCCTCTGGAAGGTCCGGTTCAGCCGTATCTGATTGGCGGGTACGGGTATGTGGAAAACGATATCAACGGCACCACCCAGCGTGATGATGGCAGCTCTTACGGGGGCGGCTTCGACCTGGGCGTGGGGCAGCACTCAACCCTGAATCTGAGTACCTGCGGCTGGTCGACAACGATTTCGGCAAGCAGGAGCTGATTGGTTTGGGCGTGAATTACTCGTTCTGATAGCGTGCGACGGGGTGGGGCGATGGCAGCGACCTGGCGTCGTACTGCATCACCCATATCCCGTTTCGTTATAAAAGTATCACTATATATTCCTTTATATTCTTCCTCGAGTTCCTATCATGGCCCTCGACATTCCCGTTTGAGGTGCTGTAGATCATGGGTAGTGCACAGCTGATTACACGTTTTGGTGACAATGCCGCCGGCCTGTCCAAGGAGACGCTGGAGGAGCTGAACCGTGTTTATCGCCCGCTGAGCTTTGCGGAGCGCATTCGTCGTGTCTACGAGGATTTTCCGCCGGACCGCGTCATGGTGACCTCGTCGTTTGCGGCCACTTCCGCGTATTTTCTGCACATCATTTCGACGATTCGCCCCGAACAGCCGGTGCACTTTATCGATACGGGCTATCACTTTGCGGATACCCTGAAGTACCGGGATTACCTGGTTGAAAATTTGGCCTGAACGTGGTCGATGTGACCCCGGACCCGGATCACCATCAGGTGTCTCAGGAAAATCGCATGTGGGAAACCGACCCGGACCTGTGCTGCCAGGTGAACAAGGTCAACCCGCTGGAAGAAGCCAAGGAAAACTACGATCTGTGGATTTCCAGCCTGATGGGGTGGCAAACCGAACACCGCGCTGGCCTGGAAGTGTTTGAAGAGCGCCGTGGCATGATTAAGTTCAACCCAATGATTGATGTCACCAAAGAACAGCGTGACGCCTATATCAAGGAGCACGACCTGCCGTTTCACCCGCTGGTGACGCAAGGGTATGACTCCATTGGTTGCAGCCACTGTACCTTCAAGGGCGAAGGCCGCGAAGGGCGGTGGAAAGGCAACCAGAAAACCGAGTGCGGTATTCATATGTAACGATGTTCGACTGGTGCTGAACGACGAAAAAGCCCCGCAATTGCGGGGCTTTTTATCGTCAGGCGTTAGGCATCAGCTGGATGCCCCGTTGTTACGCGACAGAGTCCTTGTCATATCCATCCACATCGCCGATCAGGCTGTCCATTTCTGCCAGAAACTCTCGGTTGTCGTGATCCCAGGGGTGAAAGCCGGGTTTGAACCAGTCCAGCCAGGGAAGAATTACCCGCCGTAATCCGCCGGGTTTGAGCCACTGGAATTTGAATGAGGCCCACCAGTCTTTCAAGCTGAAAAGCTTGCCTGTCTTGTACATGTTGATCACATAGAATGGATAAAACAGCGAGAAGAAAATCACCGTGGCCAGTACCAGTCCGCTGGCGCGCAGCAACCAGGATTTGAAGCCTCTTCCGAAGGCGGTGATAAAGACATCAAAGGCCACTGCCTTGTGTTCCGTTTCCTCGAGTGCATGCCAATGCCAGAGCTTCTGGTATTGCGGGTCGGACCCATCAATCAGCTCCGGTTCACGCAGCAGAACATCGGCCAGAATGGCGGTGAGATGCTCCAGTGCCACGGTGGCGGAAAGCTGCATGGCATTGGGCATGAAACGGGAAATCAGGCTTAGCAGCCGGGTGACAATGGCTTCCTGTTTATCCACCGGTAAACCGGCGGCAACCATCTTCTGGTTATAGTCCTCGTGTTCGCGACCGTGCATGGCTTCCTGGCCGATGAAATTACGTACGGCTTCCTGCAATTCCGGGTCATCGATCTGGTCGCGGTACTTGCGCACGCTGTTGATAAAGAAACGTTCCCCTTCCGGGAAAAATAGAGAAAGGGTATTGAAGAACTGGGAAATGCCCGGGCCCTTGTCGTGCCAGTTTAGAACGGTGTCGTCCGGCACGTGAAATTTCAGGTTGCGGCGGACGGGCATGATGTGCATTTTCATTGTTATGTCACCTTTATCCATGGTCCTGACTTCTACTAAACGCCTGTTGCCGAAGAATTACAATTGCACTGTGACAGTCAGATACGTAATTGAAACAATGACGGGATAAACGGTGAGACGCCGACAACGAGAGAGTAATGGCGAGGACTGAAACAACGATGCGAATGCGGTGGCGGCTTTGGCTCAGTGCAGTGGTGTGTGCGGTGGCGATCGCCTGTGCCTTTCATGTTTTTCTTCTGGATCGCATAGGCGTGCCTGATACTGGGCTGCGCGTCACTGAGACTGGCACCGAGGATGGGGGCCGGGATTGGATAATACGATTGTATGGCAGTGTGGGCGTAGAAGCGGAACGGCAGCACTGGCGAGCGATTGGTGAGGATTATCGCATTGATATTGAGCGCCGGGGTGAGAACAGCTTCGTGCTGGATATTGCCTACAGGACGGCCTCACAGGGCCGTCACCGGGTGCGCCAGCAAGTCCGCTTGGGGGAAGGCCCCACATTAGTGGCGGCATTCGGCCCGGCCGCTGATGGCGGTGAAACGCGCATCATTGTTGATCGGGTGAAATAGTCGCTGGCGTCGCGCCCTGTGCGTCGTCGCTATCATCGTCCGGTGTGCGTCGCAGCATAACCACGACGCCCACGGCCGTTATCGCCAATATCACGGCGCCAATGGCAGCATTGGCATGCAGTGCCAGGTTAAAGCCTGCCTTGGCCGCGTCCATCAATGGCTGTGCTATGTCCGCAGGCAGCTGAGCCGCAGCACCGATCGCGCCACCCAGGGTGTCGCCTGCCGCCAGGGCGAGCGTGTCGCTTAGTCCGTCCGGCATGGCCGTCAGCATGTGATTGCGGTACAACGCCGCGCCAATACTGCCAATCACGGCAATGCCCAGTGCCATGCCCAGTTCCGTGGCCGTTTCTTGATGTGGCGGAGGCGGCGCCGGCTTTGCGGGCGGGGGCTGCGCTGACCACCATGTCGGTGCCGAGAATCATCATCGGCATCACGCCAATCCCCATGATGGTCATGCCGGCGATCAGCAAGGGGATATGCGCTGGGTTTTGCACAGGTAACATCAGCAACAGGCCAACAGAGGCCAGCAGCAGCCCTCCGCTGACCAGCTTCCAGTGTGGCAGTCGGCCGGCCAGCCGGGGAATCAACAGCGAGGTTGCGGTCTGCACCACGGCAGGTGGCAGCATCACCAACCCGGATTCCAGTGGCGATAGATCCAGCACCCCCTGAAGGTACTGAAACACCATCAGCCAGGCGCCGGACAAGGCCAGAATGGTCAGCATCATGGCGGCCACCGAGGTGCTGAATGTGCGGTTGGCGAACAGGGTCAAGTCAAACATGGGGTCGGCCAGGCGGCGTTGGCGCCGCACAAAGATCACCCCGATGTTTAGCCCAGCTGCCATGGTGAGCAGTGGTGCCAGTGCAATGCCGTTACGCGCCATGTCTTTGAGACCATAGATTACCGCCAAGACCATAGCCACGGATAATAGTGCGCTGGTCCAGTCCTGGCTGCCGGCTTGTTCGTCACGGAATTTCGGTAATAGCACGGGGCCGCAGACCAGCAATAGCACCATCACCGGCACCCCCAGCAGAAACACCGAGCCCCACCAGAAAAACTCCAGCAAGGCGCCGCCCACCAAGGGGCCGATGGCGCTGCCAACAATAAAGCCGGTCATCCAGACGGTAATCGCCAGGGTGCGTTCCTGTTCGAGCTGGAACATGTTGCGCAGCAGCGACAGGGTGGATGGCATCAGGGTGGCCCCGGCAATGCCGAGCAGGGCACGGGTGGCAATCAGCATTTCTGCGCTGGTGGCGAAGGCGGCCATGGCGGAGGCAATACCAAATGCCGTGGCGCCGGTGAGCAGCAGGCGACGCCGGCCGATACGGTCGCCCAGCGTACCCATGGTCACCAGAAAGCCAGCGATCATGAAACCGTAGATGTCCAGTATCCACAGCAGCTCAGCACTGGTGGGCTGCAGATCGGCACTGAGATGGGGGGCGGCCAGATGCAGTACCGTCATATCCAGTGCAAGCAGCACGGTCGGTAGCATCAGGACGGCCAGTCCCAGCCACTCGCGGCGGGTGGCAGGTTGAAGGGTGGACATGATCTGTTCCTTGCAACAGGGCTTATGGGGTAGTCGTTTCCGGTGAATCCTTTTCGACACCAAAATCGATGCGCAAGCGATGAGAACGCAACATTCGCAAAGGCTAAAGTTTCAACCTGACTTGAGGTCAAGATAAATGACCGTATGTGGTTGGGTGGGCGGTCGAGAGCCAGAGACTATTCTACGACCAGGATGGGCTGAAAGGGTTGCAATAGTAGGTCGTCAATCACATTAAAAGGGCGCCAACTGGCGCCCTTTTAATGTGATTGTGTTGTGTGGGACTACAGCCCGCGATTTTTCAACCGGTTGGCATGCTGCCGGAACACGCTGGCCGGGTTGGTTTCGAATGGGCTGGCCAGGCCGGCAACCTGATTGACCTCATCAAGGTGGTTCATGCGGTAATCGTCACGAATTACCAGGCCGAGGTGGCTGGAGCAGCTGGAGACCAGGCCGTCGTTTTTTTCACCCAAATAGAGAAGGGCAAGCAGGCTCATGCCGGCATCGCTGATGTCCAGCACGTTGGTCAGTGGTTTGGCGCCGGACCAGGAGTAGTAGTTTACCCCGTTGCTGGCTTGCTCTGGGCCTTCCCCGCAGGCTTGTTGAGGTAGGCCTTCAGGGTAGTGGTTGTTGAACTCGGCGCTGCCTGACGTGGACAGGGAATACAGTGCCGCCAGGGAATCCTGGTCATAACCGCCGCTGGAAATCAGATCGAGAAAACCGACCGCAGCGTTGACGATGTCACCCAATAGTTCGGTGGTCAGCGGCAAATTTTCCTGTACGCCAAGCAGCACATCGGCCATGCGTGCGCCGGTATGTGGGCCGGCGACAGACGTGGCAGACGCCACATACTGTGGGTAAACCGATGCCACATAGCGTACCGTTGGGCCGCCGTGGCTGTGCCCGATCAGGTTTACTTTCTCGGCCCCGGTGGTGGCAAGAATGTCTTCCACCTGGCGGGCCAGTTGTTCGCCGCGCACCTCGGTGCTGTTGGCTGCGGCAACCTGGGTCACATAGACCTCGGCGCGCCGCTGCGGCGCAATTCTTCCGGGATGCGGTACCAGTAGTTGTAGCCGACGATGTCGTCGAAACCGAATAAACCATGACTGAGCACAATGGGATAACGGGTTTCGGTGTAGGTATCCTTGTATAGCCAGTCAAACCAGCCGGCTTGCGCGGGCATGCTGATTGAAAGGCTTAGTAGAAAAAGGGCAAGGCTGAGCGCCCGCATGGGGGCACGGAATAAGGTTGTCATAGTGATTACCTGGCTCGTTGTTGTTATCGGCGGTACTGCCGTTTCTGCGCCGAGCGTTCCCTGGTAAGGGGGTGTGAACACTTTAAGGTAGATGAAATAAAAAGTTAACACTGGTGTTAATATTTATAAGTTATAAGGGGGTTGATAGAGGAAGTGAACTGTTTCCGTCTTTTTGTTTCCATTAATAGTGATTAAAAACAGTGGCTTGATGGTTTTCTTCTGGCCATGTGCTAGGAGTTCTGTAAGGTAACATTGCTGTTAATAAGGGTGGGTGGTAATGAATGAAAGGGCAGCGCAGCGTCGGGGGAGCCCTGCGGGCAAGAATGGCAAGGCGGAAGCAACCCGGGCACGCATTCTCGCTGCGGGGCGTAGCGTGTATGGCGAGCAAGGTATCCACGGCACCACGGTGCAGCGAATACTCAAGGAGGCGGGTATTTCCCGGCCGACCTTTTACAAGTACTTCGCTTCTTCCGCGGAAGTGATCGATGACATTGTGCAAAGCTGCAATGCAGAAGTGGAAGGGCTTTTTTTGAAGGTATTCGCCCAGCCCCAGAAAGCCTTTTTATGACTACTTGCCCATGGCGCTGAGCGGCTATTTGAACTGGGGGCGCTCACTGGGGCCATTAATGACCGCACGCTTTCGGGAGCTGCACGATTTGTCCTCACCGGTATCGCGTTACCGTGATGCGCATAACCAGCGTATTGTCACCATACTCCACGACGCCATGCAGGCGCATGGCCGCACGCCACCGGATGGCTTGGCACTGGAAACGCTGGTGCAGGGGATCGAGCACCTGGGTTACCAGTTTTGTGCAGAAGCGGAGCACACCGACATGCCGCGCTATATCACCGTTATGGCCCGGCTGTGCGTGAGCATGCTTGGCAAGCGCGAAGACTGGGACGCCATGCTGGCCTCACCGTTTTTCAGCCGCCTTATGGCACTGGAGGCATAGCGCTAACGGGCATCCCATAGATGTAAGGACATGACATAAAAAGGAGAAAATCATGTCACGTATTCAGTGGACTCTGATCTTGCTTGTCGGATTACTTGTGGCTGTTCTGGTTGTCGTGTTTGTGGTGCCTGCCGGCACGGATTCCGCTGCCGTTGGCCTGACGGAAAGCACAACGAAACCGGCTTTATCGAATCATCCGCATTCCGGCGTTTCTCCTGACAGTTTTCAGGCCGCATTGCGCCGCGTAGAAGCGTTGGGAGCCATGCCCGCATCACTGCGTGGCACCGATGTGGACGGGCACCTGCAAGCGACATCTGACGGGGAGTTGCTAGTGACACCGGATCTGCGTCGCGTGTTTGATTACTTTCTGGCGGCGCAGGGGGAGGAATCTCTGGCGGATTGCCAGGCCCGGCTGGCTGCGTACCTTAATGAAAACCTGCCTGCGCAAGCTGCTGCGCGTGCCTGGCAGTTTTTTCAGCAGTACATGACGCTGGGCGAGGCGATGTCGGCCTTGCCCCCGCATGATGGTTCGCCAGCCAGTATTCGTAGCGCGGTAACGCAACGCCATGATTTGCAGGTGGCATATCTGGGCCAGGAAGCGGCCGAAGCATTCTATGGGATGGATATTGCCTACGACCGTTATATGGCCGATCGGCAAGACATACTGGATCACCCATCGCTGAACGATGCCCAGCGACAGCAGCAACTACAAGGGCTGATGCAAACACTGCCAGCCGCGATGCAGAACATGCTTGAGGAAACCCACGCTCCTGCGCAGTTGGCCGCAGACACACAGGTACTACGAGAGCAGGGGGCCAGCGAGGCCGAGATTCGCCGGCTGCGGGAGCAACAGTTTGGAGCGAAAGCCGCGGAGCGGCTGGAATTGCTGGACCAGCAGAGGGGGCAATGGGAGGCCCGTTATCAGAGCTACCGCGCGCAGCGTCAGGTGATTATCGACAGTGGCCTGTCCCACCTGGATCAGGAAACCGCGCTGGCGCGTTTGCGGCAGCAAAGCTTCAGTAATCAAGAGCTGGGCCGTGTCGAGGCGCTCGACCGAATTCAAGCCCGTTAAACCGGTTTCGCTTTTCGTTACAGTAAAAAGCCGCGCTGTTGCCAGTGCGGCTTTTCAGGTTTTGCCAGGGCAAGATCAGAACTGAAAGCGTAGCCCTGCGCCGAACATGTCGATGCCCGCATCATTGTCAAAGTGCATAAACTCGCCGTACACATACAGCTTGTCCAGCAGATCGATGGTGGCGCCCACACCGCCAAAGGCATCGGTGGAGGATTCATCATCCTTGAAGGACGGGTGCTTTACATCAAAGTCGGTGTTGGCCACGCCGCCTTTGCCGTAAAGCCCCACGGGGACCTAGTTCGAAGGTGAGCAGGCCTGCAAAGGTAACCGCGCCGCCTTCAATTTTGCTGCCGTTTTCACCTTCCAGTTCGCCGAAGTCGTAATAGCCCACTTCCGCACCAATCAGCTCGATCGGCCGCCAGCCCAGGAACAGACCGCCGGACGTGTCGTCGTCATCAAATTTGATGTTATCGATTTCTTCGTCGGTGCCGGAATTATAGATACCCGCACCCACATAGAAACCGGCACTGGCCAGCGGCGCCAGTGAAAGGATTGCGGCACCTGCCAGCACTTGCGTTAGGCGTTTCATAAGCATCACTCCCTGAAAAAGTGCCTCCAGTATTACCCAGAATAGACGCGCTGTGTATGGGGACGATCACATTGCCATCGATGCGGGTCGGTAGCTGACAGGAGGGGCTAGTATCGGGGGGCTGAATTTGCTTTCCTTGATGTCAATAACAGGGAGCGGGTCCCGGTAGACGGGGCAATGGGGGAACGCATGAAGCGAAGGGCGCAGCAGGGGCGTCGATATCGGTGGGTGTTGCTGGCGAGTGTTTGGCTAGTGATGGCCGTGAATGTATTTGCTGAGTCGGCATCGGTGCGGCCCTCTGGCAATGTGCAGCTGGACTTGCGTACGGATGTGGGCTGGGAAAGTGACCACTTTCGTTATATGGGCCAAGATTTTAGTGAGGCGTTGCTGATGCAGGCTGGGCAGACGGTTGATTTGACCCTCCTTACCCACAAGACCGTTCCCCATCGCTGTATGCTTGATTTTTCCACGATTATTGTGACGACCGCGGACATCTGGATACCTGGGGGCGCTCGGCGGAACCGGTGGTTTGTGCTGGCACCACGCCGGCCGCCCGTTCGCTGCTAACCGCTGAGCAGGCCGGTGCCAACCAGCTTTGCACTTTTCGCGGGGTTTTCCTACCCGGCAGCCGGAGCGAATGTAGCGCCGGATTTGGCCAGCCATTACCGCGCCCGGGTTGGCGAACCTGAAAGCGGGGCGGATCCGGAGACCGTAGCGCTGACGGTGACACTCACACTGGACAGCGAACAGCCGCTGCATCGATTGTCTTCTGACTGTTACGGCTCGGTCTGTACGGGCGATACCTTGTCCAGTGTGCAGGCGACGACCAAGGTGCCGTTGGAGATTATTTCGGGAAAAGGCGTCTGTGGACGGGTGCGTAGTGATCAGTGGCCCGTCGGGCTTTACGCTCAATTCAGGGACAGTCGCATTGCCCGGCTGGAGGTTAAGCCGCCTTCGCTTATCCGTACCGATACCGGAGTTGCCCTGGGCGAATCGCCGCCGTTATATGAACTCTATGAGGACGAGCTGGAGGAAAC
>UEXL01000397.1_pt1 | contig 17200 bp, 25 predicted proteins | sample 1796671 | NCBI WGS metagenome assembly UEXL01 (sample SAMEA4772471, study PRJEB27181) | metagenome | reverse complement strand
CTGCGCCATGGCATCCAACATTTGATAGAAACTCTCCTGAAAATCAGTATTCGAGAGGTTTCCAATAAAGTCCATTTTCGAAAAGTCGTCAGAAAGAGCTTCCTTTGCATCAAATTGGGTCTTTCGAGTTGAAAATGCTATGTAGACCTCTGCCAAATCACTAGCAGAGTACTCTGCAGGGCCAACTCTTCGCCCAACATTATTATCATCGAACAATCTTCTTATGTTCGGAACTCTCTCCCTAACTTCATCCAAAAGCTGGGAGTAAACTACTGAAAGCTGCCGCGACAAAGTCCAAGGAACTTGGCCAGTATTAAGGACCAGCATCCTGTAGATTAGAGCATTCACTGATTCAGCCAACCATATTTCCAGCCGGATTGAGCGGCTAGAAATCTCATTCCCTTCTTCTAAAGCGCTTATTAGAGCTCCGGTCCTCTGCATACCATCAATAATTGAAGCCTCAGCATTAATATTCCTTAGAAACTCTATAGGATCATCAATCTCATTGAGAACTTGCTCCGTATAGGTGTAATTACCCATCACACCAAGAACAACCGGAGGTATTACAGCTCCTCTAGCAATATCTTTAATCATCCGTGCGCGAATTCTTTTTGCCGTTGCTGTTTTCAACACATCACGCTGCCCATCTATGTTTCCATGCTGCGTGAAAGTTGGGCGAATATATTCAACATAGCTGCGGACAGTACATGTCATCATGACCGACCAGCAGTTTGTGTTTTCATCAAACAATACTGACATCAGGAGCCCCTCGGGTTTTAGCCAATAGCTACTAAATATAGCATTTTTTGTAGCCACTCTTGGGAACAATGGGCATTGGGGTCAGGTCTTTCATCGTGCATAGCGTTTTGACCTTTTCTTGTCGCACGATGCAAGACCTCGTATCTTGAATCTGCCTCTTCGAATCAGGATGCTAGTTCTGATGAAGCGGCCGGGTCGGCTGAGGCTGATGAGACATTAGGCGTCATAGCCTGTGGGTCAGATAAGTCCGCCGACCTGTAATTTCGTTCATACAGTTCGAAGGGTAACTTAGGCCTGGTTTCTAACCAAGAGCCTGAATACGAGGAAGGATAAGATGAACGAGCAGGCCGTGGGCATTGATGTATCGAAGAAGAAGCTTGATATATGTGTTGCCACCGGCAACAAGTTCAAAAGTAAGGTTTTTGCAAACTCCCCTGGCGGTCACGAGGCACTACATGCGTGGCTGCAGCAGCGAGATATTCCCATTGATACGCCTGTTGTTCTGGAGGCGACCGGACCCTACAGTGAAGCAGTAGCCATCTTCCTGGCTGATTTAGGCTGGTCGATCAGTGTGGTAAATCCCGCCCGCATTTCAGGCTATGCCCAAAGTGAGTTAAGCCGGAACAAAACCGACAAAGCGGATGCCCGGCTGATTGCTTGTTTTGCTCAACGAGCAAGACTTGAATGCTGGGCACCTCCACGCAGAAGCACTGGGGTGAGGTCTCTCATTTCCCGTTCGGAAAGTCGCTCTTGACATGAGTGCTAGACCACACGACAAGAGCAATATTTCGCCATTAGTCCACGCCCCTTTATGAACCGTTCCTTTCCAAGGTATCCATAACCACTTTCTTTGCAATCTCTGCTGATCCATCGTAAACCCTGAAAATGAAGACATCCCCGCTCTGACTATTAACGAACAAATCCCCCCAACTGCGAGCACTCCAAAATGAATCCACAGCGGAAACCTTTACGCTTTCAATCTCTGAAATTGGAATATTCACCTTATGCACAAAGTCATAGTTCATTGTGTCCCACTGAACTAGATAAATAGATTGATTCGTTATGACCAATGTATCCCTCGGCACGAAATCCATGCCAGGCTCACCCTTGAACATTGATGAAACAGCCCGATACATCACCGCCTCATCCCCTTCTTCATCTATTGTGCTAATAAAGATTGGATCGAAGGCATTTGTTTTCAGTAACCCGTGCGAGCTTTGCATCGGCCCCAAGGAAGCACATCCACTGGCAATCAGGCCGACAACCATAACTAGAATTAGTCTCAAGCTATTACCCTTCATTTAGTCATTATTATTTTGGATCGGCGGCCATGGTTACTATTGCTCCCAGCTCATGGTGACCCCATAGGGCTTGCCATTAACGTCAAGGGAAGAATATTCAAGCATGATTATCCCGCCATCTTCTTGCTGCCACTGAACCAGTGGCAGCTTTTTCTCAATGTCTTCTTTTCCCTCCAGCCACATAACGAGCTTCGCCACCCAGCCGGGATCAAACGCATCGAATGATGACTGCCCAAACTTTCTCTCTAACGCTGCTTGATGGGTTTTAAAGAAACGATTTTGCCTTCGCTCATTCTTGAACCAAGCACCATAATAAACCAGAGAAATACGATCCCCGCTGCATTGATACCAGGTTATTTCAGAGAGATCCGGGGTGTTGTGTTCAAACGCCAGAAGTTCATGCTCCAGCATGGTTTCCAGAGGCAGATCCGCCTCCGCCCTTCGCGCAATTTCCATCTGATAGGTTTCAAGACAGGAATCACCGGGTGAAACGCCCAGGAACAAGGCTGAATAGGCAAACGGGGAGCACAGGAGTGCGCACAGAACGAAGAGGATTCGGCACTGCTGGGGAATAACTCGGCAGGTTTTCTGGTTAGGCGTTCCCCAGAATAAAGGCATCCAGTCCCTCATTGTTTTCTAGCCCACGATCCTGGCGGGCTTGTTGTTATTGGTATCTGTCTATTTGTGATCCAGTTCCGAATGTACACCACCTCCTAACGCAAATAAATGAATAAGCTTCAGAGGCCTTGTTTTGTGTTGGGGGGTAAGAGATAGAAAGGAGGGTTCGCCCCTCGAGCGGGGCTCCTACTTCGCGTTTGCTGGGCGGTCGCCCTTCCCTATGCTCGTGCCTCAATCTGCCAGCAGGCAGCGTTGAATTTCACGGTATCGCCGAACACAAAGGGTTCGAAGGCGTCTCTGACCACGGTAATGAGTTGTGCTTGGGTCTTGTTGTCCAGGTCAGGCAAAACGCGGCCGAGTGGACCCAGGCGGGTGAAATAGCTGACCAGCTCTGACTCCGGAAAAGCGCATTCGAAGTCCAACGGTTCGATGTTAATGCTGTGCCAGCCCGCAGCGTCAAGAATGCCTTCTACCCGCTTGGCATCCGCAAAGGCGAACTGCCCGGGTGCGTCCGGGTCCTGAGGTGGCAAGCTGACGATGGCCTTGGCGGCCCGGCCGGCGGTGGTCATGAACGGGTTCTCTTTTGGCGACCTCCAGGTAAAGAACAGCCCCTTGGCGTCTTTCGAGGCGGCGCGGCGCAGGTTCTGGAAAGCCTGGACGGAATCTTCGAAGAACATGATGCCGAAACGGGAGACCAGCATGTCAAACACCCCGTCCTCGAAATCATGGTGGGCAGCATCCGCACAGAGGAACTCGGCAGCCGAGTCGGCCTGCCCCGCGCCATCTTGCTTAACCCCCTGCTGGGCCGCCTCAATCATTACCTCGGACACGTCCACCCCCGTGGCATAGCCACCACTTTGGGTATGGCGATGGATGGCCCGGGTGGTGCCGCCCGTGCCGCAGCCAATATCGAGCACACGGCGTGACGACGGCCCTTTCACTGCCTCGGCCAGCAACACTTCAATGGGTTTAAACAAATGATCAATCAGCTGCTGGGATGCCACCCAGTTGCGACCTCCCACGGTTTTCCACAACGTTGACGGGTGTTCGCGAGGAATATCAGGTGTGCTCATGCTCAGTCTCCGGGGCTTGGCCATGGGGTATATCGACCAGCTTGCCACTTCAAGGCGACTTTAAGTCAAGAGCAAACGGAGAACAGAATCGCCGGGCGACCCTTGTGCAAGGCCGCCCCGGGCCGTTTTTCTGGTGAGGCCGTTATGGGTTGTCTTTGCTCTGTTGAGCGGCTTCCAAGGCGACGATTTTTTCGTGCATGTTGCGCATGAGATCGAGCATTTCCTGGCGCTCATCGTGGGCCACCAGGTTGTTGGCCTCCCGCTCGGCGCGCTGTTCACTTTCATGCACTTCCTGGGTCGCGCTGACGATGATAGCGATGAACAGGTTAAGCACCATAAAGCTGGAAATGAGGATGAATGGCACAAAGAAGATCCACGCCATGGGATAGACTTCCATCACTGGCCGGGCAATCCCCATGGACCAGCTTTCCAGGGTCATAATCTGGAACAGGCTATAGATGCTGGCCCCCAAAGTGCCAAACCACTGCGGAAACGCTTCACCGAACAGCTCGGTGCCCATCACCGCAAAGATGTAGAACATCATCAGCAACAGCGCAGCCGTCCAGCCAATGCCGGGCAACGCCTGCATCAACGATTCCACCAACATGCGCAGCCGTTTCACTGACGACAGCAGGCGCAGCACCCGCAGGATGCGTAGACTCCGCAAAATAGCCAGTGGGCCGGAGGCCGGGGTTAAGGAAATAGCCACGATCAGGAAATCAAACACATTCCAGCCGGAGCGGAAAAAGCGCGGGCCGAAGGCCACCAGCTTGAGGACAATTTCCAGCGTAAAGGCGAACAGAATCACTTGGTTGACCAGCGTCAGCCATTGCCCTGCCCGCTCCTGCGCTACGGCGGAGGTTTCCACCCCGAGAATGATGGCGTTGAGGAGAATCAGCGCGGTAATGCTGTTACCGAATAACGAGGAGTTCAGCCAAACGGTCAGGCGCTGGCGCCAGCCATTCGCGGGGACGGAAGAAGACGTGGCCTGCATGAAACATCGCCCAAGGATACAAAAGCCGCGAGTATACCTGATCCCCCCATGGGTATTGATAACCCAGGGGCGAGAAAGCAGGCCGATTGATGGGTGGCCTGCTTTTTCAACGCGTGCGCTATTGCGCTAACGGCAACGTAACCATCTGGGTGATCTTGGCGACAGCAGCTCTCTGTCCGGGAGCGCCCTCGGTTTCCCAGTTATCCACGGCCACAGCCACCCCTCGTACCGGGCGGGTGGACTGCGGGTTTTGTGGGTTTTGTGGAGAGTGCAGCAGAGTCATACAAACCCACAGGGAGGCAGACTGCCCCCCCGCCTGCCGAATCTCTTGCAGCTCGTCCGGTGTGCAAGCCTGTAGATCACGAAGCCTGCTGTTGCGAATCAGCGGAAGAAGCGCCGGGGTATCAGGATGGGCGATCAGCGAGTCGCTCATCACCTCTTGCAGGCATTGCGTCCGCACGCTGGGCTCCCGCCCGGCACAATTTTGCGCCACATTAACCCGGAAGGCAGCCGGGTACAGCAGATTGCTGTCCTGGGGCCAATCGCCGCAGGCCAGCGCCAGCACGGGCAGACTACACAGTATCCACGCCCCCCATCGGTTGATCATGCCGTTCTCCTTGTGGGCACCGGCCCGCGGGTGTCTGCCGCCCTCTCCTGCCAAGAGAGAGCGGCAAGCAAGCAGTTAACGCCGACGCACCAAACCATCTTCCAACACCTGCTCGAAATGATCCTTCAAGGTATCGTCCACTGACCGATAGTTCACGCCAAGATTTTTACTGCGGCTGTTATCGAAGCGCAATGGATAGCCCACGTTGCGGCTAATGAACTTGCGGGTGACCGGGCCCATGAACGGGCCGACTGCCCATACCACGGGCTTGGGCACTTTCATCATCGGGAAGGGATATTTGCGACCGAACTGTTTGCGCAGGATGCCGGCGATATCCAGCATGGAAACGGAATCGCTGACCAGGATATAGCGGCCTTCAGCTTCCTGGGTAAACGCGCCCAGCAAATGTGCTTCAGCCACTTCGCGCACATCCACCATGCCGTATTCCAGCGCCGGCACACCGGTTTTCAGCTTGCCACGGCCCATGTCCAGCAGGGTGCCAATACTGGCAGAGTTGCTGGCGTTGGTCAGTGACGGGCCATACACCATCCCCGGGTTGATCGTGACCAGATCCCAGCGGTTTTCGGCATTGGTCTCCTGGTTATCATGGATTCTCCAGGCTTCCCGCTCGGCGGCCACCTTGGAGTACTGGTACGGATTGTGATTAACGCTGCTGGTGGTATTCCAGTCGGCTTCGGTGAACGCCTTTTGCCTTTCATGTCGGTCGCGTCACCGTAGACTGAGGCCACGCTGCTGGTCAGCACCACACGCTTGAGCGTGTCGCAGCGCAGTGCGGCATTCAGCACATTGCGGGTGCCTTCCACCGCCGGGCGCACCAGCGCTTCGTTGGCATCGGTAAAGCCATCCAACACAAACGGCGAAGCGGTGTGCATGAGGATGTCGCAGCCCTGCATGGCGGCGTCAAAGCTGTCGGCGTCGAGCAAATCGGCCTTGAATAGTTTCAAGGTACCGGGGGCTTTCTCAGCAATGGCATTCAAGTGCGCCACGCTGGCGGCTTTGTTCGGGTCCCTGACCGTAGCATGCACGGTGTGGCCCGCTTCCAGCAGGAGTTTGACGATCCACCCGGCAATGTAGCCTGACGCGCCGGTGATCATCACGGTATGGGTATTACTGGGCATGCTTGGCTCCCGCCGTTTTTAAAGAGCGCTAACGCTACCACGATGGGGTGGCGGATTGGCTAGGGCTGTTCGAGCCATTTATTCACCACCACGGAACAACGACTTCACCCGGCGGTGGTGGCAGCCAGGTGTCGGCTCAGCCCTCGTTCAGCGCGATCAGCTCCACCGCGACCGGTTGAGTTGCATCCAGATGGCCAACCCCAAACCCCAGGCCGCGTTCACGATCAGCCCGCCGACAACCTTGGTTGCATTCACTTCCAATCCTTTCATGGGAAAGACCAGCAACATGGCCACCAGGGTGGGGCCGATGGCGCCCAACACCACGGCCCCGACCCAATAACGGGCGCCCTGCCAACGGCGAATCAACCACCAAATCGGCAGCCCCCAAACGCCGCCCCAGAACGCCAACGACAACACCTGAGGAATGGCAAGCGGTGGTGCCGGCGTCATGTTCCAGGGCGCCGCCGGAACCAGGCCTGCCAACCAAAACAACGCCAATACACCTTGGTGAAACAGCAAGGTGGCGATGAATCCGCCCGTGAACGCTTGCAGCCATTGTTGTTTGGTGTGGGTCATAGGGTCTTCCTGTGTTTGAGGTGTCGAACGAGAGTCCACGAAATCTAGCAAAAAAAGCGGGCTTCGACATGCTTGGCGCAATATGGGTATTGCAGAAAACGAGGACATACTTGCAACCTGCACTTTACAGCAGGCCAGAAAAAACCCCGGCAGGACCGGGGCAAACGAGGAACCAGCAGCAGCATTGGATTTCACGATGTTGCGTTTCAGGCAAGGAGCAAATGCGCCCTTTGATTACTTTCGGTGAACACCTGCCGGCAAAGATCAGAATCGATACCGAGCAGTTAGATCAGTAATTATACGTAGTAGGCGGTCAAATTATCACCAGATCAACAGCCTTAGTCTGTAAGCATTCTCTTACTTTTGTATAGGAAGTTAGCTCTTTCGTCCCCCCATCCAGCGCACTCAGCCCGGAGCTGTCTGGCACTAGCTCAACGAAATCCAACCTCTCTGATCAGAAGCAACCGGCGCAGCACGGCCCTGCCTGGCCCGGTGCGCCCAACTGTCTGCACCGGACCTGTGCTTTTCCGGTATGCTCCTCCATGACGCAGCCGGATACCCCTTACATGACAACAACCCAAGCGCCCCTCAACGACATCGCCCACATGTTCAGCCGGGCCTTTTTCCACGACCCCCTGTTTGTCTACTTCTTCCCGAACCCGTCGCAACGTGAAGCGCGGGCGTACTACACTTTCCGTTTTCTGGTTGCCCATGCCAGCCAAAACGGTCAGGTACACACACCGCCCAACAACCGCAGGATGGCGCCGCTGTCTGGCTGCCATCGTCAGCCCTGCGGCACAGCGTGGCCGATATGCTGCGCTTCGGCGCGGTGCGCGCCATGCTCAAGCAAGGCCCCGGCGCGATAAAACGCCAGATGCAGGCAGGCGAGGCCATGCAGGCGGTACACCACCGTGTCCTTAGCGCGCCTCATGCATACCTGCTTCTGCTCGGCATCGATCCGTCGCAACAGGGCCGCGGGCTATCGACGCCGTTGCTGCAACCTTCACTGGATCGGCTGGATGAGCAAGGCCTGCCCTGCTACCTGGATACCCATAACCCGAACAATGTGTCCTTGTATCAACGGTTCGGCTTTGAGGTCGCGCATGAAGATGCCATCCCGGGAACCTCGGTACGGCATTGGGCCATGTTACGGCAGTGCAAATAGCCTCACTACTTGGCGTAAAGAGCCTGATACACATTAAAAAACCACCGCCCCCTTTCAGGAACGGTGGTTTTCTTTAGGGGGCCTCTGAGAAACGCCCTTGGTCAATCTATTGGTCTTTATTCCATTTCGGCAACAGGCCGCCAGATACCATCCTGAACCTGAGACAGAATAATCCCGCTACCCGCGCGGTGATTGCTCTCGCTCATTTCCGTCTCCACGCCGGTTACCTTGTCACTGAATTTCAGTGATTCCAAGGCATCCAGGAAAGATTCCGTGGTCAGGTCCGGGCCGGCTTCACGCAGAGCATTGATGGTGAGCATAGCACCAACACGCCCGAGCACGGCGCCACCAGTGGGCAATTCACCGTATTGCTCCTTGTAGGCTTTACCCCACTCCTCAGCTTCCGGCACATGAGTCATGCGGCTGACGATGTCTTCCCAGGAAGCAACACCGTACAACCCTTCGGTAACGCCCCCCGGTGCCGCCGCAACGGCAGAATGGAAGCCTGCCTGGGATACGATGAACTTAGCATCATCCCAACCCATCTGTTTGGCTGTCGCGACAACGGTGATAATGGGGCGCACAGGCAGGGCTACCGCCACCAGCTCGCAGTTGGCATCACGCAGGCGCGCCAGCGTACCGCTGAAATCACTTTCATCCGGGCGATGCGAAGAGCTCTCGGCCAGAGTCAGTGCATCGTTGGCGTCTGCTGCATCGTTGACCGCCTGATTCACCTCTTCACCAAAGTCAGAGGGAATATACATCACACAGATTTTTTCAATGGCCTCGTCTTCCACCAACCGGTTCACGCCCTGTAATACACCCTCGTAATAGCTGGGGCCGAGCACGTAGCGGTAGCGGAAGTCACCTTCTTCTTCCATCTGCCGGGAAAGTGATAACGGCAGAACGCTGGGAACATTGTTGCGATCCATGATCGGAAACGCCGCCATGTTATGAGGTGTCCCCAGGCTCATCAGCATGGCAAAGACTTCATCCCGGCTAACCAGCTTATTCACCGCCTGCGTTGCCTTGGGAACCTGATAGGCATGGTCTTCAACGATATAACGAATCTTGCGGCCATGAATGCCGCCCTGTTCATTCACTTCTTCGAACATGTCGTTAGCCACTTGCACGGCCGGTGAAGAAAACGCTGCGAATACCCCGGACAGGTCGTGCATGCCGCCAATTCTGATTTCAGTGTCGGTCACGCCACGCACCGATTCGGCTGCGGCTTTGTCGTCTTCCTTATTATTGTTGTCACTACAGCCCACCAGGGCCACGGCGGTTACAGCCGCCAGACAGAGCTTCTTCATGATGCACTCTCCTCTCGTACCATTAATACATGGAATCAATCAGGTGCTTGTGTTTTTTCTCCACAAAGGAACGCTTCAGCTTCATGGTTGCGGTCAACTCCTCATCCTCAGCGGTGAGCAGCACATCGATCAGGCGGAAATACTTGATCTGTTCCACCTGGGCGAATTGTTTATTCACGTCCTGAATAACACTGTCGATGAGGTCCAGCACTTCTTTGGCCCGACACAGTGACGCAAAATTGGAGAACGGTACCTGGCGATCCTGGGCGTATTTTTCCACGTTTTCCTGATCAATCATGATCAAACAAGTGAGGTACTTACGCTTGTCGCCAATTACCACGGCATCAGAAATATAAGGCGAGAATTTCATCCGGCTTTCAATTTCTGCCGGCGTAATGTTCTTGCCCCCTGCGGTGATAATGATGTCCTTGAGGCGGCCGGTAATGGTGAGCATGCCGTCTTCCAGTCGCCCCACATCGCCGGTATGCAACCAGCCATCGCGGATGTCTTCAGCGGTTTTTTCGGGTTTCGCCAGTAACCGGCAAAGACGTGATCACCGCGCACCAGTACTTCGCCGTTGTCGGCAATACGTACATCAGTTCCGGGGAGCGCTTCACCCACGGTGCCCACCTTCTCGCGTTTGGCACTGTTAAGCGAGGCTACACCGGTGGTCTCGGTCATACCGTAGCCTTCAAACAACGGCACACCCAGTGACTGGAACCAGCGAATCTGCTCCGGTGCGATGGGAGCCGCGCCCGTGGTGCCACGACGCAAGCGGTTCATGCCGATCAAGTCACGAACATTGCGTAACACCAGCAGGTTCCAGAACTGGTATTGCAGGGCCGACAACGGATTACGTTTACGATCACAATGCCAAGCCTCGCCGGCGGCCACCGCCCGATCGAAACACCAGCGGCCGAACCCGGTGGCTTCGTCACGCAGGGTCATCATGGAGCTATAGATTTTTCCCACAGACGCGGCACGGCGGCAAAAGTATGGGGAGACACTTCGCGCAGGTTTTCAAATACGGTTTCCGGGCTTTCTGCAAAATTCACCGTGCAGCCTTTGTAGATGGGTAGCTCCACGGACACCAGCCGTTCCAGAATATGGCACAGGGGCAGGAAGCACAGCTGATCATCGTCCTCATGGGCATCAAGTACCTGCTCGCCAGCGGCCAGCTGGAACAGCACATTGCGATGACTGATCATGGCCCCTTTGGGCGCTCCGGTGGTACCAGAAGTGTAGATCAGCATCCGGATGTCATCGGGCTGGCTTTGGGCAATGCAGGTACTGAATTGCTCTTCTGCATCCGGGATCTGTTCCCCCAGCGCGTAAAGCTCATCCAGGAACATGATCATGGGATCGTCAAAATCTCGCAGCCCCTTGCGGTCATAAACAATAACTTTTTTCAGGGACGGCACCTGATCGCGCACGGTCAGATATTTATCCAGCTGTTCATCGTTTTCCACAAACAGGAAGACCGATTCGCTGTCGTTGATCAGATAGGCCAGCTGCTCGGGGCTGTCAGTGGTGTACACACCGTTACTGATACCGCCCGCGCCGGCAATACCCAGATCGCAGTACAGCCATTCCTTGTTATCTTCGCTGAGAATCGATACCGGCTGGCCACGTTCCAGCCCCAGAGACAAGAGCCCAACGCCAATGGCGCGAGCCTTTTCGTAATAATCCAGCCAACTATGACTTTGCCAAATGCCCAGATCCTTTTCACGGTGAGCAATATTATTGCCCCGCTCCAGGCATTGCTTTCGCCAGAGTTTGACCACGGTATCGCAACCGTGGAGCTGAGTCGGTGTGGTGTTATTTTTAGTCATCATCAGCGCCAGGTCTTCTTTCGTTTCCAGCGTTTTTCCGGTCGGTCATCCCCCGCCGACTGGCCCAGATAAAATTCGCGAATATCATCGCTAGCGAGTAAATCGTCGGCACTGCCATCCATGACAATGCGCCCGGTTTCCAGTACGTAGCCGTGATCAGCCGTATTCAGTGCTACCTGGGCATTCTGCTCTACCAGCAATAACGTTACGCCCTGCTCTTTGTTGAGCCGGCGGATAATCTCGAAGATTTCCTGCACCAACAGTGGCGACAGACCCAGCGAAGGCTCATCCAGCAGCATCAATGAAGGGCGCGACATCAGCCCACGGCCAATGGCCAGCATTTGCTGCTGGCCGCCGGACAAGGTGCCTGCCGCCTGGCTACGGCGCTCCTTGAGGATAGGGAAATAGTCATAAACCATTTCGATATCCTGGCGGACTGCAGCCTTGTCACGGCGAATATAGGCGCCCATGACCAGGTTTTCTTCCACGCTCAGGAAAGGGAATACCTCTCGCCCTTCGGGTACGTGGGCAATGCCTTTGCGTACCAGTTTGTCCGGTTCGCTGCCGGCAATGATCTCCCCGGCCAGAGTCACGCTGCCTTTACGCGGTGCCAACGCACCGGAAATGGTTTTCATCAGGGTAGTTTTGCCGGCACCGTTGGCACCCAGGATGGTGACCACCGAGCCTTCATGAACATCGATGGAGACCCCGCGCAGGGCCATCACCGGGCCATAAAATGCTTCCAGGTTTTTCACCTGCAACAGGGGCTGGGCGCTCAGGGCTTTCTCTGCCGCGTCACTCATGATGTGGCCTCCGTGCCCAGATAAGCTTCAATGACTTTCGGATTCGCCTGCACTTCGGCAGCGGTTCCCATGGCCAACGGGTGGCCTTCTGCCACCGCCAGCACCCGGTCGGAGACACGTGACACCAGACTCATATCGTGCTCCACCATCAGTACGGTAAGCCCCAGGTCTTTCTGCATGTCCTCGATCCACCAGGCCATGTTCTGGGTTTCTTCCACACTGAGGCCGGAAGCCGGCTCATCCAACAGAATCAATTTCGGCTCACTGGCTAGTGCGCGGGCAATTTCCACCACCTTGCGTACCCCGTAAGGCAAGCCTGCGATTAATTTGTCCCGATACGGCGCCAGATCGAGAAAGTCGATGACTTCCTCCACCAACAAGCGCTGTTCACGTTCGCTGCGCCGCACCTTGGGCAAAAACAACAGCTCCTCGAACCAGCGTGTTTTACGACGGCAATGCCGGCCGATCAACAGGTTCTGCAAGACGGAGGAGTGATCGAACAACTCAATATTCTGGAAGGTACGGGCGATACCCAGGCCTGCCACATCGTGAGCGGGCAAGCGGGTAATATCCTGACCATCGAATATTATCTGCCCCGCACTCGGTTCATAAAGGCGACTAATCAGATTGAAGATGGTGGATTTACCGGCCCCGTTGGGGCCCACCAGGTAAAGACTTCGCCGGCTTCACATCGAAGCTGACCCCGTCCACCGCTTTAACACCCCCGAAGGAGATGGAAAGATCCTTAACCTGTAACAGACTCATCGTTGGCGCTCCGTTTTCAGGTAAGTTCGGGTGCGTCGGAACATGCCCTTGCGATACAGAGGAACAGCTGCAGCCAGGTACGCACCTTGAACCAGACGCCGTAGAACCGCGGGGTTCGTAAATCACCATGAGCAGAATCAACAGCGCGAACAGGGCAGTATCGAGGCCAGGATAGGCGGCGATCTGGATACCGGCAGTGTTATCCAGGTAATCGCTGGCAATGGCGATAACCTGTGGCAACAGCACCACCACGATGGCACCGAAGAAAGCGCCGTGCACCGAGCCCAGCCCGCCGATCACCACCTGCAACAACAATGTGATGGAAATCAGCACCAGGAAACTTTCGTAGTTCACCGCCTGGGCCAGGTGGGCATAAAGCGCACCGGCCAGACCGGTAATGGCACAGGACAAGCTGAATGCCAGGTTTTAGCACGGGCCACATTGACGCCAAGCGCACGGGCAGAAACCTCGCTGTCACGCACCGCCAGAAAGGATCGTCCCGACGCACTGCGCAGCAGGTTCAGGTAGCCCAGCGTCACCAGCACCAGCACTCCCAGGCAGAGATAATAGAAAGCCTCTGGCGTGGCGTAACGGTCGATCTCCATGCCAAACAAGCTAATTGGCGGCGCAAACACCCGGCGACCCCGCCGGTAACAGGCTCGGCGATGATCGACACATCTTCCACAATGATGCTCAGTGCCAGGGTGGCGATGCCCAGATAGATGCCGCTCATGCGCAGTATCGGCCGGGCAATGACGGCGCCGCCACCCCGGAGGTCACCGCACTGGCCAGCAGTGCGGGCAGGAAATGCCAGCCACGCTGCATCAGCGCCAGATTGGTAAAGGCACCGATAGCCATAAACGCTGCATGGCCAAGGCTAACCTGCCCGGTGTGGCCACTGATCAGCATCAGCCCCAACCCCGCCAGCGACCAAACTAATACAGCGGTCAGTTCTCCCAGATAATAATTGCCGAGCACCCAGGGCGCCGCCAGCAACAGCGCTGCCAGCAATACGTACTGGGCCAGGTGCCAGCGGCCTTCAAACAGATTGATATCGTCGTCGTAACGGCTTTTAAAACGGTTGCTCATGGCCTACACCTTCTTCTGGCTGATCTGTGCAAACAGGCCGCCGGGGCGCAGGATCAGCACCAGCAACATCAACACATAGGGGCAATCTGACCGACGCCAGAAGGCAGGTAACGGCCCGCGAACGGTTCCACGATGCCCACCAGCAGCCCGCCCAGCAACGCACCGGGCAAGGAACCCAGCCCACCGATTACCGCCGCGGCAAACGCCTTGATGCCAAACAGCAGCCCCACCGACGGCTCCACCGCCCCCTTGGCGGCGAACATGACCCCGGCAATGGCAGCCACCACCCCGGACAGGGCCCAGACAATGGCGTTGATCCGCTTCACCGGAATGCCCATGTAGTAGGCCGCCATCTGGTTCTGGCTGCTGGCCTGCATGGCCACGCCAAGGCGGGTGCGGGCAAAGAAGAAATAGAGAATGGAGGTAAGGGCCACGGTGGTAATGATGATCACCGCATCCACCACCGGGATAATCAGTTCACCGAAATCCCAGACCCGGCCGACAAAGGGCGTTTGCAGGAGGCGGGATCATGCCCCCAGATCACCCCGGCGGCGAAGCGCAACAGAAACCCAGTGCGATGGTGAGAATCACCATGGCGAACTGCGGCTGGCCAAAAATGGCGCGCAATACAAAACGATCCAGCAGGTAGCCAAAGGCCTAGAATCATAGCTGCCAGAGTAATGCCTATCAGAATGGCAGGTCAGCATACTCGGCATTGATGAAGGTAATGCCTAGAAAGGCCCCCAGCATCATCATGTCACCCTGAGCAAAGTTGACCGCTTCTGATGCTTTGTAGATCAGTACAAAGCCCAGTGCCAGCAACCCGTAGATGCAGCCGTTTGCGACCCCGCTGACCAGCAGCTGGAGTATATCCATGGTCCCTCTCTCCCGGGGGGTTTATTGTTCTGGTGCATTATATTTATTCAGCTTCTTCGAGCCTATCTGAAGCTTTACATTCTCTCCAGTATGTAAAATGTAACAAGGTTGGACAAAGAGCCAAAAACGTCACGGATCAGGCCGGAAAAGCGTTTTTGGACCGACGAACGCCAACGTGAAGAGAAAAAACAGGACGGAACAGGGTGAAAAAGAGAGAGGGGAAGAGAGCAACAGGCCCGCCGGCCAGGCGTTAACAGCAGAAGCGTTACCGAGGGTAACCCGTAAAGGGTTCTGCACTTTTACCTTCCAGCACATACCCTGCTGTGCCGTATTCGGTGTCTTGCGATGAGACCGTCAAGGTGCCTTCCAGCCACATGGCATCCACCGCCAGATCCAGCGATGTCGGCGGTACCCCATGCCGATAGCAAGCAGGCTGACCGGCACGATGATGGCGAGCATAACCAGATGAAAGACTTCCTCGACACGGCCAAAAACGGATAACAGGCCGATGGCAAAGAGCCCCGCCAGGCTGGCGACACAGTGAATCATGCAGAGACTGGACAGGCCGATGGCCATCGCGTCCAGGCGAAAACGTTGCATTGCCGTCTCCCGAAAAACGATTGTTTGTTTACGACGCCGCGCAATCCACGCAACGACCATGCACTTCCAGCAGGGGTTCGCGCTGAATGACAAAACCCACTTCGTCCAGGGTCTGCTGTAATGCGTCCACCGCTGACCCCGCCATGGGAGTTTCCTGAACGCCGCCGCACTGATCACACAAAAGGAACACCGTTCCCCTGTGCCCATGCTGGCAAGTGATGTGATCACAGGCCAGATACTGGTTGGTGGAGCTAAGCCGATGGGCCAGGCCTTGCTGAACCAGAAAATCCAGCGCTCGATACATAGTAGGCGGCTGCGCATTGCTCTGGTAACGAGCCTTGAACTGATCCAGCAGCTGATAGGCCGTTTGCGGACCACCCTGCTCCAGCATCAACGACATGACCTGCTTGCGCTGGGGCGTCATCCGCACGCCCTGCTTGAGGCATTGCTGTTCAGCGCTGTTAAGAATCTGCTCGGTACGACTCACTGCCATGTTTTCAGCCTAGATATCCAGAGTGACCAACAAGCGTTGCTGGCCGGGAGACATGGGCGGGGACCGATGGACCACGCCCGCTCCCGGATTATCCCGCCATGTCTCCCCTTTGAACAGGGCCACCTGCCCAGCCTCCAGCTGCTCCACGTGTTGTTGCTGGTAAAGCGCACTCTGATCACAGCCGGGCACTAAAAGCTGGTCCGACACCCGTGGGGAGGGCAACCACTGGCTGCCCGCCCCGCCATAGGTGCACAGCATGCGAACCGGGATCCGGTCCACGTGGAAGCGTGGGCACATCGGTTTGCGCAACGCGGTCACTCGCAGACCGACTCCGTCAACCCCGAACAGACAGGCAACCATATCGGCTAACAAGAACAGGTCCTCTCTCAAGGGAGCATAGGTTTCGTGCGGCAGGGACCGCAGCAGGGTCGCTTCCAGCTGAGCGATGTCCAACCAGCTTTTCACTGCCAGCCGTTGCTCGCAGGCCAGGGCCACCACATCCTGCCCCACCGGGCTGGGCCGATTCCACACGGCCACTTGCACATCATCCTCGAAGATATCCGCGAGTACCGTCACCTCCGGTGCGCCTTGCCAGCCTGGAGGCGTGACGGTGACCGTTTGAGCTTGCATCACCCTGCCACCTCCCATTGCGGGAAGGGATCGTCCAGCTGCTCCCACAGCGCCTTGCCCTGAAGCATTTCCGCTTCCGTCAACAAGCAGGCATCCAGTGCCTTGCGGGTTTCGTCTGGCTGCAGGTTGTGGCCGATAAACACCAGTTCCTGGCGCATGTCGCCGAAAGGTTCCTGCCACTTCTCCATGATCAGCGCGGTATTCTTCGTCACTGGGCCAGTGTTGCTCCGGCACGGTTTTCCAGAACATGCCGGCCGGGCCATGGTGAACAATGTCACCGGCCTGGCTCCAGCTACCCGCAAAGTGTGGCCGGCTGGCCAGCCAGAAAAAGCCCTTGGAGCGCAGCAAGGTTCCCAACGGCCAGGGCTGCTGCAGGAAGTCCCAGAATCGCTGCGGATGGAACGGCCGACGCGCTTCATAGGTGAAACTGCTAATCCCGTATTCCTCGGTTTCAGGCAAATGCTCGCCACGCATTTCCTTTAACCACCCCGGCGCCTGCTGGGCTTTTTCAAAGTCAAACCGTCCTGTATTGAGCACCGCTTCCAGCGGCACCATGCCGTGGCGAAT
>UEXL01000577.1_pt1 | contig 17268 bp, 26 predicted proteins | sample 1796671 | NCBI WGS metagenome assembly UEXL01 (sample SAMEA4772471, study PRJEB27181) | metagenome | reverse complement strand
ATTCCACCGCCCCGCAGACTTACTGTCCACCGCCAGCGATACCTGCGGAAATATTTCTTTGTAGTCGTCTACCGATATCAGGTTCCTCACCTTACGCCCGAAGTCCACAGCGAGATCGGTAGTGTGGGACACCATCATAACCTTCTTGCCGGGATTACGCCCCAAGAACCACGCAGGGAAAAAGATACTCACAAGCTGCGATTTACCATGTCGCGGCGGGATGTTTACACATATACGGTCTTTATCACCCTGCTCAATGTCCATCAGCATATCTGCGAGGATGCGGTGGTGCTTGCCAACCTTATAATCTGGCTGCATCCGCTTACAAAACTCTATCAGATCATCTTTGGCATTGTCGTTACGCTGCCTGCTCGCCAACTCATCGACCATCTTGTCGATCTCTGCGACCTCTTCAGGACTAAACTGGTCGAGGTTGTCCAGCATAGTCTGTATATCTTCTGGGGAGAAGTCTAAGTTTTTTGCAACAGTGGTAAGATCTTTAGGCATCGGGAGGCCCCAGTGTATCATCCAACGATATGACCGGGGCCTCCACGACTACTGCGTCCTCTACATCAGAATCGGCTGGGTCTATAAGTTTAGCCAGTTTCCCACGTAGTTTCTCTTTGATGTCGTCTGTAGTCTGGTGCGTTATTGTAACTTCAGACTTCTCTGCAAACAACCCCACATCGCTGATCTTACCAAGCAGCTCCAAAGCACGTATACGCACCCGTGGGTCGGGGTTCTCTGTCTCCTCAATCAGTTTGTTCGTGACGAGGTGCCTCACCTGCGTAGCACTCTGCACAACAGAATGCCCAAAATCTTTTAGGATCTTGTCTGTTAGTAGGAGGGTAGCGGGTGGGGTACGTGATATATTCCTAAGCGTAGCCTTCTTTGAAGTACGCACAGGATCGGCAGCATATGCCATACTGATCTCCGAAGCGTTATCCCTGTCCTCTGCGGTTATGTCTATTTCTAACCCGTGGGCATGTAGATGTTTAGCGGTCTCGGCAGCAGCTTCAGCCTTGCCTGTGAGGTCTTTGGGTGGGGGCACGTCTTTGATTGGCACACCCCGTTCTGGTGTTATTTGTAATGCCATATGTAGTATTTAGACGAATATTATAATTATTTCAATCTCCTCACGTTTTAGGTGTGGTTACTGGGTATAACGGCAGGTTGGGGGTGGGGTTTAGCCGACACAGGTAAATAACGCCGAAACCGCTTAACCTGTACTCTTCTTCAAAGAACGTTTTCTGTTGGTGCTGATATTGCGGCGTCTGCTTGGGTGTTTAACCTTATGTATAAGTAGATATGTGTGACGCGCTGTAGAGGGGGGTCGGGGGTAGGTGGGGGTTAGCGAGGCGGCTAACTGCTAATGTTTACTGCCATTTGCTTGCGTTTGCCGGTGTTTTCCGTATAATGGTTGGCAGAGAAAGGGATTGGCCCTGTCTCGCAACAGTTAGCCAAGCGGCTAACACATTCCTTGAAGGGGAAACACTATGGCTGATTTATCAGTAAACAAAAAAGCAATCAACGCGGCTGCTGCGGTTGATACTGCAAACACTAACACGATCGCGGCGCAAGCGTCGCGGGCTGAGGCCTCAGCGCTGTTCTTTGAACCTGCCATTAAACTCGGCGCAGATTTTACAATGCTTGCCAAACCTACGGGTGACGACGCAAAGAATAATCTCTGGGTTGCCACGCGGCAATGGGCTTACGATGTATGCGCAACGGTGTTGGCCGGTGAAGCCGGTCTAGCGTTCTTGAATGATGCTACCACGACCGGCAAAGCTGAGATGGCTATCACGCAAGGGCGGATGAAGGGCCAGACACGGGATAAGAAATATATCCAGCAACAAGTTGGCAAGCTTATCGGTCTTATCAAGGCGGATCTTAAAAAAGCTGATGACAAGCCAAGCGATGGCGCAAGCGGTGCTGTCGAGCGTACTGACTGTGACAGGTTCCTCGATGCCATTGCCAAAGCTGCAAAGCAGTGCAGCAAGGCCAAGCCTGACGATTCGATCCCGACAGAATATGTCGAGGCGTTCAATGAGATGCTTGCTAAGCTTAAGTAATCATCAACGGTGTTAGCCAATTGGCTAACACCACCAATCCTCACAAGAAAGAGAATGATATGAATTATGAATATTTAAAACTACGTGATGCAATGCTTACAATAATGAATATGAGCGATATCGAGTTTGATGCAATGTGGAATTTTGCTGATGGCGAAGGGCCATATAAAAAGTTTGGTTGCTCTGAAGTAGATGATACTATGTATGGAATCTTATGCGGCGAACGTCTGTTGCGTACAACCGAGGGTTTCGTTTGCCGTACTGTAGAACAGTTAGAGCATCGGGGGCTGTTTGAAGGCGCGCCGTTATGAGTTTAATATCTGACATAATACGAAAGCAAATTAATGCATGGGGTTTTGCATATACGTTTTGGTTTTATGTTTCCACATCTGCTGCTGTAACTCTATGCATGATGGCAATACTTCTTATTTAACCCCACGCCTCGGCCGGAAACGGTCGGGGCTTTTTTTGTGCCCCGCGACACCAGTTATTTACGATGCCAGTTATGATACCAGTTCTGTGTATTAGCGGTGAGCGGTGAGCGACACAGGGCGAGCTGTCGCCACGTGATGTTGTACGTTGGAGTCTTGTCCCACACAAGTTGCAGTTAGCTGCACGGCTAACTCTATCTGGGCGATGCCAGTTATTTTATGAGCGGTGAGCGGTGAGCGATTTGCATAAGTCGTTGAAAACAAAGTAATGTTCCCAATGTTCCAAAATGGTTTTTAAGAATGGAACAATTAACCTATTGATTTTAAAGTAATGTTCCTAATGTTCCAAATGTTCCGTTAAATATTACTACACTTCCATGTGACCCTTCCTTCCCCTTATGCAGCATATTCCATCCAACATCATTATACCCCTGTAGTACCCTAAAATCGCGGAACATTGGAACATTGCTTTAATAACAAAGACTTACAACGGAACATTACCCATTTTGCTACGGAACATTAGGAACATTACTTTGTTTTCAATAAGTTAGCCCATCAGCTAACCCCGACCCCACACACCACGCTACTCACACCTACACACAGTTACTCACCTAGTAACGGAACATTACTAATCAAAATACATTTACTCACAACAAGATAAGTATTGACACGTTTACTTATATATGCTATATTTGTGGTACGTTCACTTTTGCAACGAGGATCAGTCATGTCTTACAACACCGAAACAGTTAGCCGGTCAGCTAACACTCTGCCTACCGGCCAAACCACCAACCAGACCAACGGCCTAACACACGACGAGGCGCAAGCCATCGAAGATTACATGTGGCGCTTACAAAACTACAACTTCGGGGTGCGCGTCATGCCAACCAAAGCTCGCGCTCTTGTCGAGCGTATGCCTGCAACCTACGACCCCGCGCCATCCTATCGCGCAATCAACAAGCGTGACATTCACGCCCGCAAGCGTTGGGGTGACGAGTGATGGCGAGGATAAGCGCATTTACAATGGATGGTATTCAGATGCTGACCTGCCGCTCATGCGGCGAGGATACGCTACACCCCGAGCGTTACAACATCGGGTATAATTACTGCATGGACTGCGGAGACTTCCGCGCCCGTGAAGAACGCGCAGGTTGGTGCATCGCACCTATCGCGCACAAGCAAGGGGCTACCCTTGTGACAAACCGCAACGACCTCAAAGGTCTCAATAAATACACTGGAGAATAATTATGAATATGATTGGTAATATGGGCGAAGGTAAGTCTAGTTTGTTTGATGGTGTGGACAACGTAGTGGAAGTTAGCTGCACAGCTAACACCACGGACAACACCACACCTAGCGCCACACCTAGCGCGCCCAACGCAGACGACATTGTTTCGATTTCATCCGCTGCGTTGTTGGTCAGTATGTCCATATCAAACTGGGCAGGCCGCAAGTTGGATCGCAAAGCGTCTGCCGAAGTATCGGACGCTAACGCCGCCGAGCGCGGTATGGCTAACGTCAACAAAAAGCTATTGGGTAACAACGAGTACCTAAAAGCAATACAGACGCATGTATCTGCGGCGCGTGATATGCACACACGCATGACGATGCCTTGGGGTAAGACGGGTTGGCAGCTATGCCCGACCGCGCAGTATTTCAAATACACCGAAGCAATGACGGGTATGCAGAACAAGTTCTATGAGTTGGTTCAAGAGTTCTTGGATAACTATGAGCAGGCTGTCGAGGATGCGCACCTGTTCTTGGGTGATCTTGCAAACCCTGACGACTATCCAAGCCTAGAGAAGTTGTCACGCAAGTTCTCATTCACGCTCGATGAAATGCCACTGCCTACCTCTGGCGACTTCCGCTTGGACATCGCCAACGAAGGAATTAGCCAGTTGGCTAACAAATACGAGAAGTTCTACACCACGCAGTTCGAGACTGCGATGGGTGACATATGGAAGCGTACCTATGACGCGCTGTCTAACATGTCGGAGCGCCTCGACTACGAGACCGATATCGTAGAATACGTGGACGATGCGGGGCGTACCAAGCGCCGCAAGGTCGGAGCCAAAACATTCCGCGATACGCTTGTGTCCAACGTGACCGAGATGGTCGGACTGCTCAAAGTTAGCAACGTAGCTAACTCCCCCACATGACTGCTATGGCTGAACGTCTGGAAGATGCGATGCTAGGAGTCACACCCGCTGCCCTGCGTGACGACGAGTCGCTGCGCAAGCAGACAAAAGCCGAAGTAGATGCAGCCATCGCTGCGCTACCAACATTAGACATATAAACAGATTGGAGAAACCTCATGTCAACTAATACAATGTATGCACTGAGCATCGAAGAAATCGCTAACGCCATTGCAATCCAAGTTCCTCTGCCACCAGAGGACAAGACAACCATAATCGTCGAGGGGCGAGATGGGCAGCGGCAAGTCATCAATCCTCAAGGTGTTGGCCGAGGATCTGCCTGACCACAAGGCGATCTATTTCGACTGCACGACCAAGGCCGATGCGGGCGACCTGATGTTGCCAAAGTTCAAGGATTTGGAAGGCAACGACTATGTTAGCTTTGCGACTAACGAGGAGCTTGGTATGCACCTCAAGGATACGCCGCTCATTATTATGATCGACGAGGCGGGCAAGAACCGCGCTATCCAGAACCCGCTCAATCGTTTATTCCAAGAGCGAATGATCGGTATGCATGAGCTACACCCAGAGAGCGTTGTCTTTGCGACGACTAACCTTGGGTTCGAGAATGTGGGCGACACGTTCCTACCGCATACTTGCAACCGCGTGACATTCGTGCGGATGCGCAAGCCGAATGCGGTAGAGTGGATCGAATGGGGTATCAACCACAAGCTAGATCACGTCACGCTTGCATGGGTCAAGGACAACCCACAGGTGTTGGCATCGTCAGACGATGTGAAAGACCCCGAGGATAACGTCTACATCAACCACCCCAAAGCCAATGGGCGTCGATCGTTCTGCACAGCGAGGTCTCTGCACAAGGCGTCAAACTACATGAAGATGCGCGACAAGCTCAACGACAAGTCTCTGACCGCGTTGCTCATTGGTACGATTGGTATGCGTGGCGGCATGGATCTGATGGCTCACCTCAAGTTAGCCGATCAGCTACCTAGTTTGGAGTCGATCAAATCCGATCCCAAAAACGCCAAGGTTCCGACCACAGCGGCAGGTATCTGTATGGTGGTCTATCGGACATTGGCAGCTATCGAACAAGACTGGCTCAACTCTTGGATGGACTACATGGCGCGGCTAGATGCCGAGGCGCAAGGTATGTTTGCCAATGGTGTCCGTGCGCCAAGATACAGCAAGCAGGCGATGGTCATGCAGAACCGCAAGTTCACGCAGTGGGCAGCGGATAACTCGCATATGTTTTCATCAGATCAATAAGGAGGATTGATATGACCACTATCAACCATGAAGTGAACGAGATGATCCAACTAGAGGAAGACACTTACAACGTTATTGTCGATCTCAAAGCTATGTTGGAACACTACGTTTCAGGTCGCGCAGGCAACAGTTCGACGAGAACACAAGCGTTAGTAACCATAAAAGAAGCAAATGAATTATTGAAAAAACTAAGGGAGGTTTAAACAATGTTACAGTTAGGCGGTAAGCTAACCGAGGAGCAGCGGCTTGAAAAAGCCGTTGTTCAAATCATGCACAAACAACCTGCCATTGGTGGGTTGGTTATGTTGGGCAAGCGTGTTGTATGTGACAAGACACGCACGGCATGTACCGATGGACGTGACGAGTGGTATGGGCGTGAGTTTGTACGCGGCCTGAACGACAAGCAGCTACGCTTCCTCATTCTGCATGAGATGTATCACAAGATGTATCGCCACTTGATTACGTGGCGGCATCTCTGGAAGAAGTGTTCCGACACAGCCAACCGTGCGATGGACTATGAAATCAACATCAAGATACTCGACGAGTATGGAGAGTTCGTGGAGTGGATCGAAGGCGGCTGTCTCGACGAGACCTATCGTGGTTGGGGCACAGCTAAAATATTTGACGACATCTACAAGAAGCGCAAAGAGCGCGAAGGCGAAGGTGAAAGCGGTGACGGTGAAGGCGGCAGTGGTGGCGACGATGGCGGCGGTAAGCCGTTCGACGATCACGATTGGGAAAGTGCTAAGGAGATGACCGAGGAGGAGAAGCGCGAGCTAGAGCGTGAGATCGACGAGGCAATCCGTCAGGGCAACATCGTGGCAGGCAAAACCGGAAGCGGTGGCAGTCGTGACATGGAGGAGTTGTTGCAGCCCAAGGTCGATTGGAGAGAACCGTTCCGCGAGTTCTTCATGGCTACCTGTGCGGGTAACGACAATTCGACGTGGCGTAAGCCCAAGCGTAGGTTCATTGCACAAAACGTGTATCTGCCATCGACGTTCAGCGAGACCATTGGCGAGTTGATACTTGGCATCGACACGTCAGGCTCGACATTCGCGCCGGGAGTGTTGCCTGCGTTTATGACCGAGACGAAATCCATCTGCGATATGCTACGCCCCGAGCGGGTTCGCATCTTGTATTGGGACACAGCGATCTGTCGTGCTGAAGTGTACGAGCAGTACGAGTTGGACAACATGATACACACCACGCAGCCCGAAGGCGGTGGCGGCACGGACGTTAGCTGTGTGGCTAACTACATCGCAGAGCATAAGCTCGACCCGCAAGCTATCGTGTTGTTGACCGATGGGTATCTATTCGGAGGCTGGGGCAACTGGCATCATCCGACCCTGTGGTGCGTGTTGGACAACGAGCAAGCGCGTCCGACCAACGGCAAAACAATTCACATCAAATCGGAGGATATGTGATGGTTGAGAATATTTTTGTGGATAACCCGTTCATCCGCTGCCCCGAATGTAGCGGAGAAGGGGAGGTAAGCGCAGAGCGAGCAGTCTGCATGAGTAACGACAACCCATATGGGTACTTGGGAAGAGTACAAGCGAGAGTGCGATAATTGTGGGGGGCTTGGCGAAATCGAAAGGGATTATAATGGTTGAATTTTTTACAGCTTTGGTCTTGCACTACGAGTTGCAGGGCAAAGAAGTCGAAGCGGTGGTATGGTTTGAAACCGAAGCCGACTGCCAAGCGGTGATGCAGAATGATATTGCAGCACCATTGTACGACGAGTTGTACGACTTGTACGGCAATAACATAATGATGTTCTGCGAAGTATCGGAGGGCGTCTCAAATATAATCAGGCCGAAAACACGGCCAACACAGGAGAATAACTAATGGCACTTACATACTCAGCATTCCAAACTTTTGCAGAGGTGGAGCATCACTACAATGCTGTCAAACCTTTGATATCGAAATGCCACACCAAAGCGGAAGATATCCGACCCATCGGGGATCGTAAGCGTAAGTGGGAGCGCATCGTTAAACTCAGCGATTACTGCTATGCGTTGGTTGACGGGTATTGCTATGGCGACTCCGTGTTCAAAGCGTGGGGCACCGACAGAACCCCTACCAAAGCGGATACCGAATTTTATGCTGCTGTCGTATGGCGCAAGCACCGTGACGGAACCACAAGCGTTAAGATACGCAACGGCACGGGGCCGTGGAATCATGTCAGTAGGTATTCGTTCCTAGAACGTCACCGACCGAGAGGTATGTACTTCCTAGTGTACAACGGGAAGCAGTATATCAATCTGACCAGTAATTACGGAGATCACGATAGACATTTCCTAGCCAAAGGTAAAACCGTGCCAAAAGAGGTGAACCCCCATTGGAAAAATTCTACACATCGCAAAGACAACACGGCGTTAGCCTTCAAGCTAACTCCTGACGGAAAGTGGCTGCGTGATCCAGAAACAGGCGAGGATCTGCCGATACCGCCGCGTGTCAACAAAGAGTTGAAAGCCAAGTTCAAGGAGCCGCTGAGAGAGTTCTTTGAGTGGGGCATGACAATCGCAAACATGCTGCCGCTTACGGATAACGACTACATCCGAAAGATGCGCACCGAGGCGTATGACTATTATTCAGAAACAGAGGGCACAGGGTTCATACGATCCAGAGATACCTACAACGTGAAGAATTGTAGGAGTATCATCACCGATCCCGAACATCCGCTGCGCCTACCTCTGTTTGTAGAGTTCGCGGAAACCACAGCCGATGGGTGGTGGCAACACGCCTCTTACAAAGTGCAAAAAGTAGAGACGAAGGAGGATCTGTCAGCAATACGAAACAAATACAATAACTGGGTGAACAAGCACCTTGGTTTCAAAACAAACGAAAATAAAACTCAATATCGTTAATAATATAAAAATGGAGAATGACTATGGGATACAGCCCGTACTTAACATCAGAAGCGATACAACAGACAGAGAACAATAGCTACGTGGATAATGAGGTAGCTAGGTTCGCAGATGCTGTGGCCGCTGCACTAAAAGCAAAGTGGAGCTACAAGCGTAGGAACAGCGTTTGGATCTATCGTGAGAACGAAATCTATGCGCTAGGTTTTGTGGGTTACGGCGACTTCACTGATAAAGCCAACGGAAATGTTGCGTATATTGTTCACAGTCGCAACATCGAAAACTGTAGGTACAACGACTACAACGCGCAGCATTACATGGCATTTGCCAAGCATTTTGAGAAAGGCCTATCTAATGCTACACGCCACCTACGTACTATACCGTGTCACGTAGCTGTGGAAGCCGAGCGTAAAAATCTGCGTAGACAGATGCGAGACATAGACGACTACAGTTCGCGGAAGGTTAGACAGTTGGCTAACGATGTCACCGATGATCTAAGTCGTGGCAATAACTCGCCCTTGGAGCAAGAGTTTAGAAACCTCGTAAATATGGGGCATACATGGCTTGACGCAAACTTTGGTGAGAAAGTCAAAGCGTTTATTAATTACAGAGACGAGGACACGTCCTCCGGTAAGGATATGTTTACCGCTGTGTATATCAACATCTCGCCACGCGGTACGCAGTCGGCCAACGTGTACACTAACATGGATGGTAAGGAGTGGAATTGGGAGCCAGACCCAAGCAATCATTACGGGTGCGATGTGGATCAGCTAGACGAAGAGCTTAAACGTAAGGTGTTCACATTGCAGATGGTTGAGCAAGGTACGTTTGTTCCGAATGTCGGCTTTCATGCGCTCGCAGGGAGACTGTTCTATGTCGCTCAAACCTAAAATTATAAATCTTGACACCCCCCTTGACGAGACGGTATATCGCATTTACATACAACCTTCATCGTTTGCTGTCGATGTAACGTGTTTAGGCACAGAGTGTTACGAGGTAGAAAACTTTGGTAAGTATGTAAGTGATTTACCAGATTGGATACAGGGAAAACTAGCGGTGCTTATGATGATGGGGGAAGATGACTATGGTCACGTAATCGAAGGCGTAGGTTTTCGCAAAGACCGTCATGTCTTTACGTTAGCCATGAGGCTAACCCCGTCAGTAGAGAAAAGTTGGATATGTTGTCGTTTTCCGTGTGCTATAAAATTCCCTTGGAGTGTACGCGCCCTTTAGAAGGATTTGTAGATGGGTGACACAGAATTAAGCGTGTTCCAGCAAGCGCAGTTGCGTTGGCTCAAGCGGCAGGTAGACAACCTGCAAGAAGAGCAGTGGCGCAATGACGCGAGGCCCCGCGTAAAGCAAGAACTCTTTGCAGCTCGTGAGGAGTTGGATACTTACGTGAAGAACCTTCGCAACGCAGGAGTGAAGATATGACACCGGAAGCGAAGGTAAAGAAGAAGGTAGTACGCATTCTTAAAGATGCGGGTGCGTATTACTTCTACCCTGTGACGGGTGGGTACGGGCGCAGTGGTGTGCCTGATGTAGTTGCATGTCTGGAGGGTTACTTCCTTGGCATCGAATGTAAGGCGGGGAAGAATAAACCGACCCCGCTGCAACAGAAAAACTTGGACGATATAGACACAGCAGGAGGAGTAGCACTGATTATTAACGAGGATAATCTGGACTTATTGCAGTCCATAATACTGGGCATCAAAATAGATGTCTCGATAACAAAAAACTCAAATGGAGAATAGATAGCCGCAATGGATATCACACACGAACAACTGAAAAAACTTTTTGGCGAAGTAAAAGAAGTCGTTATGATTATGGAGCGTATCCCGCATAATGCAGGGGGCGCAGGGTTTGCTGTCACTACTGAGGGCGCAAGCTGTTTTGTCGGTAAAAATTATATCGAAAACAATAATCTGCAAGAAGGCGATTTCTTTACGGCGCGTGTTGCGCCTAACATGGGTAGCCACAAGGCGAACACCCCCCACAAGGTGGTGGGTAAGGTTGTGCTATTAGACGGGATAGATCCGTTTGACGAAACACCTTCACCGAAGGTGCAGCAAGCTACGCTAGAGGACCGTATTACGGCTCTTATGCGTGACAGAGAACACTCATATCCGCACAGGGTTGGAGAGTTAGCCAGTAAGCTAACTGCTGACACAGCGGCGGTTCAGCAGGCGTTGCAGCGTATGCACACTGCGGGTGAGATATGGGAAGCAAAGGTAGAACGTAAGGGTACGCAAACGAAAGCGTCTTACGTTTTGTGGGCGCTCGACGACGAGTGGTTTGTGTTTGATTACGAGTGATAAGGGATCGGGGGTGCGGCTTGTACGGTCGCACCCTTGAAGAGTTCATCTACGCCATGCACGGCTTGGATGTTGTTTGGAAACCGAAGAAGAGTGGCGAAGAGCCACCGTTTTAAAGGAGAATAACTATGCCTACGAAGAAAACCACTGCGGTAGCAGAAACTTTAACAGTTCACACCGTAAAACAAGGTGTGATAAAACTGCGTATGATCGGTCAAACGCCGATGTACTTTAACAGCATGAGCAGTAAGGCCATGCGCGACTTGCTTATCGGCGGGGGAAAGAAAACCGCTGCGGAGAAGCAAGACATTAAACACAATCCAGAACAAGAGTTTCGGGAAAGTGTGTACACTAAACCAAAGGGCGACACGTTGCTATGCTTCCCTGCGGCGGGTGTAAAAGGTTCGATGGTTACATCAGCGTTAGAAACAGCGGGGATCAAAAGCACAAACGTAAAACGCTTGGTGTTCTTACCCGAAAGCCAAATACAGGTTTGGGGTAAGCCGTACCTTAAAATGGATATCGTGCGGTCTGCCGATATAAACAAAACTCCAGATGTGCGTACCAGAGCATACCTGCCAAACTGGTGTTCAGAAATAACGATTAAATATGTGACGCCTACGCTGAACGCCAACGGCATTGTATCGCTGTTGACAAACGCAGGGCTAATCGTAGGGCTAGGAGACTTTCGCCAAGAGAAAGGGCGTGGGTCATACGGTACGTTCTCTGTAACAAGCGCGGAAGATATGGGTGAACACCAAGAGGCTTGGGATGAAATCACGAAAGAAGCGCGTGAAGTCCAAGAGTTAGCTATGGAATACCCCGAATGCGCTGACGAGCAAACGGCAGAGCTTATGAGACTTATGCAAGAAGAGCGGTTGCGTCGAGCAGCCTAAACGAAGCGGGGCGGTTCGCCGCCCTAATTCACGGATAAGGTATGGCGGTTATGGAGTGTCGGGGTTTGGTCCGTTGCGGCCAGTCGGGGCGGTCGAGGTACGGCGAGTTGAGGTTTGGCGGGGTTAGGCGGTCATGGCCGGTTATGTTCCGGTTCGGAACGGCGGGTTTTGGCAAGGCGGTCTAGGCGCGTTGCGGCGGGTTTTGGTAGGGTCAGTTCGGGTTGGGCACGGCCAGTCGAGGCGGTTCAGGTATGTTGGGGTCTGGTAAGTTGGGTTACGGCATATCAAGGCATGGCGGTCGAGTTAAGGTTAGGTAAGATGGGTTCTGGTAGGGCGGGGCGGTCTAGGTTCGGTGTGTTGCGGCTAGGCTTGGCACGGCGGGGAGGTCTAGGTTCGGTGTGTTGCGGCTAGGTCCGACTCGTCGTGGTGTGGTTAGCCGACTGACTAACAAAAACAAAGCAGGCTGTGATGGCCTGCTTTACAAACAAAAACTATGGAGAATAAACTTATGTCTAAGTTTTCTAAAAAGACTAAGCAGCGTATCATAGATGGTTACCTGCAAACTACGGGCGCAAATATGTTTGTGCCTTCAGAGTTCGTCGATTGGTTAGCAGGCGAGCCAGAGCATGAAGCGTACCAAGCGTTTTATGGGATTGACGATGCGGAAGCCGCGAGGCAGCATCGTATACAGTTGGCGCGGCAGATGGCGTCAGGGCTACGTATCGTGGCAAAAACGGAGACACTAGAAAGTTCTGTTGTGTCCATAAAGGTGACAGAATACCCCGCGTATATTTCACCTGTGTCAAAGCGGCGTGAGGGCGGGGGGTACGAACCTTTTGACCCTACCGATGAAGTTGCACAAGCTGAGCTACGCAGACAAGCCGGTGTAAGTTTGGCGGCGTGGCTTGAAAGGTTTCGCGGTGCAGCGGAAAATTATGGAGTTGATGTAACTCCAGTGGAAGAAATCGTGCGCGTGTTGCGTGACGACAAAGATAAAGCAGTAGGAGAATAACTATGGGTAAGAAAGAGCAAAAAGTTTGGGCGTATATTGTGAAGCATCCTAACGCAGCGATAGCAAAAGTTGCTAAAGCGTGTGGCTGCTCACCATCGTATGTTCACAAATTAAAGCAACGTATCGGCACACCGAAAGAGGTGTTGGAAGAAGTAAATCTAACCGTAACACGCGCCGACGTTCTCGACACAGCTAAAGACTACGTGACGAAGGATCGTGCTGCGGAGCATGGTGACATGGAGACTAACTTCAACACCATTGCACGATACTGGTCTGTGCATCTGGATGCGCAAATAACCCCGACAGACGTTGCGGTTATGATGAACCTTCTCAAGGTTGCGCGAATAAAGTCTAACCCAAAGTCCAAGGATAATTGGGTTGATGGTGCAGGGTACATGGCTTGCGGGGGAGAGATTGCCAGTGCCTTACGTGCGTAAGCCCAAAAAGTCTAAAAAGCAAAGATTGGGGCGGGCGTCTATGACGCTCGCTTCAACGACAAAAAAGTAACGCTACCCAAAGCACCGTGGGAGGACGACGAAGATGGACATAGTGACGTTGGATTTCGAGACGTACTACGACAAGGAGTACAGCCTGTCGAAGATGACGACTGAAGAATATATCCGCGATGATAGATTTGAGATTATTGGGTTAGCCGTAAAAAAGAACGATAAGCCCACACGTTGGATACAAGGTGAGGAACTCACTACACGTTTCTTATCGCACGTAGACCTCTCGTCCTGCGCTATACTTTGTCATAACACCGCGTTTGATGGGGCGATACTAGGGTGGCGATTTGGTGTGAAGCCGAAACTGTGGCTTGATACAATGTGCATGGCCCGTGCGTTACATGGCACGGAGAAGAGTGTGAGCCTAAAGGCTGTGTCTGAACGCTACGGCGTTGGGGCCAAGGGTGATGAAGTTACCCGAGCGTTAGCCAAGCGGCTAACTGATTTTAGCGAAGAAGAAATTGCAAAGTATGCAGAGTATTCCCGCAACGATGTGGACCTGACATACGAGATTTTTAAGTTGATGTTTAGCGGAATAGTTGGAAACCAGTTCCCACAACAAGAGTTACAGCTAATAGATCGCACGTTGCGGATGTTTATTGAGCCTACGCTTGACCTAGATTTGTTCTTGTTGGAGCAACATCTGGAAGAAGTGCGTGAACGCAAGGACAAGCTGCTACGCGATGCGAACATAACCGACAAAAAAGATTTGATGTCGAACAACAGGTTTGCGGAGTTGCTTATAAGTCTTGGCGTTGAGCCGCCGAAGAAGATCAGCCCGACGACAGGTAAAGAAACTTTTGCCTTTGCTAAGTCTGACGAGGCGTTCAAAGCGTTGCTAGAACATGACGACGATAAAGTGCAGTCGTTAGTCTCTGCACGTTTGGGTACTAAAAGCACCTTAGAAGAAACACGTACCGAGAGGTTCATATCCATTGGTAAACGTGGACTTCTTCCGGTTCCGATTAGATATTACGCAGCGCACACAGGTCGGTGGGGTGGACAGGACAAGATCAATCTGCAAAACCTGCCGAGCCGAGGGCTGAACGCGAAGAAACTCAAGAGCAGTATTATAGCGCCCGAAGGCCATACACTCATAGATGCAGACAGCGCACAGATCGAAGCTAGAGTTCTGGCGTGGCTTGCAGGGCAAAATGATTTAGTTAGCCAGTTCGCTAACGGCGAAGATGTGTACATAAAAATGGCCGCGCGTATATACGGCTGCGAAGAAGAGAGCGTTACGAAAGACCAACGCTTTGTAGGTAAGACCACTATTCTTGGTGCAGGGTACGGCATGGGCGGCGTAAAGTTCCAAGCTCAGTTAAAAAACTTTGGCTTTGAGATACCTGTCGGAGAAGCCAAGCGGATCATAAATATCTACCGCAACATTAACCACGACATAGATGCGTTGTGGAAGGACGCGCAGTTTGCGCTGGAGCAGATGACACACAACGGCCCAGTTCGGTTTGGGCGCAGGGGTGTTCTAAAAGTTCTACCAAAAGAGAACGCCATTCAGTTACCATCGGGTCTTTGCATACATTACGAGGACTTGAAGTATGAGATGACCGAGGAAGGGTCACGAGAATATAGATACAAGTACGGCGGGGCCGAAACAGAATTTACGGTGGCAAGATGGTGGAGAACGTGTGCCGCAAGCCATAGCTCGCTGTATCATTGGCGAGCAGTTGCTAAGTATATCCGAAAGATATAAAAGTTGTCCTTACCGTACATGACTCGATTGTTTGCTGTGTGAAGGATGAAGAAGTTCCCGAAGCGCAAGCGTATGTAGAAGAATGTATGCGCAAGACACCAGATTGGGCCGCAGGCCTACCTATAGACTGCGAGAGCGGTACAGGTAAATCGTATGGGGAATGTGAATGAGTAAAGCAGCGCCGTGGTCGTTCAGTCGGATCAAAGCATTCGAGCAATGCCCCAAGCAGTTCTACCATGAGAAGGTACTGAAGCAGTATCCGTTCATCCAGACGGACGCTATGATCTATGGCAATCAATTCCACAAAGCCTGCGAAGACTACATCGGCAAGGGCGAGCCGCTCCCCGAGAGGTTTATGTATATTAAAGATGCGTTGGACAAACTGAACCAACGTGAAGGCGTAAAGATATGTGAGCAGCGGTTAGGAGTAACGGCTAACTTGGAGCCATGCACCTTTGGCGCTAGGAACGTATGGTTTCGTGGTATTGTGGACCTTGCCATCCTTGACGAAGATAGCGGTATCGGTTGGATAATCGACTACAAAACTGGCAAGTCTGCAAAGTACGCAGACAAAGGACAGCTAGAGTTGATGGCGTTGGCGATCTTTGCGCACTACCCCAAGATAACAAGCATACGCGCAGGGCTACTGTTCGTGGTGGCGAACAAACTCGTAAAAGAAACGTATGAAGTTGCGGATAGAGCTAATCTTTGGGAGAAATGGTCTTCAAACTATGCTACAATGGAAAAGGCGTTTGAAGCAGATGTGTGGAACCCCCGCCCCTCTGGATTATGCAAGCGTCATTGCCCTGTAACCGAATGCGCCCACAACGGGAGTAACTGATGCCCTATAAAAACAAACCCCGCCCGTACAAAAAAGAGTACAAGCAGCAGAAAGAACGCGAAGAGCATAGCGACCGCATGGAGCGGCAACGTGCGCGGCGTAAGATGGATAAGACTGGCAAGGATGCCAATAAGAACGGCAAAGCCGACAAGCGCGAGGGTAAAGATATCGCGCACAAGAAACCGCTCAGTAAGGGTGGCAAAAATAAAGACGGTGTAAAAGTACAAAGCCGCAAGAAAAATAGAGCCGCTGGCGGTGCGTTAAGCCGTGGAAAGCGCAAGAAGTAATTGGAGAATAACATGCAGATTGTACAGGATAAAGCCATCCTGCTTACGCTGCCTAACCCGAAGCAAATCACAACAGTGATTGCGAAGAGTAAGGAGTTGTCGATGAATGAAGTCGTCGTGAATTGGGGTATCGACGAGGCCCACAAGTTGAAAGCATTGAATATAAAGGTGCCTTCACCGATTGAGAAACGCTATTCGTGGGTGGGTAAGTACAAGCCTTACCAACATCAGAAAGACACGGCGGCGTTTCTTACTATGAACAAGCGAGGCTTCTGCTTCAATGAGCAGGGCACAGGCAAAACAGCCAGTGCGATATGGGCCGCAGACTTCTTGATGAAGCAAGGTATCATACGTCGAGTCCTTGTTGTGTGCCCTCTATCTATCATGGACAGCGCATGGCGTGAGGATTTGTTTAGTTTTGCTATGCACCGCACCGTGGACGTTGCGCATGGCGCGAAAGAAAAGCGCAAAAAGATAATAAACAGCGGAGCCGATTTCGTCATCATAAACTATGACGGTGTTGAGGTTGTGGCAGATGCTATCGCCAAGGGTGGGTTTGACCTAATCATCATAGACGAGGCAACGCACTACAAGAACGCGCAGACCAAGCGGTGGAAAACGCTCAAGAAGCTTGTCAAAGATGATACATGGCTATGGCTTATGACAGGTACTCCTGCTGCGCAGTCGCCGCTAGATGCCTACGGCCTTGCCAAGCTAGTGAACCCACAGAGCGTACCTAGTTTCTTTAGCTCGTTCCGCGATCAGATTATGATAAAGGTTACCCAGTTTAAATGGATGCCGAAAGAGAATGCCAAGAGTACGGTATTCCGTGCGCTTCAACCTGCGATATGCTTCACCAAAGAAGAGTGTTTGGACCTGCCTGACATGGTGTACACTAAACGCAGGGT
>UEXL01000044.1_pt1 | contig 17328 bp, 24 predicted proteins | sample 1796671 | NCBI WGS metagenome assembly UEXL01 (sample SAMEA4772471, study PRJEB27181) | metagenome | reverse complement strand
TACAGAACGTTTTCTGTTGGTGCTGATATTGCTGAAGATAGAGCGACAGGCAAGACAATATCTTTCTGTTGGTGCTGATATTGCTGAAGATAGAGCGACAGGCAAGACAATATCTTTCTGTTGGTGCTGATATTGCTGAAGATAGAGCGACAGGCAAGACAATATCTTTCTGTTGGTGCTGATATTGCTGAAGATAGAGCGACAGGCAAGACAATATCTTTCTGTTGGTGCTGATATTGCTGAAGATAGAGCGACAGGCAAGACAATATCTTTCTGTTGGTGCTGATATTGCTGAAGATAGAGCGACAGGCAAGACAATATCTTTCTGTTGGTGCTGATATTGCTGAAGATAGAGCGACAGGCAAGACAATATCTTTCTGTTGGTGCTGATATTGCTGAAGATAGAGCGACAGGCAAGACAATATCTTTCTGTTGGTGCTGATATTGCTGAAGATAAGCGACAGGAAACAGAAGACTTTCTGTTGGTGCTGATATTGCGGCGTCTGCTTGGGTGTTTAACCTCATCACTTATGCTGTTTCCTGCACCGTTTGTTATAACATAACACTTTTTTGCTCTTTTTACGCCTTCACTGATAGCTTATCAGTCTGTTTTGCTAATGTTTTCAATGGTTTACTAGCTAAGCACAGCCTAAAACACACTTTATAGTAGAGTAAAGCTGCTCGATACAACCTAAAAGTGTGCTACTCTACCTATAGTTGCAAAGGGTGGGGCGAGGGCCACCTGGGGGTTACTCCGTTATATATACATACTCTGCAACACACGGGGTTTTTCAAAAAGGTCATACACAAAGACGTACACATACGTTAATCTTAATCACGTTTTGTTACAATTGTTACAATATAATCACTTTTTACTGCAGTTTGTACGAATAGGGATTGACACAGGGGGTAAAATGTGTAAAACTGCGTAGCAGTAGCAGCCCTAAGTTAAACATTAAAGTTAAAACAAAGAAAATATGAACCTAAGATAGTTAAACATAGAGTTAAACTAACAAATAATAGACATTATGTATTTAATCCTTGACATGTAACTACAAATATGTTACTATCTTCTAAGTAACTACATAACGTATAACTATAAAGTTACTACTATATCGTATTACAGAGAATATTTGTATATTTACAGTTAGTGTTGTCTATCCCATCTTGTATCTCCTCTCCTACACTACCTACATTTGTACATTTATCTCTGTAATACGTCTTTTACATGAAATAACTCTTGACAATGACTAAGAAACCAGTACAACTATATGCAAGTGAAACTGTTATAGAAGACTTTTATAAAGCTATAGCAGATAACAACCCTCGTGCTTTACATAAAGTACATATACCTAAGTCGGATGTGTTCTATGTACGTGAAGCTATATATCAACGTACAGGTGAGTGGTACACGTTGGACCACGTTGAACGTGCTATGTACTTAGAGGGTCACTTACAGGCTTATGAAGTACTAGACCCTAAGAGAAAACGAGAGTATGGTGAATAATGGCTACAACTAAAGATGTAGAGCGATTGCCTAGCGGGAAGTTAAAGTACCGGGGTGAAACTTATCCTGGTTACAACAAACCGAAGCGACTATCGGGTGAAGCTAAGAAGTCAGCCGTGTTAGCTAAGAAGGGTGATGAGGTAAAGGTTGTACGCTTTGGTGATCCTGACATGCCTATCCGTAAAGATAACCCTGGCGCACGTAAGAACTTTAGAGCTAGGCATAGTTGTGACACAGCAAAGGACAAGTTCACTGCACGTTACTGGTCATGTAAGGCTTGGTAGCTATGAGTGATTTAAAACTTCCTGTAGCACTTGTAGCAGCGATGGCTATACAGCTTGTAGCTGCTGTGTGGTGGGTATCTAAACAGGCCCACACTATTGAGGTGTTACAGCAAGACGTTGTAGATATGAAGACTTACATTAACTCTATGGATTTAGACTTAGAGGCTCTGATACAGTTTGCTACCTTTACTGAGAATAGGTGGGCTGAAGATTACAGTAGTGATATGACATACGAGAGAGTGTTTGGCACTAAGGAGCCTGACGTAGAATGACTCTAATATCTCACTTCCCCTTTACCTAGTATGCCTTTCCAGACACATGAGAATATTGTGTTTGAGAAAGCTGATAAAGATAGGTCACACAGGAATAACGTAGAAGAAAAGCCAGAGCCTAACCTAGTTACGCCTGACACACCTGTAGAGGACTTGAAGTTAGTCAACCAGATGTACGCCTATAACCCTAACCCTAATAAGCTACGTAAGCCTGACGGTCAGATAGTTAATTTTATTATAGCTTAACTTATATACCTTATGACTAACAAAAAGAAACCAGACCCTAAAGTAGGAACAGGCAAAAAACCTAAGGGGTCAGGCCGTAGGTTATACACAGATGAGAACCCTAAAGATACAGTATCCATTAAGTTCGCTACTATGGCTGACGCTAAAGCTACAGTAGCTAAAGTAAAAAGAATAAAAAAACCTTACGCAAGAAAGATTCAGATATTGACAGTAGCTGAACAACGTGCTAAAGTGATGGGTAAGACAGCAATAGCAAATGTCTTCAAAAAAAGCTAAAGCAGACTTGCGAAAGGAAAAGGATGCCGTATCTACAAAGTAACATACCTTATTTTAAGGCGTGGGTGAGAAGAGAGTACACCTGCAACTTGCAAGACTATCACGGCGAATTTCTGCACTGCATGGTAGTAGCTGTAACTTCAATGCCTAACAGAACGTTAAGCTTTCAAGTAATCTTTACAGGTTACGAATCAGACAGCACAGGAGAGCCTAACGTACACGGTGGTGCTATGTGGGCTAGAATGCCTCTTACAGCACTGGTAGCTGATACACCTTTAGAGGAGTGGCCTGAAGAGTTACCACCCTATCTGGCCCAGCCGTGGGATTGTATGTCGCACACGCACAGTGTCTACAAGATAGAAAGAGCTAGTCCTGCCCCTTGGATAGCTAAAGTTGACGGGGAGTTTTACCCTGCTAAGTACTACTTTACCGTTGACTACACAGACAGTGAAGTAGCTGATGACCCAGCGCAACACAAGCAATCACACGTACTTGAGTTGTTAGATGCTGGTGACTACACAGGTAACATAGTTGCGTTACCTAACAACAGAGTAAGAGTTACTCATCCAGCTTGGTTTGAAACTGGTGAGGGTGCTCCTGACTTCAAGCCTAACCAGAACGTATATAATTCTAAAGAAAACGTAGAGTACGTATGGGATAACCAAAGAGTATTTAACAACTTATACAGCAACGAGGAAGAGTAACAAAATGGTAATGAAAAAGAAACCAGCTATGAAGAAAAAAGGTATGGCTCGTGGAGGAGCTATGTCTAAGATGAAGAAAAAGGGTATGGCTAAAGGCGGTAAGATGAAAAAAGGTTACGCCAAGGGTGGAGCCATGATGATGAAGAAAAAGCCAGCAGCTAAAAAGAAGAAGTAGAGCCATGATGTACAACCCTATAGAAGCAAATGAGAAGATGCGTCTTGAGAAGATGCAAAAGAAGGAAGCCTCTATCAATCCTGCTGCAGGAGAAAAGCCTATGGGTAAAACTTCTATAGGTATCGGCATGAAAGATGGTGGTTCTTTAAAAGATGTACCTAAAGGTAACACAGGTCTAGGTAAGTTACCTACAGGTGTTCGTAATAAGATGGGCTACAAAAATAGAGGCGGTATGATAACTAAAGGTGGAACAGACTACCGTAAGTCAGGAATGTTCTACGGTGGGGGTAAAGTATAATGTCAACTTCTGTAGGCACTTTTCAACCTAATACGCTACAGTGGAGTGTACAAACAAAAGCAACAGTAGATAACACTGCTAGTAACACTGTTCATTTTACTTGCACTGGCTTTAAAGTTGTACACCTTCACGCTGATCAAGAGTTTCTAATTAACTTTGGTGCTGCAGAAGCTAACTGTGGTGCTAATGACTTAGAGTTAGAAGCAGGTAATTATACTCTTGCAATACCTGATGGTATCGGTAATGCTGTTATAATGAATATCTTGGCAGCAACAAGTGATGACGTAACAATAAAAGTAGTACTATCTTAACAAAATTTAAAAGGAGACTAAAAGAATGTCAGCAACAGCAACAAGGCAAGATGGTATTGAAGTATATGAAACTCCAATAACTCTTACTACTATTAAAGCAGCGATAACAAGTATCACTGATTCAACTAAGACAGTAACAGCAGCAGAGTCAGGCACTATTTTTAGCTTGAATCGTGCAGGTGGTATTACTGTAACACTACCTGCAGCAGCAGCAGGGCTAACGTATGAGTTTCATGTAGGCACAACGTTTACAGGAACAATGACAATTAACGCAGCTACAAGTGCAGATACTCTGCAAGGCATGATTACAATGATCGACAAAGATGAAGTCGGTGGTTTAGCAGCGTTAAACGAAAACATTGACACATTAGCTTTTGCTTGTCCTGCAGCAGCAGATCACCAGATTGTAGCTGATGGCGATACCAAAGGCCGTTTCATTGGCGGTATGATCAAGTACACCTGTATTACTGATTCTAAGTGGGTTGTAACTGGTCATCTATTTGGTGACGGTACTGCAGCGACTCCGTTTACGTAAGTTACTGTGCTTACGTAATAACGGCTATGCAATATTGTATGTAGTATAGCGCTAACATTTGTGGTATAACTATCTCCGCACCCAATAAAAGGAGATAGTGCAATGTTTACTAAACTATTAAAGCGGTTCCAAGAGAATCAACAACGAAGAGCAGACTACTGGATACTCATGAATTTGAGTGACAAAGAGCTGCATGATATGGGGATCAGTCGTGGCGAAGTCAGGCAAAAAGTCTACGGTTAATGCAGCGGGTAATTATACTAAGCCTAGTATGCGGAAGCGCCTCGTTGCTTCCGTTAAAGCTGGTGGGAAAGGTGGAAAGCCCGGACAATGGAGCGCTAGGAAAGCCCAGATGGTTGCAAAGCAGTATAAAGCAAAAGGCGGGGGCTATAAGTAATGGCCCTTGCTAAATCTCAAAAGAGTTTAAAGTCTTGGACTAAACAGAAGTGGCGTACTAAGAGTGGCAAGCCTAGTGCTAAAACTGGTGAGCGTTATCTACCTACTTCGGCTATTAAGTCTCTTAGCGATTCTGAGTACGCCGCTACAACCAGAGCTAAACGAAAAGGCACTAAGGCAGGTAAGCAGTTTGTGGCTCAACCTAAGAAGATTGCAAAGAAAACCAGAGCCTACAGGAAAGTAAAATGAAACGAAACCTTACAGAAAAACAAAGTAAGTTCTTAGAGGTTCTCTTTGAAGAGGCTGGTGGTGACGTTGTACTAGCTAAGAAACTTGCAGGGTATAACCCTGAATCATCTACCGCATCTATTGTAGAGGCTTTGAAAGATGAAATCTTTGATGCAACTAAAACATATATGTCAAGGGTTGGTCCTAAGGCTGCTGTGGCATATGCGAGTGCTTTGGACGATCCTACCCAGTTAGGTGTCAAGGAGCGTATGGTAGCTGCAGGACAGATCCTAGACCGTGCAGGTATTGTAAAAACTGAGAGGGTGACAGTAGAGTCAAGCGGTGGTTTGTTTATACTTCCCCCTAAGAACACAGATGCTTCTGAGGCTACGTAAAGAGCGCCCACTACAGAGTGAGTACTGGATGTTACCCAAAGTACCTTTTAAGGTAAAGCTTTGGCAACGCATACCACGTACTAGCAACTACATACCTTTCGGCTATGAGGTTGATCCTGACGATGAGGAATGGCTGAACCCTATACCTAAAGAGTTAGAACTGTTAGAGTTAGCTAAGAAGCACTTAAAGCAGTACTCTTTCAGGCAGGTATCAGCATGGTTGACTACTCAGTCAGGTAAAAGTATAACTCACGATGGTCTGAAGAAGAGAGTAGATGTCGAAAGAAAAAGAAAGCGTCTTGCTGCAATTAAGCGCTACTACACCAAGCGGCTCAAAAAAGCGTTACAACAAATCGAAGCGCTTGAAAAAAACTACACAGGCTACTTCGTCTACGAAGAAGACGGAACCGATAGTAGCGACACCCAGCCCAGCGCAGGTCAAACCACCTGAGTATGATGTAGAAGAGTCACAGAACATTGTCTTTAAGCCTAACGCTGGGCCACAGACAGAGTACTTAGCTTCAGGTGAACGTGAGGTACTATATGGTGGAGCAGCGGGTGGCGGTAAGAGTTACGCTACATTAGCTGACCCTCTGCGTAACATGAACAGTCCAGACTTTAGTGGTCTACTTGTACGTCACACGACAGAGGAACTTAGGGAACTCATACAGAAATCTCAAGAGTTGTACCCTAAGGCTATACCTGGAATTAAGTGGTCTGAGCGTAAGAGCCAATGGACTACACCAAGAGGCGGCACACTTTGGATGTCGTACTTGGACAGAGACACAGACGTTATGCGCTATCAAGGACAGGCGTTTAACTATGTAGCGTTTGACGAGTTGACGCAGTGGCAGTCACCCTTTGCGTGGGATTACATGAGATCCCGATTACGTAGTGCAAACAAAGACTTAGGTTTGTATATGCGAGCTACAACTAACCCAGGTGGAGTCGGACATGCTTGGGTTAAGAAAATGTTCATTGACCCATCACCTGTTAATACATCTTTTTGGGCAACGAACATAGAGACTGGTGAGGTATTACGCTTCCCTGCAGGACATAGTAAAGCTGGACAACCCCTGTTTAAAAGAAGGTTTATACCTGCCAGCCTCTTTGATAATCCGTACCTAGCTGATAGTGGTGACTATGAAGCTATGCTTCTGTCACTACCAGAGCATCAAAGAAAGCAACTACTAGAAGGCAACTGGGATGTCAACGAAGGTGCAGCATTTCCTGAATGGAACAGAGCCATACATGTCGTGGACCCTTTTAAAATTCCCTCAGGGTGGACTAAGTTTAGAGCTTGCGACTACGGCTACGGAAGTTTCACAGGCGTTGTCTGGTTTGCTGTATCACCCTCTGAGCAGCTTGTTGTCTACAGAGAGTTATATTGTTCTAAAGTTACAGCTACTGATCTAGCTGACATGATTCTTGAAGCGGAAGCTGAAGATGGTAGTATAAGGTACGGTGTGTTGGATAGCTCCCTGTGGCACAAAAGAGGTGACACTGGCCCTTCCTTGGCTGAGCAGATGAATCAAAAGGGATGTAGGTGGAGGCCTTCAGACCGTTCACGAGGCTCAAGGGTTGCAGGTAAGAACGAGCTTCACCGCCGTTTGCAAGTGGATGAGTACACTGATGAGCCAAGGTTGGTGTTCTTTTCGACTTGCACTCATTCTATAGCTCAACTACCAAGCATACCTTTAGACAAAAGAAACCCAGAAGATGTAGATACTAATGCTGAAGATCACTTATACGATGCTATCAGATACGGTATAATGACAAGACCTAGAAGTTCTTTATGGGATTATAATCCTATATCACATAATGCAGGTTTTCAAGCTGCAGATTCAACATTTGGATACTAGTTAAATGGCAGAAGAAGATAATGTAAACAAACAAAGCGAAATGTTTGAGACAGATGAAGTGTCTGTTATTCAAGACGGTGATGAACTAGACGCACACGGTGTAGTGTCTTATGTAACATCTAGGTTTAAACGTGCAGAGGATGCCAGATACACAGATGAAAGTAGATGGCTAAGAGCCTACAGAAACTACAGAGGTTTGTATGGGAGTGATGTACGATTTACAGAAACTGAAAAGTCTCGTATTTTTGTTAAAGTTACTAAGACTAAAACGTTGGCAGCTTACGGTCAAATAGTAGATGTACTCTTTGGTAGTTCACGTTTTCCTCTAACAGTAAACCCTACAACATTACCTGAGGGTGTAGCTGAGTCTATGCACATTAATGTAAACCCACAATCTGAACAAGCTATGGACCCTTTACGTGGTGCGTTTGAAGAAGAGCCTAAAGTAAAGTTTCTGTTTGACCCTGATGAAAAACTGAAGCCGGGCGAAACAATGTATGACCGTATGAAACGTATGGGATCACTGCAGAAGAAGCTTGAGGTTGTAGGTGATAAGGTCATAGAAGGCCCAGGTACTACTCAAGATACTGTTACTTTTCATCCTGCTATGGTTGCAGCTAAGCAGATGGAAAAGAAAATACATGACCAGTTAGAAGAAAGCGGAGCTAATAAACAGCTTCGCCATACCTCTTTTGAGATGGCTCTCTTTGGAACGGGTATAATGAAAGGCCCGTTTGCTATTGACAAAGAGTATCCTAGTTGGGGTGACGATGGTGAGTACAACCCTACAGTAAAGACTGTACCATCTACTAGTCACGTATCCATATGGAACTTTTACCCTGACCCTGATGCATACAACATGGATGACGTTGAGTACGTAGTTGAGCGTCACCGCATGACACGCTCACAGATGCGTGGATTAAAGTCAAGACCTTTCTTTAGGACTGAATCTATAGATGAAGCTATTGCACTAGGAGAGTCCTACGAAAAGAAATACTGGGAGCAAGACATGGAGGACGAAGCTACGTATAGCTCTGCTCCTGAACGCTTTGAGGTACTAGAGTTTTGGGGTTACGTAGACACAGAGATGCTAAAAGAGCAAGGTGTTAAGATACCCAAAGAGTTAAAGAACTCAGAGCAAGTAAACGTAAACGCTTGGATATGTAACAGTAAAGTATTACGCTTAGTGCTTAACCCATTTAAGCCTACACGTATTCCTTACTACGCTGTACCATACGAATTAAACCCGTACTCATTCTTTGGGGTAGGTATTGCGGAGAATATGGATGACACACAGACCCTTATGAATGGGTTCATGCGTATGGCTATTGACAATGCTGCATTATCTGGCAATCTAATAATCGAAGTTGACGAAACCAATTTAGTGCCGGGGCAGGACTTATCTGTGTACCCCGGCAAAGTGTTTCGGAGACAGGGGGGTGCCCCGGGTCAAGGCATTTTCGGAACTAAGTTTCCTAACGTAGCTAACGAGAACATGCAACTGTTTGATAAAGCGAGAGTATTAGCTGATGAGAGTACAGGTTTCCCATCGTTTGCACACGGGCAGACAGGTGTTTCAGGAGTGGGAAGGACTGCTTCTGGGATTAGTATGCTTATGTCTGCAGCTAACGGCTCTATACGAAATGTTGTAAAGAACGTAGATGACTATCTTATTGGTCCTATTGGTAGGGCGTTCTTTGCGTTTAATATGCAGTTTGACTTTGACAAGGAAATAAAAGGTGATCTAGAAGTTAAGGCTTCAGGTACAGAAAGCTTGATGGCTAACGAAGTACGCAGTCAGCGTTTGATGCAGTTCATGGGTGTAGCCTCAAACCCAGCGCTTATGCCGTTTGTAAAGTCTGACTACATTATTCGTGAGATAGCTAAGAGCATGGACCTAGATCCTGATAAGGTGACAAACTCCTTAGGTGACGCTGCTATACAGGCAGAGATACTTAAAAAGTTTACTACACCGCCTGAACCCCCTGCAGGTGCAGAGCAAGGTCCACCCGCACCACCTACACCTGGAGCAGCACCCGAACAAGCAGGGGTTGGCGTAGCTGACACCACAGGCGCTGGGGGTGGTAATATTGGTACAGGTACTGCGCCTACACCAGGTGAGCAAGGATTTACTGGTACATGACAATAAAGAAACTAGTAAACGATAAACCTCTGTGGGATAGTTTCTTAGAGGTACTTAATAAAAAGATTGATGTATCACAACGTAAGCTAGAGCAAGAGACAGCTATAGAAGGTGTCTACCGTGCTCAAGGCGAAATCGCTGCACTACGAAGGCTAACTTATTTACGGGATGAAGTAAATGCTTGATGACAATAAAGCACAACTAGAAATGGATCTCATTATGAATGAGCAAGTAGATCCTGTAAGTGGAAACACTGCTCCTATAGGATCTAAACCTGAAGAAGTTCGTGATGATATAGATATAAGAGTGAGTACAGGTGAGTACGTAATCAATGCACAGACAGTGAGATACTTTGGAGAGGATTTTTTTAATGAGTTACAAGAAGCTGCAGCAGAAGGTTTTAAACGTATTAAGGAAGGTAAAGAGTTACCTTTCAGAGATGATGAACTTGATACTGAAGATGATCAAGCGGAAGAAGTAGAACCAGAAGGCTTTGCTTATGGTGGTGTTGTTAAAGGTTATGATGAAGGTGGCTCAGTAGTTCCTGAACCTGTAGGTGGCGGTTACGGTCAGTACGGTGGAACTGGATCTGCTTTCACAGGATATCAAAGCAAAGTATTTGTAAACGATGCTACAAATCAGCAGATAACTATCTTTCACTTTAATGGTAGACCTTTAAGTAGGATACCTGAAGGCTTTCGTGAGAAGGGTGAAACGCCTGTAGAAGAACAAACAATTGCAGCAGCAACAGATTCTACAGATGCTAATGAGGGCTTAACAGATGAGATTAAAAAGTCTTCGACTGATTGGAGAAATAAAAACGTAGAGAGTTGGTCTGATGATGAGTACGCTAGTTACTACGCTCAGCTTAACTCAAATATAAAAGCTGGTAAAAGCGCTTTAGACTTAGATGAAGGCGAACAACTTGTAACTAGTCTTTTAAGTGGGCCGTTTGGTTTATTAGGTAAAGTTTTTGGTGCGGATAGCGCTATAGAAAGCCTGATGAAAAAACAAAAGTTAAAACGTGCGGAAGATATATTCAACCATGTATCTACATTAGAAGATACAGACCCTGTAAAAAATGATACACGTTATATTTTAGGATCTATGCTTGGTAAAGACGGTTATGATCCTGTAGTAGCTAATCCTTATAAAACGTTTGATTACGAAGAAGGCGATTATACATCCTTAAAAGAAGGTGATGAATTAGATATATATGGTATGCCAACAGAAAAAGCTCTTAGTGATAGAGGTTTATCTAGTTCTAGTATATTAGATTTAAATAAACTCACACCACTTGGTGAAGAGTATGATGTAGAAAAGTATTACGCAGCAGGTGGGGTAAGACCTAGAGGAAGACCACCTACTTTAGAATCGGGTAAGATTGGTGTAAAGGCTCCTAAAGGTAAGTATGATCCCACTAAAGCGTCAGCATCAGCAGGTTCTACAACAAATACACTAACTACAAAAGAACAGACTTCTTTTGATAATGCCGTGGACAGTGGAAATGATCGGGTTGCAAGTCATTACGTAGCTGTCAATAGGCTTCGTAATAAACAGGACAGGTATGCTCAGGGTAATATGTCTCGTGAGGAAGGCGCTGCTCTTGGTTTGTCTAATACAGATATGGATCAAGCAGATTTTTATGGTGGTAGTGTAGCAACAGCCATAGCAACAGGAACTGCTGCTAATCAAGGTTTAGGTGCTCCTGCTAGAGTAGTAACAGATGATTCACCTGCAGGTTCTGATTCTGGAGATAAAGATGAGGATAGCTGTGTAATAGCTACACACGGTATCTCAACAGGTGGGTTTAGTCTGCTAGATAAAGCTAAAGCTGAACTCTGGTGTGAGCGCACGTATCACGGTAAGTGGTATGGTGAAGCATTCAGACGTGGCTACCGTCATGCAGGTAATAAAGCGATAGAAAAAGGTAAGGCAGCAAAGCATTATCAAGAGTTTAAAGATTTTGTGTCTTACGGTAGAGGACTCAAGAAAGGCGTGAAGCCAGCAATGAATTACTACCTACGTACAACCCAGTTTTTCTTGACAGGTTTGTTTGTAAAATAATAATAAGGCTACCCAGCTTAGGCTGGCCCCAACATAAAGGAAACAATTATGCCTGAACTAACACAAGTGGAACCCACAAAGAATGCAGGATTTGTACAACCTAAAGGTGGGCGTAGTGCCAACCAGAAACGTATAGAGCAGGATGAAGCTGAGCTTAAAGCCCTCGTTGAGGGAAACCAACAACCCCAAGAAGAAGCTCCCAAAGAAGAAGAGGCCAAAGAAGAAGAGGCCAATACAGAAGTTAAAGAAGATGCGTTATCTGCAGAAGAAAGAACGTATAAAAAACGGTACAGTGATTTACGCAAGCATCTAAACAAACAGTCTGAAGAGATAAAAGAACTCAAGGCTCAGATGCAGAACACTAGTGAAGGTAAGATGCGTCCACCGTCTTCAGATGAAAGCATTGAAGCTTGGGCTAGTAAGTACCCTGAGATTGCATCTATAGTAGAGACTATAGCTACTAAGAAAGCAGAAGAAAAGTTTAGCAAAGCAGATGAACGCTTAAAAGAGATAGACAAGATTACAGCACAAGCTAATCGCGCTAAGAATGAGGATGAGATACGTGCAATGCACTCAGACTTTGATGAGCTACGCAAAAGTGATAGCTTTCATAACTGGGCAGAAGAACAACCTAAGTGGGTACAGGACGCTCTATATGAGAACCAAGATGACCCACAGTCAGTAGTGCGTGTTATTGACCTCTACAAGGTTGACAACGGTATGGACACCAAAGCTAAAAGACGTTCTACTAAAGAAGCAGCCTCTGAAGTAAAGAGTAGACGCACTACTAGACTTGACGCAGAAGACGCATCAGGTAAGATTAAAGAATCAGACGTGCAACGAATGACACCTCAACAATATGAGGCAAATGCAGACGCTATAATGGAATCAATACGCAGTGGTAAGTTTGTGTATGATATTTCGGGTGCAGCACGTTAAATAAGTATTGACATTACACAATTAATGTATATAACTGTGTATGTTACTAATGGATGTACAGCCCTATACGTAATAGCTACCTGTACATCCCTAAACTACTAAGCCAAGAACTACTAAGATAAGACCTACCTAGTCAAGTATAGGCCCAACAGTTTACACAAGGCCAATGTGTAATCTGCTTGCACCCTAAAAAGATTAGCCTCTTACACAGTGTTTAAGCTTACATTATATAAGCCGCAACATCTATGGAGGATATATTATGGCTTTTGCATCAGCATCAGGTTATGGGAATTTACCTAATGGTAACTTTAGTCCTGTAATCTACTCCAAACAGGTACAGCTTGCATTCCGCAAGTCTACCGTAGTAGGAGAAATTACTAACAGTGATTATTTCGGTGAGATTGCCGCACAAGGTGATACCGTCCAAATTATCAAAGAACCTGAAATTTCGGTTCAGGCCTATACACGTGGCACACAAGTCACAGCTCAAGATTTAGACGATGAGGACTTCCAATTAACTATTGACAAAGCCAATTATTTTGCTTTCAAGATGGACGATATTGAGGAAGCCCACTCCCACGTCAACTTCATGCAGCTTGCCACTGATCGTGCCGCATATCGTTTGTCTGATCAGTATGACCAAGACGTTCTAGGTTATCTATCAGGCTTTAAACAGTCTGCACTACATGGCTCACCAGATACAGCTAACACAACTGTAAACGGTTCTAAGTCTGTAACAACTGCTGGCTCAGATGAACTACTGTCATCAATGAAACTAATCAAGTCTTCATTTGGTAACATAACAACATCATCTGCAGGGGATCACTCTATCCCACTGACAGCACGTATGCCAGGTGCTACTTCACTTCCAACTGCAACAGCTTCACCAGCAATGGTAGTAGCTCGTATGGCTCGCCTACTTGATCAACAGCAAGTTGATACACAAGGACGCTGGCTCGTAGTTGACCCGGTATTTATGGAGCTACTTCGTGATGAAGACAGCCGCTTTATGAATGCAGACTTTGGTGAATCAGGTGGACTGCGTAATGGCTTAGTCATTAACAACTTCCACGGTTTCCGTATGTACACTTCATCTAACCTACCAGCAGTAGGTGATGGTCCAGGTACATCAGGTACAGCTAACCAGAACACTAACTTTGGTGTGATTGTTGCTGGACACGATTCTGCTGTAGCAACTGCAGAGCAGATCAACAAAACAGAAACGTATCGTGACCCTGACAGCTTTGCTGACATTGTTCGTGGTATGCATCTATATGGTAGAAAGATACTTCGTCCAGAAGCTATCGTTACTGCCAAATATAACGCAGCGTAAGGGGGTATTTAGTTATGGCTACAATTACCATGTCAACCAACTCTGCTTCCACTTCCAACAACGGTGGAACAGGGAATAAGAAACTCCGTGGTGCGCTTACTGTATTGCAAAACGACATTGATATGGCTGACGCCATTTTGCAAAACGGTGGCACAGCTTTAGCAGCGAATGACATCATTCAAGCTATTGCTGTACCTGCAAACACTATGATCCTACACGCAGGGTTCAAAGTGGTGACAGCAATGGAAGGTACTACTACCGACTCTGCTTTTCACATAGGTATCACAGGAACTGATGTAGACATCTTTGCTGCATCATTTGACTATGACGGTGCATCTGTTGGTGATCATACACCAGCGATTACATCTTCAGGTGTGTGTGGAAATCTACCAGTGTTTACTGCAGCAGCAGATACACTTGACGTAGAGATTCAAGCGTCTAGTGGAACTATCACTGGTGGTATTCTCCGTGTATATGCTGTATGCATTATCATGGATGACATCTCACAGTCAGGTTCTGCAAATGAAGTAGATCGTGATCTACTCGCATAACTTATTGGGGGGCTGGGCAACTGGCTCCCCTTTACTTATAACACAAGGGTTATACTATGGCTGAAACATTCCTTACGCTTACTAATAAAACGCTTGTGCGTGTGAATGAAGTAGAGCTTACTTCTAGTAATTTTCTAGCCCTAGAGGTATTCAGTCACAAAGTCAAACAGCAGTCAATGAAGCTATCAGGTACATAAACCAGAGAGAGTTTGGCTACCCTTTTAATCACGCAACTAATTCATCTACACTAACTGCTGGCGTATCTCGCTACGCTTTACCTACTAGTACAAAATATATAGATTACAATACAGCAAGAATTAAAAGATGAAACACTTGGTGCATCAGGTAACAATCTTAGCATACTAAATTACAATGAATACATATCTAAGGAATACGCAAACCAAGAAGATGAGGTTGAGTCAACTACTTTAAATGGATCACACTCTAGTTCAGTCACTACATTAACATTGACATCCTCTACAGGCTTTGACACTAGTGGTACAGTGCATATAGGCAGCGAACAAGTAACTTACACTGGCGTATCAGGTAACGACATTACAGGTTGTACTAGAGGTGCTAACAGTACTACGGCTGCTTTACACGCTAGTGGTGCTACAGTAACACAGTTTGAGGATGGTGGTATACCTAAGTTTATAGTGCGTACACCTGATAACAAATACTTACTGTACCCTTACCCTGATAAAGCCTATACGTTAGCTTTTGATTACTACACATTTCCTACTGATTTATCTGCACACGGTGACACAACAACTATACCTGACAGGTTTGCTGCAGTTATAGTAGATGGCGCAGTTGCTTTTGTGTATCAGTATCGTGGTGAGCTACAACAGTACCAGCTAAACTTTGAACGGTTTGAGCAAGGTATAAAAAATATACAAACACTATCTGTAAACAAGTATGACTACGTAAGATCATTTATGATAGAATCACCTTATGGATCATCTAACCCTGTACTCAGAGTGTCATAATAATGCCAGATACTTCAACGTTACAGTCTACAGCATTTAATTGTGAAGGTGGTCTAATCTTAGACAAGTCTACCTTTATGATGCAACCTGGCGAAGCTTTAGAGCTTACAAACTTTGAGCCTGACATCAAGGGTGGCTACAGAAGAATAAACGGTTTTCGTAAGTATGTAAATCACCAAGTACCACAAACTAATACTCCATCAGAAAAAGTTTTATTGTCTTGTGTATTTGCAGATAAAGTTGTAGCTGCTCGTGGCGAAAGAATATATAGTGCAGGGTCTACTGAATTAAGCCTAAAGATAGTTTCAACTACAAGTATGACAGGCTCTGGTACAATTACAGTTGACTCTACTGCAGGGTTTTCCACAAGTGGTACATTACAAATTAATGATGAGATATTTACCTATACAGGAGTTACTACGTTTGCATTCACAGGTGTAACTCGCGCAACTTCTAGCACTACAGCAGCCAATCACGCTACAGACGATACTGTATCTGAAAGCTGGACACAAAGAGATACAGGTAGGACTAATGCAGGTAAGTATAACTTTGAGAGATTTAACTTTGACGGTAATGACAAGCTAATATTAGTTGATGGCACTAACGCACCTGTAGTATTTAATTCATCTATGAGTGCAACTGATGTTAGTGAAAGTGCCGTATCTGGATCAAAGTTTGTAGCTTCTTACAGAAACCATATGTTTTATGCTGGTAAGTCAACAACACCCCAAGAGGTTGTATTTAGTGAGCCTTTAGATGAGGATGACTTTGACGCAGCAGACGGTGCAGGTAGCATCAAAGTAGATGACACCATAGTAGGACTAAAAGCTTTTCGTGATAGTTTGTTTATATTTTGTGAGAACAGGATATTTAAACTTACAGGTTCTAGTTTGTCTGACTTTTCAGTACAGCCTGTTACTAGAAACATTGGTTGTATTAATGGTGATACCATACAGGAATTTGCAGGTGACTTGATGTTTCTTGGTCCTGATGGACTAAGGACAGTTGCAGGTACAGCTAAGATTGGTGACGTTGAGCTTGGTACAATATCTAAAAATGTACAAGGCTTATTTGATAAAAATATAGTAGATGCATCTTTGTTTGAAAGTGTAACTTTACCTGATAAAACACAGTACAGACTATTCTTTACAAAAGCAACTAATGCACAGAAGCGTACCAGAGGTGTAATATGTGTTATGAAAGAAAGTGGTTTTGAGTTTTCTGAAACACTAGGAATAAGACCTTCGTGCACTGATTCTTTTATAACTTCAGGTGACGTAATAGTAATTCATGGTGACTTTGATGGTTATGTACACAGGCAAGAAAAAGGTAGTACATTTGACGGTTCAACTATTTTAGGCAGGTACAGAGGCCCAGATATAAGTTTTGGTGATGCTGGTCTAAGAAAGCATATGCACAGAGTAATACTTAATTACGAACCTGAAGCTGCTTTAAGTGCTGATTTAACACTGCGTTATGATAACGAGAATGTAGGGGCAGCTAGACCAGCACCTTATAGTCTAAGCACTGCTAGTGTTGGTTCTCAGTACGGCACTGCTGTTTACAGTACAGCATCAAGTGAAACACAGTTTGTTTATGGTGGTGGTACAGTGCCGCTAGTCAGACAACCTGTAGAAGGTTCAGGGTTTACAGTGGCCCTAAGAGTTGATGACAACGGTGTTTCATCTCCTTATTCACTAAAAGGATTTCAGCTAGAGTATCAAGTAGGAGCAAGACGCTAATGGGTGCTACATACACAAGGCAGTCTACGTATACAGACGGTGACGTTATACAGGCTGCAGACACAAATGATGAGT
>UEXL01000329.1_pt1 | contig 17330 bp, 23 predicted proteins | sample 1796671 | NCBI WGS metagenome assembly UEXL01 (sample SAMEA4772471, study PRJEB27181) | metagenome | reverse complement strand
CGCTATTTTTACTGGCACTTCTTTCACTGGCATGAATCTCCTCCAGAAACGCCAAAATTTCGCGATTCACTTCCGCCGCCTGCTCCATCTGGATCCAGTGACCGCACTGATCCAGCATGACCGTACGCAGGTCGGGAATATAATCTGGCATGCGCTGTAGAGCTTTCTGACCAAACATGATCACTGGGTCCTGCAAGCCACCGATAAACAAGGTCGGCATGGCAATCTGCCAGTTGCTGTCCTCGCGGCTTTCTTCCCAGGAGGCATCCATCGCGCGGTACCAGTTGATCGGCCCGGTAAAACCACTGTGTTCAAAACGCTCCACGTAGTAAGCCAGATCTTCCTCGCGCATCCAGCGCGGCTGGGTATCCGGCACCGGCATGGATTGAAGAAAACCGGTGTCATCCGGCTTCACATTGAAATCCGCAATACCCTCCGCCGACAAACCATGGAAGATACATCGCAAGCTATGTGCCACATCGGCTTCCAGCTCCTGCTCCGCTAAGGCCGGTTGCTGGAAATAGAGCATGTAGAAGAAACGATCTTCAAACAGCTTGCGCATGGCGGCGGTGGGCGGCTCCGGGCCGGCCCACCATAGGGAACCGACATACCAATCACGGCTTTGATAGCTTGCGGGTGCTGCCGTGCGACCTGCCAGGCCAAACCGCATCCCCAGTCATGCCCCATCAAGATGGCACTTTCGTAGCCCAGCGCCTGAATCAGCGCCATCACGTCCTCGACCAGCAAACTCTGCCGGTAGGCACCACCTCTTGGGGCCACCGGTAAAACCATAACCCCGCAAATCCGGGGCCACCGCGTAATAACCGGACTGGGCCAACACCGGCAACTGATACCGCCAGGACGCCCAGCATTCCGGGAACCCATGCAGGCACAGTACCAGCGGGGCACCGGCCTCACCGGCCTCCGCCACAAAGAAATCCAGCCCATTCGCGGGGACCTGCCGCTCTCGCGTAAACGCCATACTCATATCCTAATTCAGGGCCGGGCAACAAACAGTCAGACGGCTACTTACCCGGCACGACGAAAATGCTATTGTTGGCATAACACATGCCTGAATTTGACAGCAAGGACTGCCGCTGACAAGCACAGCGGGGATCTGCTTGTCTTAGAAATCCGGAGAATCACCGGACAGCTATACCAGGAACAAGACGTGAGCACGCCAAAGGGACCCGAACAATCCAGCCCCCCTCAACGCACCCGCCTCGGCGAGTGGCTGGCCCCCTATGTGCCTGCGTATTTCCCGGTGGCCTGGAAACTGGGGCTGTCCATCTCCCTGCTGATTCTCTGCGGCATGACCATCCTCGGCACGCTGCTACTCAACAATCAGCTCAGCCGCATGCGCGACCAGGCCGACAGCTTTGGCACCGCCATCGCTCAGCAGCTGGCCAACACCGCCCGGGAACCCCTGCTCGCTGACGACACCTTCTTTCTCAAAGTACAGCTCAACAACCTCACCCGCAGTGACAGTGTTCGCGGCGCCGCCCTGTTTGGCCGGGACGGAAACCTGATCGACAAGGCCGGCATTCTGCCGCTGGCCGCCAGCCCACTGCACGAGCAGGTAAAACGCTGGGACCTGGAAGACGAACCAGTCACCACCTACTACGCGCCCATCAAAATCAACGATGCAGTGGCCGGGCATACCGCCATTTCCCTGTCCGACCGCCCCATCATGGCTGCCCGCCAGGCCGTGCAGGACACCATGGTGACCGCCACCCTGATCATGAGCGTAATCGCCATTATCGTTGCCTTCCTGATCAGCCGCCGGCTTGCTCAGCCCATTCATGATCTGCTGGCCGCCACCAGCGCCATGCGCAAAGGCGACCTGAACTACCGCATTCAAGACCGCCGTAATGATGAAATCGGCGGTCTGATCGAAGCCTACAACACCATGGCTCACGGCATGCTGGAAAAAGACCAGGTGGAACGGGTGCTGCAACGTTTTGTCAGCCCCTCTGTGGCCCGCAACATGATGGCCGACCTGGATCAGGTGCAGCTCGGTGGCCGTGACGTTTCCGCCACCGTGGTCTTTGCCGATATTGTCGGCTTCACCCGGCTGTCCGAAAACCTGACGCCCGAAGCGATCGCCGACATGCTCAACGTCTACTTCGATGCTATCACCACGGCCACCAGCTTTTATCGGGGTACCATCGACAAATACATGGGCGATTGCGCCATGATTGTCTTCGGCGTGCCGGAGAAAGATGACGAACATCTGTTTCACGGATTGTGTTGTGCAGTGATGATCCAGCGGCTGGTTGAACGGCTCAATGAATATCGCAACGCCCGTGGCGAAACCACCGTGGCATTTCGTATCGGCATCAATTCCGGCGACATGCTGGCCGGCAATCTGGGCTCGCGCGATCGCATGCAATACACCGTGGTCGGCGATGCGGTGAACCTGGCTTCGCGACTGTCGAACATGGCCGGTGGCAACGAGATCATTGCCGCCGCACCGCTACTGTCCAACCCCAACATCGCCTCCCGGGTGCGTGCCACGGAATTCGGCGCCATGCGAATTCGCGGCAAGGCGGAACCGGTGAGCACCCACCGCATCGACGGTGTCCATGCCTTGTCGGAAACCCTGATGGAACAGCGTATTGCCCAGTTCCTGGCAAAACTGAACACGGAGCATCAACGTGTACAAGGCGAGTAGCCTAACCCTGGCCACGGTACTGGCTGGCTGCACGACCTTCGGCAATCCTCACCCGGAAAGCGACATCAGCGCCGCGCTGGAACAGCACGACTACGCCCGGGCTGCCACCATTATTGAAGAGACAAAACCCGGCCACCCCGAATACCCGGCCCTGCAAGAGCAATATCCCGGGATTCGCCAGGCCAGCAAGGCGTACCGCCAACACATCATTCAGCAGGCACAGGAACTGGGCAGAAACCAGCAATGGGAGGACGCCTTCACCCTGCTGAACAAGAACCGCGACAAGGTGCTGAACCCGGCGGCCATGGATGAATTAAGCACCGCCCTGTCGACCCTGGAAGAGCGCCAGCTGAACCATTTACTGGCAGAGCGACGCCAGGCCCAGGCTACCGCCATGCTGGCCCACGATAGACTGGAGCAGCAGCTGGCCGCCTTCCACGCCCCCCACGCCAAGCAGGAACGCCAGACCCTGGCCGAAGAACGTCAACAGCTGGTTCAGGACCTGACCACCCTGGGCGAATATTTCGGTGAACGGGAGCAGTGGATGCAGGCCCGCGACCTGCTGCGCTCCGCCCACCTGCTGGCTCCCCAAGCCGACGCCTCCCCGGTACTGGCTCAAGCCCAGCAAGTACTGAACAACGAAGAACAACGCGCCCGCGCCAAGCGTAACCAGGCCCTGCAAACCGAAGCGGAACAACTAATGAGCCGCTACCAGCGCAATGGCCAGCTGCAATCCCTGCTCGCCGCCCGCGCCTTCCTGAACCGGCATCAGGGCAACCCGGCCCTGGCCAGCCACCGAAAACGGCTGGAGCAATGGTGCCGCCGCCGCTTCGCGGAAGAGATGAACACTGGGGAAGCGCTCTACGCCCGCGGCCAGTATCGCGAGGCTTACCGCATCTGGAAACAGGTCGCCCCGCTATATCCGGACAACGAAGAACTCAATAAGAAACTGGAGCGCAGCCAGCGTGTACTGACCAACCTGCGCAGCCTCCAGCAATCCTGATCAGATTCTGATGCCTGATGCCTGATGCCTGATGCCTGATGCCTGATGCCAAGACATTCGTGGCAGCACTTACCCAGGCACAAGCCCATAAAAAAACGCGCCGAAGCGCGTTTTTTTTGCCGAGAAACGAGCCCTGATTAAATATCAGGCTCACTCTCCGCCTTGCGATCGACACCAGGCACCTTGCGCGGCTCCTTGTCCTTGATCTCTTTCTGGGTGGCCGGAATCGGCGCATCCTGCTGATCAAAATAGGCATCACGGAAGTCCTGTGGGACCGGGTTGCGCCCTTCAAAAATATGGTCCAAGGCCTGCGGGATCGGGTGTTTCTCTACCTGCTCCAACTCGCCCTCGTTGTTAAGACGGAACTGCAAGGCGGTGAGCCCCATGTACTTCTCGCGGCTCATCTGCACCAGCCGATCGTTGTTGGCCAGAATCGTCGGCTTCAGAAAAACCATCAGGTTACTCTTTACCCGATCCTTACTGGTGGACCGGAACAAAAAGCCCAGCACCGGGATATCGCCGAGCAACGGCACCTTGCGCACCGTAACGCGAATATCGTCCTTGATCAGACCGCCCAGCGCGATGGTTTCACCGTCGTCCGCCAGCACCGTGCTTTGCAACTTGCGGGTAGTCGTCACGATATCCACCGCATCACCGGCTGAATCTTCACCGCGGAGTTTTCCTGCTCCAGCTCCAGACGAATGGTGGACAAGCCCGCCACATGAGGGGTGACCTTGAGAGTCAGGCCCACGTCTTCACGCTGAATGGTCGTAAACGGGTTAGACACCCCGGAACCGGTGTTGGTGCTTTGCCCGGTCACGAAAGGCACGTTTTCACCCACCACGATGGAGGCTTCTTCGTTGTCCAGGGTCAGAATGCTGGCGTGGACAGCAGGTTCACATCGGATGACGTGGACAGCGCCTGAATCAGCGCCCCCCACTTCAAGTCACCATTGGAATCGGTTTCGCCCAGGCCAGCAGTGATGCCATCGCCCAGACTCAGACCGGAAGGATCATCGGTGGCCACCGCCTGCAGCACAGAGTTGATGCTTAGCCCGTTGCCGCCAAAATTCACTGCGCCCACACCACTATCATCGCTACCGGCCACATACTGGAAGCCCAGGTTTTTGCCCTGCTCCCCGGAAATTTCCACAATCGCCGCTTCTATCAGAATCTGCGCTCGGCGCACATCCAGCTGGCTGATTACCGATTGCAGCTCTTTCATCATGGCCGGCTCGGCCCGGATCACCAATGCATTGAGTGACTCGTCTGCCTGGATGGAGACCTTGCTGTTGCCCGATGTCGTGCTTGCCGTAGTCTTGCCGTCGCCACCAGCCTTGGTCACCGAAGCGCCTTCGGCAAAGTTCTTGAGCAATTCGGCCAGGGTCTTGGCGTCGCCATGGCTGAGGCGCACGACCTGCACACCGCCGTTGTCGCTTTCTTCGGTATCCAGGCTGTTCACCATCTGCACCATGCGCTGACGAGTGATCCGATCACCTTTAATAATCAGGCGATTGGTGCGCTCATCGGCGACCACTGTGACGTCGCCTTCCGACGTTTTTCCACGTCGACCGCCGGTCTGGGGTGTCAGGCTTTCCAGCATTTTCACCATATCGCCGGCGAACGCATGCTTCAGCTTAATAACCTGCAGATCTTCGGATTCCGCATTGTCCAGGCTGGCAATAATGGCTTCCATACGGCGAATATTGTCCAGATGGTCACTGATAATCAGCGCATTGGCCGAGCCCACCGCAGCCAGGTGGCCGTACTGTGGCACCAAAGGACGCAACACCGGCACCAGCTCTTCCACCGGCGAGTTCTCCACCGGAATCACGCGAGTCACCAGTTCCTCACCGGAGGTGGTCCCCTTACCCACCAACGGCAGATTACTCTGCTTGGCAGTAGTATTGGGTACAATCTTGATAATGTCGCCGGCCGGCACCGCCGCGTAGCCGTGCACCTGCAGCACGGACAGGAACAGCTCATAGACTTCATTGGAAGTCAGTGACTTGGTGGACACCACCGTCACATCCCGAGCCCGCACCCGAGGATCCACCACGAAGTTCTTGCCCGTCATGTCAGCTACCTGACTGATAAACGCCTGAATATCCGCATTGCGGATATTCACCGTCCAGCTCTTGCCGTCGTCACTGGCCTGCACTTCATTCGTTGTCCGCGCATGGGCTGTGGCCATGACGGCCGACAGCGCCAGCAGCAGCATTATTCTTGATAGAGACGTTCTGAAAAAAGGCGTCATAAAACCACTCACTAAGGCGGATAGTTCACGGTAAATTGCTGGTCACCCCGTTGCACCACGATGGATGCCTGCTGGGTGTCCTGATACGAACGCAGAGCCGCCATGTCGTTGCTTTCTGTTCCCAGCGGGTGTCCGTTAACCGAGAGAATTACGTCATCGCTTTGCAGGCCAACCTGCGCAAGCAACTGTTTTGGCGCACGTTTGCCCAACCGGTAACCGGCGCTGCCACCCTCTGTGACAGGCTCCAGCCCCAGTTGGCCGATAATGGCGGTGCGCTGGGGTCCCGAGTCTGCTTCGCCCCCTTCATTGCCGCCAGGCGCGGGGCGCGCAGGACGCGTGGGTTCACGGCGCACTTCGGTGACACCGCCCAAAGCGTTGTCACTCCAGCGCAGCGTTTCCAGGCGACCCGCCCGGCGCAGGATCACCCGGTCGGGGTACACTTCTTCCAATTTGGCGTTACCCGGAATGCTGTCACCGATATGGTACAACTCACCTTCTTTGCCTTTCTCGGCAATAATCGCCGTAGCACGCTTGGTATCGGCATTCTGGAAGACTCCCAGCAGCTCCAGGCGCAGGCGAGTATCGGGGGCGTCGGTGGGCTTGTCATTGCCGGTGCTGGCGACGGGTTCATAGTTACCGAACAGTTGCCAGTTATCGATCTGTGCCTGGGTGAGGGGCGGGGCATCGCCAGAGGAAGACACCTCCAGGCGCGTGCCGGTATTGGCCGGCACAGGCTCACTGGGCCCATACCACAATAGCCACACGGTCTGCGCCAGCACATAGGCCAGTGCGACCACCAGCAACACAGCGATCACCCACCGAAGCGGTGCGCCCCATTGCTGCTGCTTTCCCCAACTCGCCAGTTGCGACATAACCGTCCTGCGACTTCCTTTATCGTTATTGCCGATTACCGATATAACACAGGCTACAAATCTACCGGATTCTACGGCTTATTATTGCAATATAGTGTTACTGACCATCCAACAGGGCGAAAGGTTGCGACATCTGGAACACCACATCTTCCGGGTTGCCACCCTGGCTCACCCCCAGCAGCATGGGCCAAGCGCGCCGCACTTCCAGTTCGAAGCGCCCATCAGCAAGCCGGGCATCCACCAGCGACTCACTTTCTGGCCCCACCACTTGCAAGGTAGGCTGCGTATTTTCCATGCTCAAACGGCCCTGCAGCACCGGGACCGTTGCGGAGCCATTGCGCCCCAACTCACCGTACCACCGCCGTACTGCAGCGTGCCTTGCAACTGCTTGATCTTGCCATCACCAAGGGTAATCTGCATCAGGGTCGCGTCCACGCGCCCGTCTGCACTGCCCTGGGGAATATGGTCAGCCACCAGCGCCACCGGCAAGGAAAGCCGGGTCTGCTGCAATTGCCAATCGCCCCAATCCGCACCCAGCCAACCGGACAGGCGCGCGGCGTCATCATTACTGCGGGTCTTCAGCGCCAGGCCCTGGCACCAGCCCGTGCCAGTCCAGCGCCCACTGCACTGCCCTGGCGGCGCTGCCATTGCCAATCAGCCTGACCGTCCCACCAGAGCCCCTGGGGGTTAGTGAGCACCAACGGTGCACCGCCGGCCGCAAGGCCGGGACGCGCTCCACCAATACGGCTGCCGGCATTAGCAGCAGCAGAAACAGTAGCAGGCTGACGCTGAAAAGCAGCGCCAGTGTTATTTTTCGTGGCATAACGGAGCCGCTTTCCTGTCTACCGATCAGAACGGGATGTCGTCGTCGAAGTCATCCGCCGGGCCGCTGAAACCGCCGCCCTGGTTGCTATTCTGGTTCTGCGCCGGCTGGCCACCACCGGACTGGCTATCATTGCCGTAGCCACCCTGATTGCCCTGGGCCGGGGGAGACTGGGTATATCCGCCGCCCTGGCCGCCGCCTTCACCGCGGCCATCCAGCATCTGCATTTCATTGGCCACGATTTCGGTGGTGTAACGATCCTGGCCATCCTGCCCCTGCCATTTGCGGGTACGGATAGAGCCTTCGATGTACACCTTGGAGCCCTTTTTCAGGTACTCGCCAGCAATCTCGCCCAACTTGTTGAAGAACACCACCCGGTGCCATTCAGTGCGTTCCTGCATCTGGCCGCTCTGGCGGTCTTTCCAGCTTTCGCTGGTGGCCAGCCGCACATTCGTGACAGCGCCACCGCTGGGCATAAAGCGGGTTTCCGGGTCCGCCCCCAGGTTACCGATCAAAATTACCTTGTTAACGCCGCGCGCCATGTTTCTCTCCGTGACTTCTTATGGTCTGACTACTGTCTATCATCCTGTCATCGCCGGTGGACAACACACTCGTCAAGCTGTCCATTGTGTCAGCTTTGCCCGGCTCCGGCGACACCCTGTAACTGTTGCTCATCCAGCTGGTCGGCATCCACCTTCAGCAGGGCTAAAGCCTGCTCTTCCACAATCACGGTTTCCACCACACCGGGCACGGATTTCAACCGCTCTGCGAGGGCCTGCCAGTCCTGTCCGGGTGACAACGGCAGAACCCGATTATCCAGCTTGGGCAGCTCTTTCATGCCCGCCAGCACCAAAAACCAGACCAGTGCCAGCAGCCCGCAGCCATAAAACACCGCTTCCGCACCCACCCATTGATACAGGCGCCACCCATTTGCCCGCCGACAAACACGCCCAGAAACTGGCTGGTGGAGTACACCCCATGGCCGTTCCCGGGTGCCGGCTGGGGCAGCACGCCCCACCAGCGAGGGCAGCAAGGCTTCCAGCAGATTAAAAGCCGTAAAGAAGACCAGCAATGCCAGCACGAAATGCCACAATTGCGCTCCGGCCAAGGCCAACAACAACTGGGAAACCGCCAGCAACACCACCGCCAGGCGCTTCATGGGCACCGCCCGCGGCGCTCCGCCCGGATAATCAACGGCACCATGGCCAAAAAGCCCGCCACCAGCACCGCCAGATACAGCAAGCTGTGGCTTTGCAGCGTCAACCCCAGGCGCTCGCTGAGCAGGGCCGGCACCACCACAAAAGACGCGGTCATAATCAGATGCAGGCTGAAAATGCCCATATCAAAACGCAGCAATGTCTTGCTGCCCAGCACGCGCCGGAAGCGCTCCGACACGGGCAACGCCTCACCCTGCAAGGCTTTCGGGGCCGGCACCACAAGGCAACCAGCAAGGCAAAGCCCCCCAGCACCGAGGTCATCCAGAACAGGCCGGACAAACCCAGCCAGCCCGCCAGTAGAGGCCCCAAAATCAGTGCCAGAACAAAAGAGCCGCCCACGGACATACCGATCAGCGCCATGGCCCGGGTGCGGTGCTTTTCGTCACCACATCACCAATCAACGCCATGATCACGCTGGCGATGGCCCCGGCGCCCTGCAGGGCTCGCCCTGCAATGACTCCGTAGATATGGTCACTCATGGCCGCCACCGCGCCACCGGCAATAAACAGCAACAGACCGATTAACAACAACGGGCGACGCCCAAAACGGTCCGACAGCATGCCAAACGGAATCTGCAGCAGGGCCTGCATCAGGCCATAGGCGCCAATGGCAGTACCGATCAATAGCGGCGACGCCCCTTCAAGCGACTGCCCGTAGACTGCGAAAATCGGCAGAATCATGAACAGACCAAACATCCGCAACGCGAAAATGGTTGCCAGATATCCGGTGGTTTTCAGTTCTGTCCGCTGCAGGGCATGGGAAGATGATGCCGTCATGAACCGTGATCGCTCCTAACCCGGAGAGGCCGCAAACACCGCAGCACACAGCTGCCGCAACCCCGACCGATACAAAAGGGCACGCAGTGTAGCAGATTCCGGCCCCGTCAGGACCAGTGCGCCGAAGACGTAGCGCACAGCCGTTGATCGTGAAATCGGTAAAACTCGACTGCATCAAATTGAACCCCCGCCAAAGCGGTGATAAATTGACAGGCTGATCAGTTTTTTTTCTTAGGTGTTTGCCTGAGCAATCACGGACGGGGCCAATGAATAGCCAAGAACATACCCAGCAAGTTTACGTGGTCGGCAGCCAACAGCTGCAAAACGCCCTGCTTACAGAGTTTCTCGTCAAGGAAGACGTGGCAGCCAAGAGCATTCCCACCGCCCTGGATATCACTACCGAGATCCTGCGCGAACTGAACCAGAACCTGTTTCTGGTGGATTACCACTCAGTGGACGTGAATGAAGTCATCGCCCACTTGCTGGAAGCCGACCAGGAAGTGGAAAGCGATGTCCTGATCGCCGTTTTCAACGTGGACAGCGATGAGTCGCTATCTAACTGGCCGGCCTTCCCATGGTCAACGGCGGCTTTCCAGCACGACTGCCCCCAGGCCCTGCTCAGCAAAGGCATCAAGGCAATTTTCGACGGCGAATTGTGGTTCCCGCGCGCCGTCCTGCAACCTATCTGATGAAGAGCCGGACCTTCAACAAGACCTTCTCCCGCAGCGAGGTCAGCCTGACTGACCGGGAAGTGGAAGTGCTGAAAGTAATGGCCACCGGCGCCAAGAACTCGGAAATCGCCAGCAGCCTGAATCTGAGCCCACACACCATCAAGACCCACATCTACAACATCTTCAAGAAAATCAACGCCTCCAACCGCCTGCAAGCGGTGAACTGGGCCCAGGAAAATCTGTAACCACGCCTGACACAAGACGCCCGTGCCTGACAACGGCTTTTCGCGTCCTGCGTCTGGCGTCAGGCATCCAGCGTCCCTTATACTGCCCTGTTCATTTTGACAGTACTCAGGGGCAGTTGATGGATACCATTCTGGTTCGTGGCGCACGCACCCATAACCTGAAGAACGTGGACCTGGATATTCCCCGGGACAAGCTGGTGGTAATCACCGGCCTGTCCGGTTCCGGCAAATCCTCCCTGGCATTCGACACCCTGTACGCCGAAGGTCAGCGCCGCTATGTGGAATCGCTGTCCACCTACGCCCGCCAGTTCCTGTCGATGATGGAAAAACCCGATGTGGACCACATCGAAGGGCTGAGCCCGGCCATTTCCATCGAACAGAAATCCACCAGCCACAACCCGCGCTCCACCGTGGGCACCATCACCGAAATCTACGACTATCTGCGCCTATTGTTCGCCCGGGTCGGCGAGCCCCGCTGCCCCGAGCATGATGCCCCGCTAGCCGCACAAACCATCAGCCAGATGGTGGATCAGGTGCTGACCATGGAAGAAGGCAGCAAGCTCATGCTGCTGGCACCGGTGATCCGCGAAAAGAAAGGTGAGCACGTCCACCTGTTCGAAGAGCTGCGCGCCCAGGGCTTTATTCGGGTACGCATTGACGGCCGCATCTACGACATGGACGACACGCCGGACCTGGACAAGAACAAGAAACACACCATCGAAGTGGTGGTGGATCGCTTCAAGGTCCGTGATGATCTGCAGAACCGCCTGGCGGAATCTTTCGAAACCGCCCTGAATCTGGCCGACGATATTGCCGTGATCGCGCCCATGGAAGGCGACGGCGAGGAAACCACTTTCTCCGCCAAATTCGCCTGCCCCACCTGCGGCTACTCGATCCCGGAGCTGGAACCTCGCCTGTTCTCATTCAATAACCCGGCCGGCGCCTGCCCCAGCTGTGACGGTTTGGGCATGAAACAGTTCTTCGATGAAAGCAAGGTGATCAATTCCGACGAGCTGTCTCTCCGAAGGCGCCATCCGAGGCTGGGATCGACGAAACGTATATTATTTCCAGATGCTCAACTCCCTGTCCCAGAGCATTGGTTTCGACATGGATGCGGCCCTCAAGGATCTACCCAAGGACGTGCGCAAGAAGGTGCTGCACGGCACCGGCAAGGAAAGCATCGAATTCCGTTACCTTAACGACCGCGGCGATATCATCAAACGCAACCATCCGTTCGAGGGCATCATTCCCAACATGGAGCGTCGCTACCGGGAAACCGAATCCGACGCGGTACGTGAAGACCTGCTCGGCTACATGTCGACCTCCAGCTGCCCCAGCTGTAACGGCTCACGTTTGCGTGAAGCGGCTCGCCATGTCTTTATCGAACAAACCACCCTGCCGGAAGTAGTGCGCCTGGCCGTGGGCAAGGCGCACGCCTATTTCAGCGACTTGAAACTGCCCGGCAGCAGAGGTGAAATTGCCGACAAGATCCTCAAGGAAATCCGCGACCGCCTGCAGTTCCTGGTCAACGTGGGGCTGGAATATTTAACCCTGGAACGCAGTGCAGAAACCCTGTCCGGCGGCGAGGCCCAGCGTATTCGTCTGGCCAGCCAGATCGGCGCGGGCCTGGTAGGCGTGATGTATGTACTGGACGAGCCATCCATCGGTTTGCATCAGCGCGATAACGAGCGCCTGCTCAGCACCCTGACTCGACTGCGCGATCTGGGTAATACCGTCTTGTGGTGGAGCATGATGAGGATGCCATCCGTCTGGCCGATCACGTGATCGATATCGGCCCCGGCGCTGGCGTCCACGGCGGCGAAGTCATCGCCCAGGGCAGCGCCCAGGATGTAGCCGACAACCCGGCCTCACTCACCGGCGATTACCTCTCCGGCCGCAAGCAAATCGCCATTCCGGCCCAACACCGACAACACAATGACGATCGCTGGCTGACCTGCACGGCGCCACCGGCAACAACCTGAAAGGGCACCCACTGAATATCCCGGTAGGGCTACTGACCTGTATCACCGGCGTGTCCGGTTCCGGCAAGTCCACCCTGATCAACAGCACCCTGTACCCGCTGGCAGCCACCAAACTCAACAAGGCCACCACACTGACCGCCTCACCCCATGAGTCCATCGAAGGCCTTGAGCATTTCGACAAGGTGGTGGATATCGACCAGAGCCCCATCGGTCGCACCCCCGCTCCAACCCGGCCACCTACACCGGCATTTTCACTCCGGTGCGCGAACTGTTCGCTGGCACCCAGGAAGCCCGCGCCCGCGGCTACAAGCCGGGCCGCTTCAGCTTCAACGTGAAAGGCGGTCGCTGCGAAGCCTGTCAGGGCGACGGCGTCATCAAGGTAGAGATGCACTTCCTACCCGATATCTATGTTCCCTGCGAAGTCTGTGATGGCAGACGCTACAACCGGGAGACCCTGGAAATCACCTACAAGGGTAAAAATATCTTCGAAGTGCTCGACCTGACTATCGAAGATGCCCGCGAGTTTTTCGATGCCGTCCGTCACTGGCGCGCAAGCTCCAGACCCTGATGGATGTGGGCCTCAGCTATGTGAAACTCGGCCAGGCCGCCACCACCCTGTCCGGCGGCGAAGCCCAACGGGTCAAACTGGCCAAAGAGCTGTCTCGCGGGATACCGGCAACACCCTCTACATTCTCGACGAACCCACCACCGGCCTGCACTTTCATGATATCCAGCTACTGCTGGACGTGCTCAACCGTCTGGCCGACCACGGTAATTCCGTGGTGGTGATCGAGCACAATCTGGATGTCATCAAACCGCAGACTGGATTGTGGATCTGGGCCCAGAGGGCGGCGACGGCGGCGGCGAGATCATCGCCGAAGGCACCCCGGAAGAGGTCGTCAAAGGCAGCCATACCGGGCGCTTCCTCAAACCCATGCTGAAATAATGCGGCCAGCCTGATACCGGCACGGGGCGGCGAGGACGCCAAGCCCCTGTCCGTCTCTTCCTTAAAGGGCCACCGCAGGAGTTTCGCCGTGACGAACAGCACATTTCCACGCCCTGTCACGCAGCCGCAGCCTGCTCCCCACCAGCCCGTCATATTTGACCTTCAGACTCCCCCTCAATCACCAACATGGAGGCGAGTCATGAAACGGATTGATGCATTGAAAGGCTGCATCGCAGCACTGGCCATGGGCGCCGCAGCTGTAGCCTGTGCCGCTCAGGCACCTGATCACAACACACCAGGTGACGCCAATCGCAAAGCGCCAAACCACGCCGCGGTCCACAGCAGTAGCGTATCGCTCGGCCCTCGCCCCTATTACCTTGTCTCTGATATGGACAGCGGGCCAGTCAAAGAGGCTCTGCAGGCCTGCGCCGCGGAGCGCCGCCCGCAGCGACGAAGCGACTTTTCCATCGGCCACCGCGGCGCACCGCTGCAATTCCTGAGCATACTGAAGAATCCTACCGTGCAGCAGCGCGCATGGGCGCAGGCATTGTGGAATGTGACGTTACCTTTACCAAAGATCGGGAGCTGGTTTGCCGTCATTCACAGTGCGATCTCCATACCACCACCAACATCCTGGAAACCGAACTGGCCAACCAGTGCAGCGAACCGTTCAGCCCGTTTGATGGCAGCGCCGCCAGTGCGAAATGCTGTACCAGTGACATCACTCTGGCCCAATTCAAAACCCTGAAAGGGAAGATGGATGGCGCCAACCCTCAAGCCACCACCGTTGACGAGTACCTGAATGGCACCCCCGACTGGCGCACCGAGCTCTACCGCCAGCGCGGCACCCTGCTCAGCCACCAGGAAAGCATCGCCCTGTTCCGCCAGCTGGGAGTCAAATGACCCCGGAACTGAAGGCCCCTCAAGTTCCCATGCCCTACCAGGGCGACTACAGCCAGCAGGACTATGCACGGCAAATGATCCGTGACTACCAAGAGGCCGGCGTCAGCCCCCACCGCGTCTATCCACAATCATTCAATCTGGAGGATGTTCGCTATTGGTTATCGGCCACACCGGCCTTTGGCCGTCAGGCGGTCTACCTGGACGGCCGTGACAGCAGCGGACTCGACCCGCAAAACCCCGGCACCTGGCAGCCCGACATGGCAACGCTGAAAGGCTACGGGGTCAACATCATCGCCCCGCCGCTATGGATGCTGGTCACCACCGATGCCCAGAACCGTATCATCCCCAGCGTCTATGCCCGCTCCGCACAACAGGCCGGTCTGGATATGATTGCCTGGTCCCTGGAGCGCTCGGACCATTGGCCAACGGCGGCTGGTATTACCAAAGTATTCCTTCGGCCACCAATAACGACGGTGACACCCTGACGCTACTGGATGTTTTGGCTCGCCAGGTGGGCGTCATCGGTGTCTTTTCCGACTGGCCCGCCACCACCACCTTTTATGCCAACTGCCTGCGACAACACCGCGCCCCACGCTCCCACGCACGACAATAGCAGCGCCCTGTTCCCAGCGGGCGCTGGCACCCATAAACCGGGCACCCATGGCACGCTTTCTGCTTTGATAGACTGGGCAGGCTTTTTCACCAATCAGCTTCCCAGGGCAACCCGAGGAGTATGAATGGAATCCACCCCGGACCACCGTTGGCTGATGCAGTACAACATCGTTAATCTGGTCAATCAGTGTCGACGTTTGATCCGCGCCGAGTTCGACGAAAACCTTTCCCTCACCGACCCACAGCTGCGCTTCAAGCTGGCTCATTCGCCGGCCACACCCGCTCTCAGGGCTCCAACGGCTGTACGAAATTCGGCTTGCACTACTGGAGCTGAAGACCCGCCACGGCTCCACCCGCCCGCCACCAGTGCGACGCTACCGGGACAAGCGATGGCCAGCCGCAACCTCAAAACAAACGCCCACACGCTCGCGCTCGACACAAAAGGCCGTTAATTACCGGGGGACAACGCACGCAGGGTAGAAAGCGGTGAGTCACAATCAGGCGGAGAACTGAAAAATACTTAAATCCAGTGGCTGGCTCTCCCCCAGCCACATCACCAACTCCGTATGATCACGAAGATCGTCACCACTGAGGCCATGCACAAACACGGTTAGGCCGTTACGGCTGGCCATCAACCAGGGATAACCTCCCCTGCCAGGCGCGGGATGGTCAGCTGACAGCTCCAACATGGGTGCGGCCCCACCGGCTTGCGGTGCATATGGCCCATGGGCACGGAAAAGTGTTGGTGGGCAGCCTGGCAGAGAGCGCCGCCTGGGAAAAGGTCTGTTCGTCGAAATAGACGTGCGTGAAAACCGTTAATCGCCATACGCTGTGCCCGTTAATGACACAACTCCAGCATAGCCGATGCTTTCACACTTGCAACAGGCACAAAAAAACCGGGCACAGGGCCCGGTTTTTCTGGAACGGTTAACGCTTACTCTTCGTCAGCGTCAACCAGTTCAGGACGGTCAACCAGCTCAACATAGGCCATCGGTGCGTTATCGCCCGCACGGAAACCCATCTTGAGAATGCGGATGTAGCCACCCGGACGCTCCTGGTAACGAGGACCCAGCTCGTTGAACAGCTTGCCGACCATTTCCTTTGAACGGGTACGGTCGAAAGCCAGACGACGGTTAGCAACGGAGTCTTCCTTAGCCAGAGTGATCAGCGGCTCAGCCACACGACGCAGCTCTTTAGCTTTCGGCAGAGTGGTCTTGATCGCTTCGTGCTCAAGCAGAGACACAGCCATGTTACGGAACATCGCCTGACGATGAGAGCTGTTCCGATTCAGTTTTCTGCCGCTTTTGCGATGACGCATGATTCTGTTCCTATGTTCAGGGGCGCTTCACAGCGTCCACAACAACTAATTAGCGCAATTTGGTGTTCAGCCGGTCATCATCCCGGAGGCTGACCGGGGGCCAGTTCTCGAGACGCATGCCCAGTGACAAGCCCTTAGAGGCCAGCACATCTTTGATCTCGGTCAGCGACTTCTTACCCAGGTTCGGGGTTTTCAGCAGCTCAACCTCGGTACGCTGTACCAGATCACCGATGTAGTAGATGTTTTCCGCTTTCAGACAGTTAGCGGAACGAACGGTCAGCTCAAGATCATCCACCGGACGCAGCAGGATAGGATCAATTTCCTCACGCTCCTGCTTCGGCTCAGGCTTGGCATCCTGTTCCAGGTCTACAAACACCGCAATCTGCTGCTGCAGAATCGTTGCTGCACGACGAATCGCTTCTTCCGGATCAATGGTACCGTCTGTTTCCAGATCGATAACCAGTTTATCCAGGTCAGTACGCTGCTCAACACGAGCCGCTTCAACCACGTAGGCCACGACTAACCGGGCTGTAGCTGGCATCCAGCTGCAGGCGACCAATACCGCGGGTTTCGTCGTCTTCTGACTGACGAGAATCCGCAGCCACATAGCCACGCCCTTTCTGAACCTTCAGCTTCACACGCAATTCGGTGTCGCCGGTGATGGTGCAGATCAGGTGATCCGGATTAACAATCTCAACGCTGTGATCGCGCTGGATGTCATTCGCGGTTACAGCGCCCGGGCCTTTCTTGACCAGCTCGAGGGTCGCTTCTTCGCTATCTTCCATCTGCAGGGCAACGCCCTTCAGGTTCAGCAGGATGTTGATCACATCTTCCTGACCCCTTCGATGGAAGAGTATTCATGCTGCACACCGTCGATCTCCACTTCGGTGATCGCACAGCCGGGCATGCTGGAGATCAGGATGCGGCGCAGCGCAGTCCCCAGAGTGTGGCCAAAACCACGCTCCAGCGGTTCCAGAACCACTTTGGCGTGGTTCTGGTTGATCGCGTTGACCGCGATCGAGCGGGGCGTGA
>UEXL01000394.1_pt1 | contig 17347 bp, 33 predicted proteins | sample 1796671 | NCBI WGS metagenome assembly UEXL01 (sample SAMEA4772471, study PRJEB27181) | metagenome | reverse complement strand
TCTGTTATTCTTATGTTGCTCTTTATCTAATGCACAGATGTTGCCAGAAGGTGACACAGTTACACAAGAGATAGAGACTGAGCACTTAGGTGAAGGACATATAGATACAATAACAGAAACAACTACAACTGTTGAACACAAAACAACAGGTGATTTACTACATAAAGATACAGGTAGCGTAACCACTAGGTACGAGGGTGATATGGATCAAGATTGGGAAGGGATTGGTTCAGCTAGTATGCCAAATTGTAATGCATACTTTGGTACAGGTACATGTGGTAAAGGTACATCTAACTCACATACTACATTCGATCAGTATGTTAATATAAGTGAATTTCATATATCAGATGGTGGTGCTTTAGAATGGGAACTACAAATGCATCATTCACAAGCAAACACCACAGGATATTTTCAAACAAAAGGATACAATAATAATGTTCTACAATGGGACACAGGACAGATTACATTAGAGAATAATCAGACACCTACAACATACGCAGGAACGTATGATTTTGCAGGAGATTTAGATAAAGTATTTATAAGAGTAGGTGGATCTAAGAATTATTTCTTTGATAATGTAGAATACATAGTTAATTACAATCATATAACTACAGCAGTAGAGACATGGATAGAGATTGTTCAGCCTGGATTGATGGAAGATCAGATAACAGTAGAATTAATAGAGCAATATGATGTTGCTACACCAGAAGAACAATATCAAATGGATGAAATGATGGAAGAATTTGATATGGTTATGACCTTTGATATGCCTACTATGGACTATCCAATGGAAGAGATAGCTATAGAGATGCCAATAGAAGTTGATACTATTGGTGTTATGATGGAAGAATATAATGAAGGTACTATATCATATGAAGAAGTTATAGTAGAGGTTCAGGAGATGGTACAAGAGATACAAGATATAGGTATGGAAGTTGATGTATCAATGCCTACACTAGAAGAAGTTAAAGAGGTTGCTATTGAACAACCAATGAAGAACCAGTAGAAATAGAAACAATAGAAGCTGAACCTGTTATAGAAACTGTTGAAGTTATAGAGGAAGTTACTGAAGAGCCTGTTGAAATTGTAGAAGAAACTAACGAAGAACCTACAAAGGAGGTTGCTGATGTTTCTGAAGACAATAACATGGAAGAGATTAAAGAAGAAGCTAATGAAGAGACTGAACCACAAGAGAAGGAAGTTGCGAATAGCGATATGGAATCAGAAGAGGTGGATCAGAATGAGCCAAAGAAATTAGAAGTTACTAAACAACAACAAAAAGAAACAAGATAAAGCTAATCAGGTACTTGATACAATACAATCACAGTATGATCCTGTAGCACAACTTACTACTATAGCATTAGTTACTGCTCTTGGTCCTGATATACAACAGTATCAACAGCAAGATATAATGCAACAGATGCAATGGTATGAAGCAGAAGAAATTTATAATGATGTAATAATGTCTGATCCTCTAGGAGATTATATCTCTGTTAGATCTAACTTACAAATGGAAAGGATGATTCAGCAGCAATATGAGTGAAGTAGAATATCAAGGTATTAAAGTAAAAGGTGGTAGATTATTTTTAATTTTCCCATTACTAGGAACTTTAGCTGGTGCAGTATGGGCTGGCTTTGAAGGTTATGCTAGGTGGGGTAGCTATGGAGGAAAAGATAAATGAATATGTGGCTCCTGATCTTTCTGGTTTTAATTTAAAACTAGAATTACTAGAAGAGAAAATAGATTCTTTAGAGAGTAATGTTACTATAGAAATGAGTGCATTAAAAGAACTGGTAGGTGCAGCACAAGATGATGCACGTACTATACGTACTGATATAAGGAATGATGTACATGAAGCACATGATCAGATAGCTAACGTGGATAAGAGATCAAGATCTACTGAACAAGATATAAGAACTTCTCTTAGACAAACAGAGACAGATCTTAGAACTATGATTGATCATGCAAGTGATAGGTTTGATTCTAAAAGAACAGCAATCGAGTCTGATGCTCAACGAAGAATAGAACTAATAGATAGTAAACTAACAGCATTAGAAACAAAGTTACGTGAGATGTTGCAACGAGCTTTAGATAATCCTTTAGCAGGACAGTAATTAAAACCCACATTTTTTTATAAGTTCATTTACTTTCTTTTTACCTAGTATCTTTAGTGTGTCTACTATATTAGCATCTAATCCTTCAGGTGATATATCTATTTCTTTCTCACTCTTAGCACCTCTAATACGAGACAATAACTCTAATGCTTTGATAGCACTATTAGTATGACCATTAGCTTTAGCAAACTCATACTGCTTTTCTATTTCAGTTATCACATCTACTGAAGTCTCTAACGTATTCTCTAGTTCTTCAATACGTTCTTTAATCTCTCCATTTTGTAGATTTCTATAGCCTTGATTATAGGCAGATGAAGCAGCATATCCTGCAGTCTTTGCAGCTTCTGTTGCATTTCTATGCAGGATATAAGCCTGTGCGAACTTCTCTTGTTTATCATTTAAAGCCATGAGGTTATACTCAATAGTAAAAACAATGATAGCTATTATAAAAGAATAATAGATAATATAAGCAATAACACTAGAGCTCTTCTCCTTTTTGTTGTTGCCATTGAAGATCGTTTTGATCTGGTGCAAAAAGTTCTGGATTGACATTTGGTTGTATTCTCCAATCATTATCTGTATCTGGTCTACGTTGTGTAGTGTCACAACCAGCATATGTAATCTTTACATCTTCAGGATTGTCTTTTTCAAAGTCAAGTATCTTATCATAGTAAGGACCTACTTGAGTTTGAAAGGTATATACTAACATCTGTTGACAAAAATCTGCACTTATATTTTTTTGGTAGGGTGCACTTTCAAATTTAGTGCAGTCGCCATGCAAACAAACAACAAGCATAGCGACTTGAAATAACTCAGGCATTATTCTGCTTGAGAAGAAGGTGGTGGTGTAGGCATAGGTAAGTTAGGTGTATCCTCTTGAGAGTAATACCATCCAGCAAGGACAACTACTCCTATAACTACTCCTGCAATTAAATATTTTTTCATTAGAATTTAAACTCCTGTTCAAAAAAGATAACTCCATCATCATCTATGTTAGTTTCAAACTGATTCATATCTTTACCAGTCTGTCTATTCCAACCTAGTTTAAATGTGTCACCATTCTTTTGTTTATATTTACTAAATAATCTTATATGACTTTTCTCATCTTCATCCATATCAAAGTAGTATCTATATCCTACAGACCAACCAGGAAGTGTACTTCTTACTTCTTCGTTAGCTTCAGCTTCTTTAGTAGAAGGTCCAAATATAGAACCTATTATAATAATACCTACGAGTATTGCTGCAATAATATACGCAATCTTCTTAGTCTTATTTGTGGTAGCTTCAGTCTTAATCTTCTTAGCCATGTTATTTCTCCTTGTAGAGTTTTAGCAGATGAGATTCTCTCCCATTCTGATTCGTTATTTAGAAACATGCTATGTTATTCTCCTTTTACGCATGTTCCTATTATACCTTCTTTTGTCGTAGAAGTCAAGTAAATTTTTAATAAACTATATCTTCCCATACATGCTTTACTTTATTCAACCACCACTCATGGTCAAACAAAGATACATGTACATTCTCTCCTTTATATTTACCTGTAGTAAATGTTTTTAAAGCAGGTTCACCAGATACATTAATGAATACTGTTTTGTTAGACAGGCTACACATCTCTCTGATAATTATAACCCAATCTAAATCTTCTTCAGGTATATGCTCAAGTACATCAGTACATATTACTAAATCAGATTTTTTAGTAGGTAATTTATTATGCTCTGGTACACCTGGATCATATAAAAATAGTTCATCTACTCTAACCATTTATGTAATGGTTTATCAAAGTTAGGTATTTTTGTTTAGGATCCATATCTTTAAAATTTTCTTTATAAGCTATAGCTTTACCACATCCATAATCTATAATAGATTTACATTTATTAAACTTTATATATTCCATATGTCTATAGCAAAAGGTAGTAAACTTATACCTTGAAACTTAGCATCATCTTCATGCAAATGTTTATAAGCTTCTATTAGTTCTAAATATTTTTCAGAAGGTTTAGGTTTCTTAGGTACTACGTAATCATCCATTAAATGTTTCCTCAAAGGTTGGTTTTTTAGGTGACACATTCCATAGAGCAGTAACTAAAGTATCTTCACCAAATAAATTTAAATTCATTTCCATAGGTGGATCATTAAAAGTTCTTTCACAATCTTGTGCCATAGCTAATAACTCACCAGTAGTCCAGAAGTATTGCTCACCTACACCTACCTTAAAGTATTTAGGTTTAGGTTCTTCATCTTCAGAACCAGTAGTTTCTTTCTTTTGTTCTTCAGTAGGTTCTTCCATACAAGAATCAAAACCAAAGAGATCAAAGTTTCTAAATCCCATAGTATGCATGATACCTAGAGCTCGCATAGCAGCACACGTACCACCTGTAATAAGAGTAGCTCCTTGAGGTATACCTATATCAGGATTAAGAGTAACAGAATTATTAACCATCTTTTTATTTTGTTCTGCAGGATCACGCAATGATTCTGTAAATGCATGCCATCCATGTATCTCTGCACCTTTATCTATTAAGTATTCAGTAACAGAAGGATCAGTCATAGATGCTACAAAGAACTTTGTTTTCTTTTCTATCTTTTTAAATAATTCTTTTCTTACTATACCATGTGTACTTGTACCTGTAATAGGTCTAGGATCAAGGACAATACATGCCCAAGGTAGTATACCATTGTCTACAAGTTTAGGATAAGAATGTTTAACACATACAATTTTACTATCAGGATTGTTTCTTATATGTGTTTTTAATTTATTAATATTTAAATAAGGACCACCTGATACAAGAATAACATTACCATTATGTAAAGGAAACTTACCTAACCATGTATCAATAAGTTTTAAATTGTTTTTAATATTATCTCTAATAAAATCTTTAGGTACACAGTCTCTAGGATGTACAACTATAGGTACGTTTAATAATTTTTTAGGTAGATCAGCAAGTTTATTATCACTTAATACAACTACTAAATGTGTATGTCCACCACCACGTACTAAATCTTGTGAAGGTATTACCCATCTACGTACACCATCTTTCTTTCCTTTAGGTAAACTTTCTACAATTTTATTTGTACCATGATATTTTTCTGGTGCATTATTTTTATCTTCATCTTCTCTAAAATAATTATCTAATACAACAACAGGATTATGTTTTAAATTATCATAGTCACTCTTAGTAGTAGCTATACTATTACCACCACCTATTAAAACAAAGTCAGCATTTAAATCATCACAATCTTTTAGTATATCTTTAGAGTTACCTTTACCTAGTGCAAATGTAAAGACTTTCTTTTTCTCCATCATTTTTTTTCTAAACTCTTGGAGTCTTTTTATTACAGCAGACTTAGTATTGTGAGCTTTAAGATTAAACTCTTCATTATCTGTTTCAGTTGTACCATCTTCAAATAAATCAAACCCTCTATATAATAACTCATCTTGAGTTTCAAATGCAGCAAGAGCCATCTCAATAGCACGACCACCATTCCAAGTACCTACTTCTATAATAGATTTAGGTTTATACTCTCTTATAACATCAGCTAATTGTTTATATCTATTAGGTACTATATCTTGAGATACTGTATCTTCTGATAAAGCTACTAATCTATTACCTTTATCATCTCTAATAGCTAGGTTCTTTATGTTATCTACACCTTCAAAGTGAGCAATGTAATCATTAATCTGTGGAAGATCTTGTATCTTCATACCATGAGCTTTATAAATATTTAATAATCTTTCTATTAAGAAAGAGTCATGCCACTCTCTATATTGTAATAGCTCTCCTGAATTATAAGCACCACGTAAGTCACCAAGTAAATCAAGAGCAGGTCTTTTTTATTTAAATTAAAAGCTATGAAAGAAGTATCAATATAAAATGTTTTATCTGGATAATTTCTAACACCTCTATAAGCTACATCACAAGCTTCAGGTAACATAGCTAGTATATCATCAGGTACTAATCTTTTAGAAGCAAGAGAGTCAGCATCAATCCAGATCAACCATCCTGCATCTTTAGATTCTTCTGCTAATTCAAAAGCTTTTTCAGTTAATGCATATACTTTATGTGCCCATCTAAGAGAATCAAGATGCCAGTTATAAGGTATAGTATTATTTTCTGTACCATTATGTTCTTTGTTTACTTCAAAATAATTTTTATATTCTTCTACATCTTCTAAAGATTTTAGATCTACATCTTTAATAGAATAATTTTTAGGATCAAAGTCATGGTGATAAGCTGTAAACTTTATAGAAGGTTCCCAATTAGTTTTAATTGATTTAATTAAATGATTACCTACAGTATTATATATAGTTTCATTAAAAGATGTAACAAAATTTATCTTGGTCATATCATATAGTCCCTATCAAATTCAATTATACGTTTCATCTTTAACCAATCAGCATCACTACACCATTCAACTGCATACTTACCTTCTATTGCTCCTCTTGGTTTCCAATCTTTAAACCAAGGACCACCAGTAGTAAAGTGTACATTCTTTGCATCCATATCTTCTGGTGAATGACCATCTAACCAATTCCATTCTTCAGGTATTCTACCTATGTCTGCTTCTTTATCAGGCAACCAACCAAATCCATGTAACCATCTACCTGTTTGTGTATTAACTACTTCAGGAGTTAGTTGTTTATTTAAAGCATGTTCACAATTAAACATCATAAGACTAGACCAGTTCTTTCTACGATAAGGTTGTTGTTCTTTACCATCCATCTTTGTAGTTTTTCTGGTTCATATTTATGATGACACAATATACAGGATAGTAATCCATATCACATAGATCAAATAATTCATTTATATCTGCACGTAAATACATATCTGAATCCATAAACAAAGCTTTACCCTGATACATATTTAAAGCAGGTATAAAAATCTACTGAAACTAAACTCTGTAGAGAAAGGTCTACCATCTATAACATCATAAGGTTGACCATGTATTAACTCAGACTTACGTGTATACATACCTATGTGTTCTAATATATCTCTTCTTAATGGTACAATACGTATGTTCTTACCTGATATTCTTTCTATAGTAAACTTTAAAACTTCGTATGCTGTATCTTCTTTTGGATCGTATCCTATGTAAACTGTATTCATGTTATCTCCATGTTATGAGGGAGTGAAAGGAAATATAAAACACTCCCTCACTTTAAGTTAGTGTATTGATATTTCTTTTGGTCTTTGTTCTTCAGGTATGTTATGTGTTAAACTAACACCCAATACACCATCCTCAAACTCAGCATCTCCAACCTCTATATTCTCTGCAAGAGTAAGTTTTTTAGAGAAAGATCTTCGTGCTATATTCTTATGAAGATAATCTCCATTAGAATTTTTAGAATTAGACTCACCTTTTATAGTTAAGGTGTTGTCTTTTAATTGTATACTTAACTCGTCTTTCTTAAAACCTGCAACTGCAAGTTCTATTTTGTAGTTACTTTCTCCTTCCTTTATAATATCATAAGGTGGATATTCGTTAGTTGTTAAGTTATTGTTGCTGTGTAGAGATACTAAATGATCCATCAAATGATCAAATCCTATAGCATATCTATTTATATTATGAAATACACTCATTGTTTATCCTTTCATTAAGCGATTAATAGAACCCATTATGGCATTCTATAGTGTAATTATGGCACAGTTTACAAAAAATGTCAAGAACTTTTTTTGAATCTACCTAGTCTATGAAACAATGCTTCTAACTGTTTCTTCTTTTCATTTATTAGGCTTGTGTTTTTAAAGTAAATAATATTAAATCTCTTATCAACTCTGCATCTAATACTGGTTTACTTTCTTTCATTATCTTTTCTCTTTCTTCGTCATTATAAATCCATCAGCTATTTGTTGAGTTGTTCTAAACAACCAAACTTCATTCTCTAGTGTACATATAGGTGAACTAATTATATATTCACCTTTATTTTTATTTATGAAAGATTTCATCAGTATATACAGTTATTTTAATTTTTAAAACTGTTCATATAAGCTAACTCTTTTTAAATTTTTACTTATAGTGAACTATTATTTTTGAATCTTTATTCCTTTTATTTAGTTAAACTTTGAATAATTTTGAATAATTCTTTTCCTTACATGTTCTTGTTTAAACTAAATGATCCATCAAATGATCAAATCCTATAGCATATCTATTTATATTATGAAATACACTCATTGTTTATCTTTCATTAAGCGATTAATAGAACCCATCATATTCTATAAATAATTATGGCACAGTTTCAAAAATGTCAAGAACTTTTTGAATCTACCTAGTCTATGAAACAATGCTAAACTGTTTCTTCTTTTCATTTAGTAATCATCTTGTGTTTTTAAAGTAAATAATATTAAATCTCTTATCAACTCTGCATCTACTGTTGAAAATACTGGTTTACTTTCTTTCATTATCTTTTCTCTTTCTTAGTCATTATAAAATGCCCACTCAGCTATTTGTTTACTTGTTCTAAAACAACCAATACAAACTTCATTCTCTAGTGTACATACACCAACACAAGGTGAACGAACTATATATCTACCAACTCACATACACCTGCAGTACATGCAAGTTCTTGTGATCCTTTCGTATTATCTTCTTTCTCAAAGTCTTGTAACTTATTCCAATCAATATCTGTAGGCATTTCTTTTGCTAACTTCTTATAAGTCTTCTCATCTATATCTTGATAAGGTGCTTGTTGATATGTATGATCAGAGAAAGGTAAGAAAGATACACCACTTAGGTAATCAAAGTTTTCCCAACACCATGCACCAACAGGAACCCATTCATCTTCCTTAACACTTATAGTTACAGAAGGTTTATGTTCGCACCAATGTTTAGCATAGCATTTCCAGATCTCTAATTGTTGAATAGCTGTCATGTCTGTTCTGCATACTGAACCTTTAGGAGCCATCATTGGAAAAGAAAACACAGTAGTATGTTCTGGTTTCATTACATCAGGTTCACTAGGTATACCAGATGCTTTCATAAACTCAGTCAATGGATCTTTGTTATCACCTCTTACTGTTCTAATGTAGTAAGGATTATGTCTAGCATGTATACCACTAGCACTATCTACTAACTGACTTACAGTACCTGAAGGTTTAACACAAGTAATAGCTGTTGATTGTGGTATGCCTAACTTGTAAGCTAAAGCTTTGTTAGTTTCTACTGCATGTTTCTTTAACACTTCTAATCTAGGTGCTAGTCCATCAATAGTATTTAACTCAATACAATCCATGATACCTGTAAGAGATACACCAAGTAATCTTTCTTCTTCTGTATTGTTCTGCCATCTCTTTCTAAGATAACCAAAGTTTGTAAAGGTAGATTGTATAGTACCTAACATAGTAGCAAGTTTAACTTTCTTTGATAGTGTAGTCATAGTATCTGTAGAACGACATACAACTTCAGTTAAGTTACAGAATTGATTAGGTCTTAATATAATTTCACTACAAGGATTAGTACCAAAATCCCAATCAGCATCTCGTCTACCATTCTCAGCAGCTTTCTTTGAGCAGATGCTCTATTGAACATACCTCTCTCACCAGATTTACTTTCATATAATGATAGCCATTCTTTCATAAAGATACCTGGATCTGGTTTCTCTGTATAAGCTACAGAGTTATTAGCTAATGCTCTCTGGATTAGTAGTCCACCATTCACCTGTCTTAGCTGTACGTATTCTTTGATCAGATAAGTTAGATAAAGATATAAGAGCTGATCTACGTACACCACCTACAACTACAACCTCACCTGTCTTACATACAATGTCATGGCATTCCATAGAGAAAGCTTTCTACCTTTAGCATTTTTAAATTTAAGAATAGTAAAGTCAAATAAATCTACAAGAGGTTGAGGTCCACTAGCTCTACCACCAAATGTTTTTAATCTTGTACCTGCAGGTCTAACTTTATTTACATCTATCTTAGGAACTCTACCTGTGTAGAGATAAGATATTAAATCTCTGAATCCTTTTGCCCAACCTTCTTTAGAATCAACAACAGATATAACATCTTCTGTATGTTCAAACTCTACATCAGGAACAGTAGGTAACTTATCTGCATACTGTCTTTCAACAGAGAAGCCTACACCTGTACCATTCATAAGTATATATAGTACTTCATCAAATGCTCTTGGACTATCAATAGGAATATAAGAACAATTATAACCTGCTACATTCTCTCTCTATCTAATGCTTTACCTGATGTCATCAAGGCTCTCATACTTGGCATAACTTGTAATGAAAGTATACCTTCTTCTAAATCTTCCCACTCTTTCTTTTTTATTACACCATCATAATTATTATCTATATGTTCTTTAAAGAAAGCTATAAGTCTACTTACAGTTTCACTCCAACTTTCTCTTCTACCTTCCTCTTCTAACCAACGTGAGTACCTAGACATGTGAATGAATGATTGATACTCAGTAGGTAAATAATTATTTCCTAGTAATGATGCCATCTATTTTTCCTTTCCATATTTCTTTTCTAATATTAACTCTGCATAGTGTATTACTTTTCTAATATCTTCTATACCATTTTTTGTTTTATGTCGAGTTATATATTTTACCACATTACCCTCTAAGAAGTCAAGATTATTTTTAACAATATAATCTACAGGTTGTATAACACAATCTTTATAATGACTACCACCTATTTGTTTATCACTAGCTTTACCATACTCATACTCATACGTGCCTTTTTTTATAGCTTCTTCTTCAGCATCTCTTCTCTTCATATATGCTCTATAACTTTCTTGAGACCATCCTCTATCTTGTTCAGGATTTATCCAAGACTCTTCTGATTCTTTGTCTGACATATTTTATTTCCTTTGAGTTAATTACTTTAATTGCAAAACTTCTTGTATACTGTGCATCCATACCTGCACTCTCACATATATATTCAAAGTTATCACATGTTACACCTACACTACAGAAGAACCAAGCACGAGCATGTTGTCTTTCAACACTTGTACGTGGTGATTCTACTTTAGTCTTTTCTTTTGTTGCATCTAACAATGCTTGAAATATAACAGATAAAAATAACATACGTTCAGGACTACTGTTCTCATGCTCTTGTATCTCTGCTAGTATCTCAATGTATTCTTCATTCATTAGTCTTCTATTATTTCATCTCTAAATGTATCTACTAACATAGAAGCAGCTTCTTCTGATTCAGCAGCTATCTTTATTTGTTTAATAAATTCATCAATAACTTGGGGATGTTCTCCTATACCAACAGGATGTTCCAAGTATATACGTGCAGTAGCTATAGCTTTATCTCTTTGAGAATGAAACTCAGCTAGTGCTGTGTTGTACATTGCTTCCTTTACTGACATCTTTTACCTCCTTTCTTTCAACAGGTCTAAAAAATTTACCACCTATATAATTATTATAATACTTATGATTGTCTGATCCTTCAACACAAGAAGTTAAAACATTATGTTGTACTTGATAAGCTAACTCATAATATTTTAAACTTCTTTTGTTTTTAAATTCATCAATCACTTCAAACTTAAAATGTTTCTTACCTATTTTCTTTATATCTTCCTTTAAATATTTTGAAGAACCCATATAAGATTGCCACCTTGATTGCCTTTTAGATTTACCAATCAAATATTGTTTGCATCCTATATACTTTTTTTCTGTCTTCAAGTTAGTAATGATATAAACAAAACCAAACTGTTCAAGATCAGGGACAAAAGGTTTACCTGTTCTTAAATCTAACCAATGATTTACTACCAAGATGTAACCTCTTCTACATTAGGAGCTTTCTTAACTTTCGTAAGATACCTGTTTCCATTTGCATAATTGAATACACGTAACCCTTTACCTTCATTCGCATCACTCCAACAAGTACGCTTATGTTCACAATAGAAGCAACCAAAAGCGAGCTTACGATTGCCACTAGCACCATCAGGCACATCATCATAACACCTATCAGGTGGGTTAGTTTTATCCATTGCTCCTTTAAGATAGTCAATCCTTTCTTTAGCATTAATCATCTCCAAAGAATGAACAGGAGTTAAACATATGTTCCCATTCTGTTTATCTATTGCAAGAAAAGCAGCTTCATCTACTCCATTACCTTCAGCATAAGCAGAGATCTGTGCTATATAACCAAAGGGATCATCAGAGTATAACTTATTCTTAGAAAACTTTTCAAAGCTTCTACCTGATGCACTCTTACAATCAACTAACACTCCATCTATTACACAGTCTTGATGTCCTTTTATTCCATTGACATGTACTGTTTTTTGTAGGTCAGTTACTGTATGTCCTGCAAGTCTTGAGAAAAGAATCAATAAGTCTTCTAACATATGACCATATAAAAACTTAACTCTTGTACTAGGTTCTAAAGGTTTAGGTTCTTCTTTAGAATTTTTATCATACCATAATTGTCTAGCAGGTTTACCTATAGCAGAGAGTCTTAGGTTACGTCTCTTAACAGGCACCTCATTTAAAAAGTTTCTTAGTGTTTCTTTGAGACTCTCTGTAAAAGAATCTAAATGAGTATCAACTTCTTTCTCATCTAGTTCTACCTCTACAAGAGGATCAAACAAATCGTATATATCTTTTACTAAAGTATCAATAGATTTCATAATAAATAATGGAGAGATACTCGTTCAGTAGTACCTCTCCATCCTTTCATGGTTGGTTAAGAAGCGAAGGTTAGTTCTTCATCTGAATCTTCAGTTACAAATCCATCAGGAACTACTTCAAAAGCTTCATCTGCATCAGCATCTACGTTATAAGGTATTAAATTAGTTACCTGCACAGCACGTAAATCAGCAGAGACTCCAGAACGACCTTTGAACTCCCACTCATATGTACTATAAAGTACATTTACTTCTGAACCATTACCAATCATAGTACTAGCAATGTTTCTTTTCGCAGCATCAACCACTTCAGGTTGTTTATTCATGTTACCATCTTTACGTCTCACTTTTCTTTTAATAGTAACAAAGCTACCACGATCATCACCTTTATTCTTTACATCTAATCCATCAGCTTTAGCTTGATTAATATTCTTCTCGTCAAGATTAGATACATCTATCGACCATACTCCATCTGAATCAAATGTAGTATTTGGACTAACTATACTAGCCCAATATGCGTTTCCTTTTAGTACACTCATTTGTGTTTTCCTTTCGTTGTTATTAATAAATGAATTATGACATACCTCTGAATTAATGTCAAGAGATTTTTTCATAATAAATGTTTTATTTAAATTAAGTATTAAACTCATCTCGATTCTTGAGATAAGGTCTTGTTTTCCTTGATAACTTCTACCCCATGTTTTGTATTCAGCATCACTATAATTCTGTACTCTTGTGTTTTTATCTACAACTTTGTCAGTTAATTCTACTAACTCTTTTGCTTCACACACTACATAATCATGCTCTCTTTCAAATGCAAAGTAATCACAGTCACCATACAGCCAACCTTTATTACCCATTGTATTTAAAAACTCAACAACAATCCATGCGTCATCCAAAGATTTGTTTTTATTTCCAGTTCTTCTAGCCTTTACATCTACACTAATTGTTAATCCTTTGTAGGTTAAATATAAATCTATATGTTTATTTATATTCTCTTCTTCACTAGCTATCTCAACTGTATAACCACGTGACTTAGCTGTATGTATAAATTCATTCTCTACTTTTATACCTCGCTTAATATAATCAACGTGATCTTTTCTTCCTTTAAATTCTTTTACTAATGTGTCTCTGCCCATGTCTTACCTACCTTCCATTCACTATCAAGAGGACACTTCATTTGTAACTGTTTCTCTGTATCTTTCATAGCATCTTTAGTTATCTGTCCAAACTTATTTATATCTTTGTTAAGAACTTCAAACTGATACTCGTCATGTATACTAGCTACAAGTTTAGCATCAACACCTGTTCTGTTAATACGTTTAATCATATTGATAAGCCATAGCTTACATACGATTGCTCCTGCTCCTTGTATTAGAGTATTCAATGCACTATGTGGACTACGTATATGTAGTAGTCTACCATCAATACCTCTAATTAATTTTTAGATGCAGCTTTTGTTACAGAGTCACGTACTCTTTTCAAAGCTGGCATACTATTTAAAACTTATTAATTAATATCTGTCCTTCTTTAGCACCTGCACCTACGATCTGTCCTATCTTAGATGCACCTGCACCATACATAAATGCATATATAAATGTCTTTGCCTGGTCTCTGTTAGTTAATCCTGCCATTTGCATATTGTGTGTATGTATATCTCCAGTCAATAGTATATCTGTAAATGTAGTATCATTCATTAGATGTGCTAAACATCTTAACTCTAATCCACTTGCATCAGTTCCTACTATGGAATGAGTATAAGGATTATCAACTGTCCAACAATCCCTACACTCTTTTCCATATGGAGAACGAACTGCAGGTATCTGTGCCATGTTAGGAGAATGGTGAGACATACGACCTGTAATAGTTTTAAGAGTCATAACTCTACCATGTACTCTACCATCTCTATCATCACATGCTTCTATCCATGACTTAATCTGTGCTATACGTTTCTGTAATAAAAAGAAACGAGAAAACTTTTTTGCTTCAGGCATATCTATCTTATCTAAGACAGCTTCATTAATAATAATGTTACCTTTATCTGTATGTTGTTTTGGTTTCCAACCTAACTCTATTAGTCTACTTGCAATCTGTTGTCTTGATCCTATATTAAATGGTATGTATTTTGTTTTTGTTTTCAACTCAACAACTGTAGGATCAAAGGTAGTTACTGCCCACTTTTCTAAACCATTAGCTTCATCTTTTAATTTATTATATAATCCCATAGCTTTTCTCATGTCCATAGCAAAGCCATTCTTTTCTTGTTGATCTATAATAACTCTTACATTATGTTCTAATCTAATTGAACTACGAGAGAAACCTTTACCTTCACTCTGTAATATCTGGAATAACTTATGTGTTATATTAACATCTTGTTTACAATACTCCAACATGTCTGGTGTATATACTTCAAATGTTTCTACATCTCCTTTAGGAAATCCTAATCTATCTCCCCATGCTTTTAAACTATGACCTTCACGTATAGGATTAAACAACTGTGATAAGACAAGTGTATCTACAATCTGACTAGGTTTTATATTAGTACCTAGCAATCTATTACACACAGGTGCATCAAATGATAAACCATTATGCATAATAAATTGCTTGACACCTTGTGACCAATCTCTAAACCCATGTACCATATCAGGAGGGAAAGGGTAAACCCTCCCAGAGTCTATGTCTTTAGCCACTATACAATGAACCTTTGTTGCATCTAAGCTATCTGTTTCTATATCAACTACTGCTCTCATTCTCTTTCCAATCATACCAATACTCATTATATAATATCATGGGAGTTCCCTCACCTACCCATACATTTAAGATATTAAACTGAGCAAAATCATCTGCTTCTTCCCATGTCATACCATCTCGTTCTCTTAGTATTTTACATATTACACTATATGAATAAACATGTAAAGGTTTTTTTCCATATTGTTCTCCTATACCTATAATAGCATCATCAAAACCATCTATGGTCATAGCTTCAGCATCTAGTCCACACCAGTTACACTCTTCACCATCACCTACTTCCATTTCAGTTTTCTCTACGTTACAATAATGTGTCCACATTAGAATGTTATCTCCTCTCCATCATTATCATCTACTTCATAAGGATTGTCAATCTCTTTCATACGACCACTCTCTTTATCATAGAAGAGATGCGTAGCTATACCTGTATCACCTGTATATCTATTCTTTAGAATACGTATGGTTGTAGTGTTAGATGCTACATCATCTTCTGCTTGTTGATTTCTTTCTAAAGCAATCACACTATCAGATAGATGTGCAATAGATGCAGAGCCACGTAGATGTGAGAGAGTAACTTCTCTACCATTCTCATGTCCTGCATCACCTGCAGGTCTACGTAAGTGTGATACTAATAGTAAGCCAACACCTGTCTGCTCTACTAATGAACGTAACTTAGTCATCAATACATCAATAGACTTTCTCTCATCTCCATCTTCCTGACCTGATACAAGTATAGATAAGTGATCAAGGAATATCCATTTACAATCCAATGCTTGTGCCATGAATCTAACTCTTGAAAGTATCTCGTCATTAGATATAGAACCAAAGTGATCAAAGGCAAAGGCAAAGAACCTACCTGTACCCATAGTGTTATCAAACCATGTATCTAATTCTTCTTGGCTATACTTCTTACGTATCTCATTAATATATAGTCTAGCATTAGCTTCAACAGACATGATATTAAATGCTGTGTTCTTTGTGCTCTCTTCCAATGCAAGTATACCTACATTATCATTTGTATTCTTTAACATATGGTGCATCAACTCACGCATGATAGAACTCTTACCCATACCTGCACCTGATGTGAATGTAATCAACTCACCTGTACGCATACCATATGTCTTATCATTTAGTTTAGCCCAAGGATATAGACATGTCTCACAATACTCTTCTTCAAACAATGTAGATTTTAAATCTTTTAGATTGACTATACCTGCAGGAGTATATGGTTGTGCATTCCACCATGCTCTTGAGAACTCCTCACGTTTATTCATCTTGAGATATTCATTAGCATCTTTATGTTCCATGTGCATGACCTTGCATTTGTTAGGAGCAAAGAGTTGTGCTACTTTTTCAGCAGCTTCTCTGCCTTGCTTGTCCATATCAAATGATATAACTATCTGATCATAGCTATCAAGATATTCAAATGCTTTCTTACAATCACGTAATGCAGAACCTGCACCAGTTTTAATAGATACACATGCCCACTTACTACCAAGTAATTCATAAGCAGACATGGCATCTACCTCACCTTCAGTAATAGTAATATACTTTCCCTTTGGTGCAAAGATATTCTGACCAAACAATCCTGCATCAGTCATGCTACCTTCAGTCCACATGTTCCTTTGTAGGTACATCTCGTACCTTGTTTGCAATATTATTTCCACCTTCATCAAAGTATTTATAGATGTGGTGTGTATTCATATTGCCATTTACTTTTACATATGTGTTATACTTCTGTGCTGTATCTTTAGATATACTACGTTCACTCAACGCACCTAATGTACCCACAGTTTTCATAACACTTTTTCTGTTCTCATTGGTATTACTTTTTCTACTTCCATCTTATCTCCAAACCTAGTGTTGCAAGAAAAACAAAAGCTATAGCCTTCAGAATG
>UEXL01000071.1_pt1 | contig 17379 bp, 32 predicted proteins | sample 1796671 | NCBI WGS metagenome assembly UEXL01 (sample SAMEA4772471, study PRJEB27181) | metagenome | reverse complement strand
TCCTGCTGGCAGTGTGTAAGACGCTGTATCTTTCACCAGTGTGAGTGTTTGCTGTTCTACTGCCCAGTAGTTGATACCTCTGTTTGCCCACTCAGCGAAGAGTAGGTTAAGGCTGCGCCGTGCAGACACAGCCTTATCTCCAGTTTGTGTTTGGGTATCAATACCGCAACGCTCAAATGCCTCAGTGATAATCTCTTCAACATTTGGTCGAAATGCTACGGTTCCTGAAGTTGCCATTGAAAACTCCTAGTATTCTTTGATGACCCTTAGAACCAGTTGATATGAATCTCCCACAGCACCAGCTCCATCAGTCGTAAACTTCACATCCCCAGTTGGGTTTGTGCCATACGACTTCGTTGAAGGAAGGCCACCAAACTTTGAGAAATCGTGATACCCGATATCATCATCTCCAATGTTCATCATAATGATGTCTGTGTCAGCATCTGCCAACACGCGCACCGTCATGCTTTTAATGACCCACCATCCTTCGATGATGCGAACAGCCGTGCAAGGCTCGCCATTCGCGTTGGGAGCAAGTGTGGAAACATCAATCTTGAGAACAGCACTTTCGTCGCCAGTATCAACGTATTGATACTGGAAAGCGAAGACTGCCTCTCTGGTGCTATCACTTAGCTTCTTTACTGAGGAAATATCAGCCATTGGCCTTCCTCCTTATGAAAGATTGTTGTTCTGAGCATACAAGATAGTAACACGAACTTCACCCGCACTTGTCGCGGCAGAGTTAGTAACAGTCAAACGAATATCTGCTGTTCCTGTGTCTTCCCATGCTAATGCAGCACCCGCTTCAGTTGTTGGATATTTGCGACCAGCAGTTGTTCCAATACCGTAAGTATTAAGAATAGATGTTGCACCGCCTACAGTATCTCCAACACTCAAGTTAGTTGCGCCACTTGCCGCTGTAATAACGTCAATCACACAGTCAATAATTTGTGAGTTTGCAGGAATAACAACATCTGTCACAGACGCTGCTAGTGCGCCACCAGATAAATCCGCTGCGAATGTTTGAGACATCACTACTTGACCAACATTCGCAATATCGCTGCCTAGTGTTGTGCCAGTGGTGACTTTGATTGTTCCAGCCTTAATTGGTCCAGAAAAAGTTGAAGTAGCCATGTTGATCTCCTGTCTTGGCTATTGTCAGTCGCCCAATGCGACTGTCAGGGATATTTGGAGACTACAGCAAGTTTGTTAAAAAAGAAAGAGGCGACTGAAAGCCGCCCCTGTTTAGTTAAAAGTTTTGACTGATGATTTGTTTTCTTCAATTAATTTTAACATTTGGTTTGTTAGATCGGGCGATGGCTTTCTGTTGCATTTTATTCCGCATGTCAAAGATACTTGAGTGAAATTGTAGTTCATGCCTGTCCAACGAGATTCCCCTTTTGGGTATTTCCAACCTAAATATTCATTACCATCTTTGTCTTTGAACTCCGCTTTAAATACTATTGGCTTTTTATTAAGAACATCATCTATTGTTCGTGAGTCATATATTTTTGTAAGTTTCATCTTTTTTACTCCTTAAAATGCTGCTTCGTAGCCAGCTTCAACTGGGCAATCATATCCATCCATATGATCGTAACGCTCTTCAGCATAACGCAACGCTGCGAGTTCTGCTTCTTGCTCATATATGTATGCGTCTTTCTCACCTTCCCACTGAGCTGCGTATTCTTCACGATCTGCGATTGCCTCACGAATTGCTTTAAACATATCTTCGCGGCTTCCATAACGTAACTCAACTTCGTTGTTTGCTTCGTCTGCGCGTAGTGTGCATACCCCATGATTTTTCCATTGGAAAGTTTGAAATCATACCCATGTTGCGTTCTGTGCCATCATGTATCTCCATCATAATATCCCACGCTGGTACACCTTTACCGCAACGAACAGCACGAAGTTTGAAGCTGTCGATATAACGCTGACGATCAATCACAGCTTTCTTTTCGTCTTCAGTTTCTTTGAATTTGCGGATCAAATCACGCACAGCTTTGACTGCTTTATAAGTAGAGCAATCACCATCCCAGTTTTCTTCTGGATAAATTTCGTGGAAGCCTTCTGCTAAAACGTCATCTAATGCGCGTTCCATGTCATTTAGGTTATATAGATTTGTGTTTGTCATTTCTCTTTCCTCTCTCTCTACAATATTAATATATGACAAGTGTCACTAATTACAATGGGCAACAACAAAGTTTTTTTAAAAAAGAAAGAGGCGATCCGAAGACCGCCTCAGTCAAACCCAACAGAGAGGAGAAGTTAGGTAATTTACGCGCCTGACGATCCGAAGATGCCACGCCAGTCGGTGTAACCGAAGCTGTAACGCTCACGCACTTTATAGCGCACGTTGCCAGTTTCGAAGTCACCTTCCATGCCTTTTTTTCATAGGCGAGCGTTGGAACATTTTCAGTCCATCTGGAACATCAGTTTGTACGAACCACTGATCGCTGTCTGTTAGACGGCGCATGATGTGGTAACCTTGTGGAAGGTAACCGCCATTGCGGATCGCGTTGATGTCGTTGTCAGCAGTGCCAACACGCAGTTGTGATTCAAGCAAACGCTCTGCAACAAAAGTGTAAGCAGTTGGGATAACCAACTTCGTACCTTGTGCCGCAATGCGAAGACCGCGATCATCTTTCATGTCAGCAATCTGAATAAGGATTGCTTCTAGTGACACTTCTGACAAGTCAGCCGCAGTTGCAAGAATGTTAGACTGGTTGCCGTTCTGGGTTGGGTGTGATGCACTCAATAGAGTAGCGCCATCCCCACCTGAAGCGGTTGTCGCGGTATTCAAAATGTTAGCCGCTTTGATCTCTTTAGTAGAGGCCATTGAGCGAGCCAACGCTTTTGTATAGCGAGAAGCAATCGAACCATACTGGCCGTCTTCTTCAGCTTCTTCAGTGATTGAGAAAGCCAAAGCGATTGTTTCGTGCTGATAACGCGCAGTCCACTGCTGAGAGGCTGCGTCATACGAAACCGCAGAACCCTCTGATTTTGTTGGAGCATTTCCAAAACCTGATAAAAGAACGTCTTCCTCAAATGCCTTCTGAGAAGTATTTGATTCGAAAACCGCCTCATATTCGGATGGATAGCTGTCATATTCGAGTCCAAAAAGAGTATTCAGACCCGGCTCAAGCATTTTAGCAAAATTTGCTCTATTCATAGCCATTGTTCATACCCTCCTTAAATACCAGCACTGTCTTTTAGAACATGCTCATTAATAAGCACTTCCATGACAGCGTTAGCACCGAATGCATTCTCTGGAGAATCTACCAACGCAAGAATTTTACAAGTAGCAGCACTTGCTGCCATTGTTCCGCTGATTTCAAAACCAGATTGACCAGTCGTTGTGGACCCAGCACCAGCAACAACATCAGCGCAGTTGCCGATATTGGTCTGGGCAGGAGATCCTGCTGACTGGACTTTAAACACAGTATATGGATCATCATATACATATGCGATGATGTCTGTAGCTACTGTGCCTGACGGCCAGTATTCACTATAGACGTAAGAACCGTCACTTGCTGTGTAAGAACAACCCTGCAAAAACACCAATGTTGTTAGTTTCTGTGGCCGTATGTGGCGTAACAACCCCATCAGCAGTTAGAATGCAGAGATCACCTGTGAAGATGTTTTCTGCAAGACCACTTGTGATAGTGTATTGGTTAGCGCGAGGTGCATTACCGCTCATGTGACGAACTGGCACAAAGCCAAAGGCTGCATCTGCATTTGCCATTTTTCGCTCCTTTTAGCGTTAATTTAGTCGCTTGCAGCAGACAAAGATCTGCCACGACTGGTTTCAGACTTACGATCTTGATAGATCGTCTGCCCACTTCGCCGTCCTAACGCATCAAGATCCCCTGCGATTGATTCATTCAGTTCATCATTTTTCCCTGAATAGTAATGTCTCATCTGCTCATGCTTTTCTTCTGGCATTTCGCATAGAAGCATTCCTTCAATCCCAATTGATCCTGCCCACTGGCCGTGATTGATAGTTGGGAAACAACTTACTTTTCACAGTATCAGCAGGGCGCGGTTCCCAGCCTTCACGCATACGTTTGTACACGTTGTCTGGGCTTTCCTTACCCTGAATCGAGGTAGCAACCCACCTTTGGACATAGCCGGGACGTGCTTCGGGGGCGTCCAAAAGTGATGGTGGTTTCCATGCGGTCATAGGACGAGATTCCTCATCACGCACAGAATTTCGAGTTTGGTTTGCACGAACATTTCTTTTCTCAGACATTACTGGCTCCTTTGCTGACGCCGAATTTCGGCTTCGTATTTTTTAAGACCTTTTTCATCATTGATTCCAAGTTCTCTAGCCATTCTGAGTTGTTCTTGCGACATCCTCACTCTATTGCCCTTGTAACTGGAAGAACCGCCTGTAGTTGGGGCGACTGGTGGTCTACTTTTTGTTCTTGCCTTACTTGGACTTGCTCCTGAAGATAGCTCAGGAAACATTTTTTGTAAACGGCTGTTTAAAACTTGATAATATTCGTCCGAATTTTTGTCATAACCCTCCAAGTCGAGTTGGACATCAATTGAACGCAGCCGCTGTTTCTCGCTCAAAGCCTGCGGCATTGAACCAGTTATTTGCTGCCACCACTGCATAGCTTTTTGTGGTGCTGGATTTTGTGCAGCTTGCTGTGCGCGGCCAACTGTGGGCGATGCAGCAGCACGTTGCTGACTTTGTTGCTTTTGCATTTCTGCGATACGCATAGCCGCTCGCATGTCGGCTAATTGCTCTTGAAACGCTACTTGCGATTTCGTGTCACCTTCCTCCACAGCTTGTTCAAGAGCTGCTTTGGTTTGGCTATAACGCTGATTAAACGCTTTTTCAGCCGACTGCTGAGATCCATGCTCCAATCTTTCAAGGCGTTTTTGGAGCTGTGCATTTTGCTCCTGAATTTGCCTAGCTTGGATTTCAGCTTCTCTGCGTTGATTGACAAGTTTTTGAATACGTTTTTGAACCTTTGGGCCATAGTCATCATCCTGCTCTTGAGCCTCTTCAGCTACATCTTTAGCTTCTTCCTTGGCTTCTTGTACAGGTTCATCAACAACTTCGATTTCAAATTCTTCTGGCTCACCTTTAGCTTTTTGAATTTCGGCTTCGATTTCTTCCAGAATTTGTTCTTTTTCTGCCATCATATCATCCTACATATGCTGCGACCTCAACTCCATCTGGCAAGATCGATGTGATTTCATCATCGTTTAGCAGAAGGAACTTGACGCCTTTTACAACAATTTTTTTGACCAGCGTATTTACCATAGGTCACGCGATCCCCAACCTTTGGACAAACCTCAGACCGCCAACGCTGGCCTGTGTCTCTGTCACGATACGCTAAGTCACCCAAGGCGCAGACTGTGCCATGAGCTGTTAGGTATTCTTCGTTGTCTTTGGATGATTCTGGCAGCAATATACCGCCTGATGTTTTTGTTTTAACCTGATTAGGTTGCACCAATACTTTCCAGTTTAAAGGTATTGGCAATTGATGAGATCCAATTGTTGCATTGGTTTCTTCATCTGTAAATATTCTATCATGCTGATGAGACACGCTATACATCCTCCTCATTAAGAGCTTTTAAAGTTTCGCGGATAACCTCAGAGGCTTGCATTAAGCCTTCTGCGATCCCTACGTTTTTTTGATATGCATGAAGTCGGATAACCGACCATCAACCATACTCTCAGCTATTTCCAGCCGTTTTGTTTCCAGATTTTTTCTGATCTGTTGGAGCAGATCGCTTGTGGTCATCTTTCACACCTCCTGACATTGAAACGCCAGTGACATGAACTTCGACAACTTCAGAGTTTTTTTGTTCTGGCATTAATACGCTTTCTTTTTAGGCTTTGCCTTTTTCTTCTTTACCTTCTTTTTGACAGACTTCATAGGTTTCTTTTTGCCATAGTTCATTTTTGTCCTCCTTTAGACATTAGTTTGCCAAAACTTGCTCTATTCATCGTAGGTTTGGCCTTGGTATTTACGATTAGCTGCATCAAATACAGGAGCATATTTATCAGTTTGTATCGCAACGTCAGGATCTGCTGCTCTTGCGGCTGATAATTCGTTATATGGAACTGCTTGTGTTGCCACAGGTTTATTAATTATTTTTTGATGAGCCATGTTACCAAGAAACCTTCCTATATATGGGGTTGCTTTAATCGCACCCATCATTGCTGCGGTAATAACCCCAGTGCCAACTGCCATTGGTGCGATCTCTTCCTTGCCTGTCTGTATTCTTTGCTCTGCGCTTTCACCTTCTCCAGTGCCGCCCACAAATCCACTCAAGCCACCAATCCCAGTTCCAAATGCAACATTTGGCAAAACTTTGCCGCCAACCACTCTAGTTATTGCCGCTGGAGCGCCAACTGCAATTGTTGGCAGCATGCCCAAACCACTAGATGTTGTGTATTCCGCTGGATAGTTTTCTTTGAACGCGGCTTGCTGCTGATTGATTTCGCTGTCGATCTCTTGGAAAGTCTTATCGCTGAATGGCGCTCTTATGCCAGCTTCGATCTCACCGCCCAAGCCCACAATGGTTGCGCTGTCCAGCATAGTGCGCCCCATGCCTTTGATCTGCTCTGGATCTGCTCCACTGAGATCGTACATAGGTGGCGAAGACAATTTTGCATAAGTTTCCCAAAAGCCAGCCATCAGACATTGCCTCCAGATAATTCACGCGCCAGTACCTTGAGTGTCTCTGAGAACCCCTTATCCAGCTCCTTAGCAGCCATAGCAAACTTTTTGGGGGATATCTCACTAGACTTCAACCCACGCCTCTCCAAGAAGCTCTTAGCCGCTCTGATCTCTGCTTGCGCTACGCGCTTAACTGCCGCTCTCGCCATTATCATCTCCTACGCCTTGCAACGCGCCATACCCAACTGTACCAACTAGAGGCACAGAAAACAAATTTTCCTTCATCTGGCGCATTACGCCTTCTCTATATTCATCTTTATTTGGTCCAAAGTCAGTGTAAGTCGCTACAGGCAAATTGTTTTCCCTGAAGATCCGCATCACTTCTTCGTTTTCAGTAAGATTTCTAGGAACCAGAGCAGTGTCAAAATCACTGAGGCTCATTGTTGCATTGGGCTTTGCCTCAAAATACTTTGTCGGAGCGTTTTGCATGATTTCACCAACGCGATTTACAGCATCTCGAAGTGCAGGAATATCGTCCATAGATACGAAACCTTCAGACACAGCCGCTGTTTTAGAAACGTCTGCATCGTTACGACCAAGAGCAAGCAACAGCTCATTTGCTGTATCAACACCCATCATGCGTGTGATTGGCTCTTGAGTTGTGACAAACTCGCCATCTTCATTTCTGGATCTGCGCGTTCTGATTTCTGTTTTCTTGAATTTATTTGTAAGATCATCAATCAAAGAAAATTTTACTTTGTGGAACTTATTAAACAAGCTATCAAGCACATCTCCTGCTTGAGATGGCCTATCTCTCTCTTCAACAAAAATCTGGCCTCTAGCATCTTTGACTTCATCAATACTTTTAAATGGCCGTGACGTTGCCGCCCTAAACGCCCCTGCATAGTTTTGTGCATATTCTTCAGAAGCTGGCATGTACATTGGACCATAGTCGCCTTGGCGCATGGCTTTTAAAACCGTTTGCGCTGTATACGGTCCATCTGGACGCCTACTTCCATCATCATAGTATGGATCTTTTGGCGGTAGTAATCTTCTTACATCTGCATATTCTTTAAGGCCGTCATACTGATTAAGAAAATTCATGTTGTTTTGGTCAGATTTAAGCGATCTTCTGGATTCTTCAAACAACTCTTCAATGTTGTTAAAATCTTTTGGATTAACTAAGTTATTGTCTATAGCCGCATTAATTACTTTAAGTGTATAATCTGCCTCTTCAGGATCGCCCTTATTTAAATACATAGCTGCGTAATCAGCCATGTGACCCAGATTAACATCTGCCTTCAACCGTTCTTTGAATTGTTTTGGATTTACTATTTTAACTTCACCCTTTGGCTGTCTGCCTGTGTAAGCATCAGTCGGATAGATGTTCATGTTTGGGTTTAGCTTATTGGGGTCCATAATTAAGCTAATTTCACCAAAATTCTGCAAGTTAGCTGGATCTGAAATACCAATCGATGGGCTGGGAATGCCGCCGATTTCATTTGCAGCCAATATACCTTCAAGGCTTGTATTATGCACTGCCATCAAAGGCGCATTATCTACTGTCGGCTCTGGAACAGATGGAAAAGACTGAACTTCTGATTTTATTATTTGAGTATTGCCTGCGCTTTCTCTTCCAAAGGCATCACGAATTGCCTCGAAAAAACCTTTGCTTGTGTCAATAACTCTTTCGCCAAGCTGACTAATTGCGCCTTTTGCTGGATTTGCCATTATTCAGAGTCTCCAAACATATCATCATAGAATTTATCTATTTCTGCTTGTTCTTCTTGTGTGTATGTAGGTTTTTCTGGCTCTGTCATAGCACGTCTTTGAGGTGGCACAAACGACATGTCTTCTAATCCATCTGGACCAAGTGCCGCTGTGAATGGTCCAACTCTATCTGGCCTTTGCTGTCTTAGCCCAGATCTTGGATTGCTTATAGCTTCAAAATTAATCTCTCCATCTGGAGATCGCACTTCATATCCATATATTTCTGGGTCATAGATGTCTGCTTTGTACCCAACAATCTGATGCACTTCATCTGGCCTGCCTTTGCCGCCTATAGGTAATAACTTTGTTCCCAACGGCAAAGGTAGCTTTCCTTCTGCATTTAATTTTTGACCCATCTCATATGGCAAATTCATAATGTAAGGCACATTTTCCATTGCGCTTTTGATCTTATCTATAAATTGCTGTCTTTGAACGTCAGCAAAATTTATAACATTCTCACCAAGCTGACTAATTGCGCCTTTTACTGGGTTTGCCATTTTACCACGCCTTACATGACCAATATCTGGCCTTAGTCTTCGGGCCGGGGTTATCACAGTTATGACGCGCTCTGAAGTTAGATCGCCGCCCTTTTTGGTTTTTCTTGATGGTCATCTTGGGGTCGCCAAAGGTCACGCGCTTAACCCTGTCGCCATCCTTCACATAGACCACAGACTTCTTTTTGCCATAGGATGTTTCGCCCTTGGCAATGCGTCTGGGTTTATTTAGCGATACTTTTTTACCTTTGTACGTTGCCATCGTCTCTCCTTGTTTTTAATTCTTAGCAAGACCATAAATCCAATAGTTGCAAGGAACTAGCAGATAAATTTGTTAAATTTTAAAACTGGTCAAAACGTGCAACTTTGATCTTATCAGAAGCATCAAAGTGCGTTTGAACTTTTGCGCCAGTTGGATCTGTTGTTTGAAGATCCATACCGTAAACCTTCATCTTTTGCAGTTTGAATATTTTCTTACATTTTCAAAATATAAATTTTCACCTTTTGCCAAGTCAGAAGCTGGGCTAGCCTTCCTGTTCCCGCGTAAAAGCAACGGCAAAATTCCTGAGCCGACTGGGGTAGGATCATAAGGCATATCGCTGCCTGCATAATCTGATGCAATTTCAGGTATATCAGTAGAATAAATAACTTTGCCGCCTAATCCTTGCTTCATAAACTCTGGATTAAATCTATCTAAATTAGCTGCTTTTGTGCCGTGATATGACACATTATCAACATCAAAACCCATTTCACGCGCTCTTGCCATACGACTGGCTTCGTCCATAGGCAGTGGCGTATTTTCAAACATATATTGTGGGTCAGCAACAGACATCATTTCATCTGTTACCTCATCTGCCATACCATCTTTGCGTAATTGAAGAATGCGTTTTGCTACTTCTTCTGCAAAATCTTCAACCGCGCTTATAGAAGTTTTACCTATTTCACCAAGAGCGCCTTTAATGGGTTTGCCATTACTTTTTCTTCTTTTTTGTTTTCTTCATCTTCTTGAAGTCAGCGCCTGTAATTTTGTTTTTAGGCATGGCTTTCGCTGCGATCTTTTTTTGAGCTGGAGTTAGTTTTGCCATTACTTATGCACCTTCTGAACTACAAAAGACGCCTTCTTACTTGCGCCTTTATGGGGTTTATAACCGCCAGTGGGATTTTTCATAAGTTTAAAGCCTTTGCCAGACTTCATCCAATGATAACCTTTAGGAGCTTCAACTGCTTTTTTTGCCACTTTTCTTTCCTTTCCAGTTTACGCGCTTGGCTGATGTCTTGCGCTTGGCCGCTGACTTGGCCGACTTGCTTTTGCATTGCGCCATTGTAGGCCGACACGCTGGATAAGAGCCTTTTGTGCGATCTGAACGACCACATGGGCCACCTGTCTTGCAGTTGACCCAGCCTTTGCCCTTATTGCGGCCAAACCATGTGCGTAGGCTATCGCTACTGCTACTTTTTTTTCTTGGCACTTTTCTTACCCCAGTTTTTTGCGCCGACCTTTCGGCACTTTACCAAAGCCCCAGATCCATACGCTGATGGCCACGTTCCACCATTGCGTGTGTAACGCGCCTTTACTTTCCTATAACATGCATCTCGCTTCGGTTTTTTCTTTGCAGCCATTATGTACCGTCCTCTTCTGGGATTGCGCTTAGTGCGCCAAGACTTGGGGCCATTGCAGCAATCATCCATGCAGGAGCATTTGCTTTTCTTGCTGCTTCAATCATCTGACCAGTAATCTTGCCTTCTGACAATAGCTGCTGTGCATATTGCAATGCCGCTCTTCGCCCACCTCTGCGCTCAAGCTCAGTAAAAGTAGACACAATTTCTATTAATTGATCGTCAACAATTTGTTTAGCTTTTCGGGCTGCTTTCATAAACCTTGTAATCTGCTGAGTTCATCACAAGACCACCACCAGTTCCAGCTTCACGTCTTTGTGCTGATAAATCGCTATAAAGCAAATTAGCTGGAATACCTCTACCTTCTTCAATGAAACTTTGAGATTGACCAACCTTGTCCACACCAGTGTCATAAGTGGTAGAGTTTTCTCTAGTGGTCGGCAGTGCGCCTCTTTTAAGTCTGGAACAAATCCACGATACCCAGTTGTACCCCAATCCATGCCAATTTGTGCAGGATCTGCAACCGCCAAACGTGCATCTCCAACTCTTGGTACGCCCATTTTCTGCAAACCAGCTTTATCTAAGCCTTTTAGAAAATATGCTCTATGGGTTCCTGTCGGCAAATTTCTAATATAATTTAGCATTGCGTCAGGATCTGCGACTGATGGAAAATCAGCAAATGGCTTGATGGTTTTGCCAACATTTTTGACTGTGCCATCAGGCATCGTTTGCTTGACCTTTATTGGCATTCCCAAATTACGAATAAACTCATTTATTTTTGGAATATCTTTTTTTGCAATTGGAGCGTTTTTAAACATCTGGCCGAACACTTCGCCAGTGTGCATAGCAAAATCGCCAGATTGCTCACCCATCATTAAACTTGTGTAATATGGGTTTTTGTTTTCTTGCTTCATTCAGCTTACTGCTGGTTGCTCCTGATGCTCCAGCGTAGCCTTGGCCCGGTACATCTATATACTGAAATCCAGCCATTGAAGCGACAGGCTCTGGTAAATCTTCGCCACCAACGCCAGTAACAATATGTCTTCCAGTAGGATCTCCCACAATACTCATAAGAGTTTTGCCTTTAAGATCGCCTATTGTAATTTGCTCTGGAGGAACTGTTTCGTCAGATAAAAAGCCTTCGCTTTGGTGTTCACGCAAAGCCTTGGCTGCACACTTTGAACGCTAGTTGTTGCACCAGCTTCTGGAATAAAAGGTAATCCTTCGATTTCTCTAGCTGATGGTATGTCAGTAATCTGATCAGCTATCTGTGCGCCATCTCTGTTGTAATTTAATACATTCTTTAATGCGCCAAACGAATCGCTCAAGGTATCGATAACTTGAGTTCCTACACCTTTGGCTATCGTTTGAAACAAACCCATTACGCTTTGGCCTTCTTCTTTTTACCATATCCTGAAGCATAAGCAGCTCGCCCCTGACGCTCTGCTTCTGCCTTGGTTTTATATACCTTGCCTTTCTTGCCCCAGCGATAACCGCCTTTGACTTTCATAACAGGCATTAGTAACCACCAAGGATCTCATTCATCATTTCGTGAACACTGCCGCCATCACCAACGCGCATGACTTTTACCTTAATGCCATCGTCTGGCATCATCATTTCATGGTGACCGCAATCGCAGTCTTCATCGCCGTGATCGCAATCGCAATCTTCTTCATACTCTTCTTCATGCATACCATATTTTTCTTGGTAGCAGAGCATTAGAAAATTAACGAGCTGCTCATCAGTCATTTCCAGACCAGCCGCGTCATGGGGAAAGCCCATTTTTTCCATGAAAAGATCCGCATTCTCTTCCATGTTTTCTACATTTACTTCAGCCATAATAGCCTCCTATCTCATTGGACGCGCCATTGGGCGCGGCGATGTCATTGGCGCAGCACTTTGCATTTGCTCCTGCATAGCTTGCTGGCTCATGTTATACATCTGCTCTTGCTCTTCGCGCAGACGTTTAAAATACGCTTCTTCTTCTGCCATACGCTTTTGTGCGTCTGTCATGCCAGTATTGGGCATCTCACCACTCGCTCGCGCTGCTCTCCATTGGATGGCGTCATTGCTTCCATACGGCCATCTACTTCGTATGACATTTGCATCTGGCATTGCGCCAACAACACTTTGGAACATTTCACGCTCTTTATCAGACAAGCTACCACCGTTTTGAATGCGCTGACCAATCATCATTAGCTGATTAGCTGACTGTTCATCCATGTCGCCCGGTTGAATGAGCTTCAAAAAAATTCATTACCAGTTGATAATCTGGATTTGCTTTAACTTCTGGCATTTTGAACTCCTTGCCTATCTTTATCCTACGATATTACCTTCTGCATCGTATTGTGTCACATTTCCAGCCGCATCTGTTAAGGTATAGCCTTGTAAATAATCTTCCTGACCAGTCACAACTGACGTTGTATCACCAGCCAATGCCGTTCCTTGGAACTGATCCATGTCCAAATAACGCCCATCTGGAGTCATATATGCCTCAGTGCCGTCTGGCAATTCCACACGGCGCACCAGTTCATCTATTGATTGACCACTCGCATATCTGCGTAAATATTGAGGGGCATAAAAGCCCATTCCACCGCCCTTATAACGACGATTAAAGTCTTGGCTAACATCTCGCGTTCCATACATATCTGTCCGAAGAGGAGAAAATGGAGTTGGATCTTCAGGGATTACAGGCGTTACTGGCAAAACAGGATCTACTGTTGTTGTGTCATCATCAGTGCCAGTTGGATAAGGCACTGCATCTGGATCTAAAACAACAGAGTTTACCGTAGCGTTAATCGCGTCTGTAAGGTTAAGACTTCCAGTAATGTCATCCAAATCAGTGCCGATAGATGTTTCTGGCCGCTCAAAGCCAAAGTTGTCAGTCATGTCTTTAACACCGCCATATAACATGCCCGGTATTGTGTAGTCATACACCGCGCCAGCCACACCAGTTGGATCTATTCCAGATCCCAATGGGGTTGCGCCAGATGCAGTTGATACTGTGGAAATCAAGTTGTCGTTAATCCCACCAGTGGCATAAGCCTCTTCGTTTGTAATATATCCATCACCATTTAAATCGGCATTAATACCACCAGAAGATCCAAACATTTCGCCGCCAAAGTTTTTACCGCCGCCATCGATCATATCTACAGCCGCACTTACAACTGTGCCGTCTGGTCGTGTATAGCCCCACTCATCATCAATCTGGCTTTCATCATACACACCAGCTTCTATGTTGGGATTTACAATAAGATTAGGAAGTGCATTTGTAAAACTGGCTGGAAGTTCGTTATCATCATTTGATGGATCATTGCAGATCCTGAAATCACATTACCAGAATATGTTGTATCTCCAGCATCTAGCTTTTCACCAGTCTTTTCATCAACCAAAACACCATTGACATATGCCGCTCCATCAAAGGGCGTAAATGCATTTGCCAAGTTTTCAAATGCGCTATTGCCGCTGGTTTCTTCAACTGGATCTGGATCTGGAGGAGCCTCTGCTGACGCTGAAGGCAAAGCGCCAGTTGCTTCTGTTGCTGTTGTAGCTGGTGTGGCGGTTACAGGAGGTGGAGCTGGTCTGTCATCATCATCGCTTGATGATGGCGCTGGTCTGTCATTACTTGGATCATTTGCAGATCCAGAAATAACATTGCCTGTTGAGGTTGTGCCACCAGCTTCTATGGTTTCTCCAGTTGCGTCATCAACAAGATTACCATCCACATAAGACGCGCCATCGTTTGGCGTAAAAATATTTGCAAGCGTTTCTGTAAAGCTGTTGTCGCTGCTGCTGCTAGAAGAACTGCCGCTATCGCTACCGCCGCCGCCGCCGCCACCGCCACCGCCACTATCAAAAACTATTTGTGGCGTAAAACCAAAACCTAAAATATCTATGAATGTTTTCATGCCACTTTCCTATGCCATTTTTCATTGCGTACATTCCCATCTGGATAAACACGCAATCCACCACCGATTTTTACATCAGGGTGATTTTCAAACATAAATGTTTGTATGCTCCTGATAAACTTAATCACTTCACGCTTTCCCGCTCTACACTGAAACTTAGGAAAGAATAAAATTCCATTTCCATCCCTTGCGTATGCTTCATCGCCGCTCCATAAATCTTCTTCTAATTCTTTTTCAGTAAAAAATCCATAGGTACAAAAACCAACTATATTACCATCAATCTTATGAACCAAACATTTGTCGTGTTTTACAGCGTAATAAATAGCGTTTTTTTGTATTCTTACAGTTTGATTGGCATAAAAATCGTCGTTTAAAACGAGAGACATAACAGATCCAAACAAACAATAATCCATCACGCCCTCATCGGCTGTGGTTGTGGACGTGGCGGTTGTTGTGGTGCAGGCTGCGCCCTTACGTTCATTTGTGGAGCTGGCATTGCATCTGCAATTGCTGACAATCCACCCAAAATCCCCAGCGCCCATTCGCTTGCGGATCTCTTCAACCTTATTCAAAAGATATTTATTCATGTCCATAGGTGGCTGACCTTGTGGCCCCCCCCCTGCATGGGAGGAGGCATAGGAGGGCCACGTCTTGGACCCTGCTGCGGTAAACCGCCAAACGCAGCAGGATTTATTGGAGGAAGTCTATACTGTGGGGGGTACATTATTTTTCATTGCCTCCATCTGTATTTTAGCTGCGTTCTTTTCTCTCTCAAGCTGCAACTCTGCCTCCAACTTTGTGATCTTGGCCTGCATATCGGCTTGCGCCTTGGCCATTTCGATCTCCATATCCTGACGTGCTTCCGCTTCTTTGATCTGAATATTTGATTGCGCCTTGGCTTGATCCGCTTCGATCTGCGCTTGCGTTCTTGCCTTCAAAGCCTCTGTCTCTAGCTGCGCCAACTGCTGTGCATACTGCAAAGGATTTCCCTGCTGACCACCTTTTTGACCCATGCCGCGCAACGCTTCGATCTGCTTCATCTGAGGTGATGCCGCCACAACTTGCGCTGCACGTTGGCTGATCAGGCGATCTTGCTCTGGATCTACATTGTCGAACTTGATTTTCAACTCTTTGAAATCTGGCAATGGTGGCAATGGGATATTGACGCTTGCCTCCATGCGCTGACGGTACAGCAACGCAATATGCTCTGCGATATGCGCGATCAACACAGGCTGCATTTGTTTTGCGCCGGGATTGCCAGCCAGAGATGGATCTTGAAGGAACTGCATGTGAACCGCAATGTGCGCTTCATGGTCTTGCTCTGGAAAGGCGCGGATTGGCTTGCCATACATCACGCTCATGTTCTCATCGATTGGGTCCATCTGAACAGCCTCTTCAGGCTTCTTCAGGATCTCATCGATATTCGGAATCCGAATGGCTTCGTACATCCGCTTGTATGCTTCGTATAAATCATGGAGCTGTGGAGCTGATCGCGCCATTTCCAAAACAGCTTGAGCCTGTGCAATGCGCTGGGCTGTCGAGAAAATGTTTGGATCGCTAACTGGCACGATGTCAATGCGATCATCAAAGTCAGAGCGATAGATGATTTCCGCTGCACCAGCTTGTGCAAAGCTAAACTCATCAGGCAAATTCTCTGCGTTTAGGTAGCTTGAACTCTTGGCCTTGTGCATAATGCAACCGCTTGTGAATTGCGCTAAACGCTTTTGACCCCTGTTCAATAAGCGCGACTGTAGACCCAACTGGAGCGTTGGGGTTCACGTCACCGACATTGAGATCAGCAGTGCTGGCAAAACGCTGGCCTGCTTCAACAATGTAACCTAGCAAACTGAACAGCGAGCTGCTTGGTTCTTTGAATGGCAATGGCATAATTGCCTTGTTTACATCATCAACTGTGCTGTCGAGATCCACAAACTCGCCCGGATTGATCTGCATGTCGCCGCCATTAACGCGGCCACGCAGCTTAAATCCACCCTGCATGTTGGCGAATGCGGCACTGTCGAGCAGAGCGCGAAGAGATCCAGTAGCTGCTTTGCCCAAGCCTCCGATCATGGTACAGGCCAAAGCCATAGAAGCCCAAACCGGGTAGGAACTTGTAGCTTACAAACCAATCACGGCGCTTTTGATTCGTCATCTTGCTTCCAGTTGCGTCGAATGCTGACAACGCGCTGGTTGTCATAGTCAATTGTGATCACATATGGGATTGCAACAGCGTTTTCGTCTGCCTCATCGCTGTCCATTTCTTGGCCATCGATGCCTTCAAACAAATCATAGACGTGCATTTCGAGCAGCGTCATTACATCGTCTTGACTGCCTTCGCTGTATTCATCAACGCCTTCGATCTCTCCGATTACATCATCGACTGGATCTACCGTGTCGCCAATGCAGTTGGCAGATAATAACCGTTTGAACGTAGCGATTGAAGTCATTCTTTGGCATCCGAATGACGTGCGTGTAGCGCGGTGATGTGTAAAGATCCTTGCTTTCTGGAGCGACCACAAAGTCTTCTGCCTTTACGAACTGGCTGCACTGCCGATCCATGTTTGCATCCCACCAAACCTTCTTGAAGGTGTGGCCGATCAATGGAAGGTGAAACAGCATTTGGTCCAGATCAGGAAATACTCAGGCATTTCCTGCGTGATCTGGTAATTCATAAACTCGCGCACTCTGCGAGCTTGCTCTTCCATTTGCTCATCTGGATTGCCAATGATGATTGACTTAACTGGACCGCCTGATGGGTACAGCTCCGCAATGGCGCGAGCGTTAAACTGCTGCCTCTGCGATCATTGGATGCACAACGACAGAAAGACCGCGAGTTGCGCGTTCATCTTCGCTTTCGTCAAGCCCACCGTCTGGAGGGGTTTTAATCCTTGCTTGTAACGCTGCTTCCCATTCGGATCTGGCTTCTTTGTCATTATCGAAAAGCCAATA
>UEXL01000279.1_pt1 | contig 17415 bp, 38 predicted proteins | sample 1796671 | NCBI WGS metagenome assembly UEXL01 (sample SAMEA4772471, study PRJEB27181) | metagenome | reverse complement strand
AACAGAACGTTTTCTGTTGGTGCTGATATTGCGGCGTCTGCTTGGGTGTTTAACCTAGCATATGGGGGGTGGGTGGCCCCGCGTCCCCACAGCAATTCCCCATCGGTGATGCCAAGGATGCCCGCCGACAACCACCAAACGATAAACCGCCATATAACCCCGCATTATATGCGCGCACGCGTTTTCTGGTAACCTGACATTTACCATATGATTATTTTTAAAGATTGCTGTCGTTGTCATTAATCATAGACAAACCCGAACACAAGCCCTGCCAGATTATCCCGCCAATACAACGCCATTGGGTATTAACTGGCATCTGGGCAAAAAAGAACCCCGCCAACTAGGTGACGGGGCTAAGTAGGGAGGTAAAACAGGTGATTAGTTTATTCAGATGATACCTTGTAGCCTACTGCCGGATTCGCCTTTTTGTACGAATCAACATCGCCCGCATCGCCTACCATCTGGGCTATCTTCTGGCCTGAGTCCAAGAAAATGTTAACTTCAAAAGCCGCCCCATCTTGGTTAGTGCCATAAAGCTTGAACACATCGAAGCCCTTATGCTTAGTGCGTTTGGCTGTAACAACAGCATTACCAACTTTTTTAACATTATGAATGTGTGTTTCATGTGCGAATATTTCAACTTGCATTAGATAAACCCTACTCTATCGGTTGTTGATATGGACGGGCAAACCTGCCCGCCCCATTGTTTAACCACAAAACAGACTAAGCCGCAACCCTGTATATTCTATGATAGCCATTACGACGGGTACCAGTGTTGCGGGTCTGGATGTTATAACCATTCATTTTCAATACATGAATATAGGCATAAACAGTCTGTTTTTAAGATTCAGATTACCAGCAATAGTCGGAACCGCCACAAAGCCCCGTTCAAGATAGCCAAGCACCTTGACCACATTTTTATTCATATAGTACTTGTTATTAACCTTTTTGACTGGCTGGACGGTCAATGGTTCCCGTGTAGTCCGGTAGCAACACCCATTGCAATAGGCTGGCGCACTGTTTTGGCATGGTCACCGTTAACAAGGTTAATTATTCTTTTGCGTTCATCTGCCCGAATAACCTTTTCAAAGTCATCAGATAATTCAGCAAAACGGGCAATCAATTCTTTTGGTAAATACTTAGACATGTTGTTAGTTCTTTCCGCCCTATCGGGCATTAGGTGTTAGCCAAAAACGGCTAAGATTATGCAGACCAATAAGACAATCCACACTAATTTAAAAAGGTTACTTATAAATTCAGTCATGTTACGCCGCTAATCCTTCCAAATACTTCCAAGACGGGGATTCAGTCACATTACGCACCTGTTCGCCCCGTACTCGCTGGGTTACTTCTTTACGCTGGCTTTTACGGCCTGTAGCTCGTTCTATACCATCGTCACCCGTCCATGTTTCATTAGTATGGGTAGACCAGTGAGTGAGTGCATTATATGCCGCCCAAAACGTCTGGCCTAATTCTGGTATTTCTTCCTCAAACCGATAAAGTAGATAGTTCATTAACCGTTCATTTACTGGGTTACCTTGTTCTGCGCGGGTTGCCGCCGTGTTTTTATAACAGACCGTTTGGGCTAATATCTGCCCGAATTGTTCGCGGGTTAACTTGGCTTTTGTCCACTTTTCCATAAGTTCCGCTGGCTAGTCCACATATCAAGACTATTTCCTGCTTTGCTTATCATGGCATCTGGGGACAAATTAGCGGTATGTTTTGCCCGTTGCTGGTATGATTTCTGCCCGCCAAATACAAGCGTATTGCGGCACAAATCACGATAGGCACCGGAAAAAACTTGAAACGCCCAAGACATATCTATCGAATTAAATATATCCATGCGACACCGCACCAAGTCGGAACCGTCACCGATACCGCTTTCCAGATCGTTGAAATACACCGTTCGATGAGCGCGAACGCCATCATCAAAAAGCCTATCAACAACGTCAATATTATTTAGTGGCAGTTCGCCGCCATCCATCAATTCAGCATGGCGATTAAACAGCCTATCATGACTGACCAGATTGTAAGTTTTTGATACTGGCCTAGTGTCCAAAACAGCACCCGTCTTTGTATTCATCAAGGCATCATAGCCTTTGACTCGTACTGGCTCGACTATAACAGGCTCTTCTTTGAACGGAACCAGTGCTTCAAGTGGCACCCGTGACACCCCGCCAAAGTCACTAAACAATGACGTGTTGGCAATGTCTTTATGTTTCAGTTCATAACTGCCTGTTCTGATTTCCTTCACTTCACTAGGTATAAGATCAAACATGTTCTTTCATTCCTTTGTTGTTGTTACGTGGTAGTTCGTGAATCTAATCACATTAATAAATATAGCACAACTAATTAATTAATGGACGTGCCGGGCTATATTTTTGTTGGTGATCGCCCCGCGACTCGCAACCACCGCCGATAGTCCCGTCCGACCCCGCCCCCGAAATACTTGTGCAAGGTAACTTTCAGACTATCCCCATAAAACTTAGCATAACATTGACAAAATGAGCATAGCATTGACAAAATTAGTGCGTCAAAAACAAAACTTGTTTATCAGGTGCAGACCAGCAAACAGTGCAAGTGGCGCAAGATTCAGACTTGCCCGTCTGTTCCGGACAAACCAAGCTTTCACCTTTTACTGGCTTGTACAAATCTGCGCTATTTGCTGAAAACTTAATGTCAGGTGCGTTACTATACCGAACCGAAAACCGCGAACCGAACAAGTCTTTTACTGTTTTGATAGCCCGCCCAATATCGCTTGCATAGCTTCGACCCGTGAATCCCCACACTGCCAAATTAGCAAAGCGGGCAAGCAACGACTGCCACAGTTCGACATATTGCACAGAATAAAAGTCACCCAAAACATGCAAACGGATTATGACGCCTTTATACGTATCACACAATTCTTTTACTTCTAATGATATGCGCTGTTCTAATTGTTCGCCGTGTTCAATACGATGCGCGAACATCATGTTATTACCGTAGCAATCATCCCAGTGATAACATTCACGTGGACAGGTGGCGCGTTCTTCTAAGGTCAAAGTATAGATTACATAACCTTTGAACTCGCCCCTTTTTGATTACGGGCAATTTATCTTTTGATAGCTTTTTGTTTTTAGATTGCTTTAATACCTTGTGCGGATAATCACCCAAAAACTTTACAGATTTAGGATACATGGTAAAAGCTGGTTTATTTATATCTGCCTTTTTCATTGCGTCATCTCCACATCTGCGCTTGTTTCTATCCAAACTTTCGCCCCGCAAGATAGCGGTTTATCAGGTGAATAGATAACCGTTGATTCCCCCAGAATCTTTATCGCATGACAATAGACATTATCACGGCTGGTTTTGACAGTGATAACGGGTTTGTTTTCATCGTTGCGGGCATTACTGCGAATGATATGCTGGTTTATGTGAATTCGCTTTTTCATGGCTGGTTACCTTGTTTTGTTATGTGTAGATAAACAAGCTTTACGGATAATATCCCCCGTGGTCAAGTGGTTTTATTTTGTTACCTTGTTTTTTAAGGTAACACTTTGGACACCACAACCCGCCGCCCGTCTTTACCATAGCGGGTTCATAGCAATCATCGCACAGATAGTCACGCGATAGTGTCGTCCTGTTTGTCTTAGTGTCACCGCGTTTGTCATTTGTCAAAAGTTTGGTAACCATAGTGTCCCCTTGTTTGCCAGACGTTTTAGTGTAGCCAGTTTGTCACGTTGTGCGTTTGTCACGGGTTTGTCATTCCATTCGGCGTCGTCAATTTGTCTGCGTAATGTTTTCATTTGCGTCATCACGTTTGTCAAGCGTGGGTCAACGTCAGGCGTCGGATAGGGGAGTGGTTTGTACATCGAACAGTTCGCCTTGTTTGTTTCTGTTTAAGTCGTTGTACACATCTATTACGGACTCGCCGTGCTTGTCAACCCATTCGTCACGGGTCATACACGTTGCGTCTTCTTGCATTTCAATTAGCCAGTCTTTTACTTTACCCATCTAAGTCATCCTCTTCTGCATAATAATCTGTAATTTCACCTGTACCATCACAGTACCAACACTCTACAACTACGCCGACAAGTTCACCGCCGCGTATTGGGTCAGGGCAAGCACGTTCTGTTTCCAACGTGCCTTCCCCGTCACAATCAATGCACCTAGTCGTCTTCACTGGTGTCATCATCATTTTCCTCTTGAACTACAAAATGCACAACAAAAAGACCTTCTGCATCTTTGCCATATTCTGCATATATTTTGTTCTTTTCTATAAAACTTGTTACAAGTTGCTCAACTTCAGAGCGAGGCAGTATTTTATATTCACTCATGCTCACCTCCCCTGCCTCTGCCAAGACCACCGAAATACTGTGGCTTGCGTCTGGCTGTTTCAAATACACCTGTAGTAATAAACACACCAGCTATCAGCAAGGCGTGTGCTACGGCACTGACACCAAAGACAGTGACAGACCCGACAGACATACCAAAGATAATACACCACATCCATGCCAGCACCTGCATTACCATGTGCCGTGTGTTGTTGTCTGGTATGCGTGACAGTGGGTTGTGCTTACTGTCCATGATTAGTTTGTATACTTTAATCATTCTGTATACTCCTCATCATCTGTTGCAAACGCTAAACAAATTATACCCTCTGCACCGCTATCAACTTCATCAAAGGGTAGTCCAACTTGGTTAAGACGGTCTCTCAAATCTTTTACAGTAAAAACCGCGTTGTGCAAAACCATTACGTTGCTTCCCTCACGTTCATGCCCGACTAAGGTATTTACATCTATGTCATCACAGATGTATGAGTAGTCGTAGTTGGGCATATTAAACAGCTTGACGGTGTCATCCTCATTACGGACATAATCATCCGCTTCGGTGTCCACTACGGCTATTGACATATCCCACACCACTGCACCATAAGTTTTATCTGAGTCAAACACTATCATTCCCCTCAAACTTACAACGTGTGTTATAATACGCTATCAACAGTGCGGCAACCTCTGGGAACGATTCCCAATCAACAGGTCTGCCATGTAACTGGCTTTCAATCTCTGCGTCAAGTGCTACCAGTATAGCGTTGACTTGTTTCGGTGGTAGGTTAAGTGTTATCATTGTCATTCTCCTTTGGATACCAAACATCTACATCACACCCACAATTAGGGCAATGCAAATTTGTAAGGATACTAAAGTTTTCTGTTTCATCTGATATGTCATGGTCACTGCCCCATATCAGTTCGTGACTACAGTGCCAGCAGTTCATTCTTCTAACTCCACATGTACAGTGTGATAATCTTGGTCAACATACGTCCAACCACCATCGTTTTCCACATCTATGTCAGCATCAATAAGGTGCATGGTCTGCTCTCTGGCAATGTCATGTGCTATGTTCCTTGCCTCATCTTTGCAGGTTGCCTCAATCTCAAAGTTGCGGTCATACCAAACCTCTAAGTCAATCTTGACGTTGTATAGTTTCTTTTGCATCAGCTTTATCCTTATGTTGTTTGCGTTGAATTATCCATACGACAAACAAACAGTGCCTGTCAACAAAAAAAGGGCAACAAATTAATGCTACCCCTGCTTTCCACACAACAACATGAAAGGTACTTACGAACTACCAACCTCGTAAGCAATGCCTAGTTTTAACAGGCTAGGCTTGTTCCTGTCAAGCCATCTTTTGCAATCGGATTCACTTTTTCCGACAAAAACAGTGATTAGTCGTAGGTAATCTACTGCTTGTTTTCTTTTGACAAGATCACGACTGGTCAACCCCATACGAACAGATGATACAGGGGCAACTACTTCCCACCGCCAACGATTAATAATCTGTAATTCAAGTGGCTTAGTCTTTAGATTCTGTTTCATGTTCTTCCTCTAGCACTTCCAAGTAAATATCTATAGCGTCGCGTATAAGATCAGCAACGGCAACTTGTTCTAGTTTAGTCTTTTGCATTTGGTGTGCAATGTATGCTAACCTGTCGTACTGTTTTTCTTTCATCAACAGGTTGTATGTTTTTGTCGGTTCAAGTATTTTGTTTGGTCTTGGCATCAGTAATTTCTTTCCTGTGTAGTTTATCTTTATTAGATTGTCTTTTATCAGGTATAACTTGTTTACCAAACTTAGGTAACTGTTTAGCTATAGGGTTAATTTTATTAATCTTTTTCATAATGGGTTTTCCCTATAGGGTATTTGTTCTTTAGTGGTACGCGATTTGTCAACAGTCGTCAACTACTTTTTTTGTGTTGACAACATTTGTCGTATCGATTAGTTGTTAGTTTGTCTTTGACATTATTGAGGTACACAACGAATGAAATCACCAGCTTGGTTAGCAGGGTACGTCGAGTCCCTAGACTTTCCCGCACTGACAAGGTATCGATCTGATTGTCCTGTCTGTGCAAAGAAGAATACGTTTAGCGTATCTGATGACGGATTGCAACGCATGTGGTATTGTTTTCATGCTGACTGCAACGTGTCAGGTCGGACGGGTATTACGCTGACAAAAGATCACGCTTCAAAGTTGTTTGAAAAAACAAATGACAAAGCAGCCTGACCCAGTAGCTACATCGTTTGAACTGCCTAACACTTTTGTTAGTCTTTCCCGTAGTATAGACGCTGAACTTTATGTAAAACGTGTACAGTCTTACGATGCGTACCTCGCTGGTCGTGCCGACATACGGTATGACTTTCAGCGTAACAGGGCTGTGTATTTAATTAAACAGGGTAACAAAGTCGTGGATGCGGCAGGAAGATCGTTAGATGATAGAACACCTAAGTGGTATCGTTACGGATCAAGTAAATGTCCTTTATTTATGGCAAGATTTACTGACCTGTTTGTTGAAGATTGTGCTAGTGCTTGCAGTTGTAGTGGTGTTATCACTGGGGTGGGAATCTTAGGTACTAATCTTTTACTGAACACATAGAAACTTTGCGAAAGTTTCAACAGGTGTACGTTGCACTTGACAAAGATGCAACTGACAAAGCTATTGACATGGTGCGTACGTTGCACAGTCACGTACCTACCAAATTAATTGTATTAAAGACTGATTTGAAAAACATGAAAAAGGACGAACGGGATGACTTCATACGATCCTACATCGATAGATAAACAAATACTGGGGTTCTGCCTTAGTGCTGACTTCTTTTCTAGTGTAGCTAACATTGTCAATCGTGACATGTTTACACGCGAGATGCGTGACGTGTTTGACACGATAAGCTATTCACACACACAGTATGCCACTGACATTACGTCGGGTGAGTTGTCTGTTTTGTTTAATGACCGCAACCCTGCTATGCCTGACAGCACACGGGAAAAGGCACAAGAACTGATAACAACCCTTGATCGTGGCAACCCTGACAATACAGACATGCACCTAGACATGGTGCGTAACTTCTGGTTGCGGGATCGTGCGCGTATTATTGGGGAGAAGGCCATCGAAATCTTTACGGGTGAAAGTGAAGAGTTCGGCGAGTTGCGTTCACTGATTGAGACTGTAGAAGATGGACGCATCAGTGACAAAACTACCTACACAAAGGTAGAAGCTGGCATAGGCGAACTGTTAGACAGTCACACAGGAGCAAAGGATTTCCCTTTTGAGTTTGATCTAATCAAAGAACGGGTGGATGGTTTAGATCGTGGTAACTTAGGCATACTGTTTGCCCGTCCCGAAGTGGGAAAGACTACCTTCTGTTGTTTTCTTGCCGCGTCTTACATTAGACAAGGCTTCAAGGTTACCTATTGGGCTAACGAAGAACCAGCAGAAAAAAATAAAATTACGCATCATACAAAGCTATTTTGGTTTGAAGCGTGAAGAACTGGTGGAGCAACGTAACACACTGCCTATGCGGTATGACATTGAGGTAGCCCCCCTGTTAACAGTCATGGACTCTGTGGGTACGTCTATGGAAGAAGCCAATGAGTACGCCAAGCTGAACAAGCCTGACATAATGTTTATGGATCAGCTTGACAAGTTTCGTGTTTCTGGGGAGTTTAACCGTGGGGATGAACGTCTAAAAGAAACGTATGTCCTTGCCCGTGAGATAGCCAAGCGTAACAACTTGTTGGTGTGGGCTGTTAGTCAAGCAAGCAACGACGCACATGACCGTCAGTTTATTGACTACTCAATGATGGACAACTCCAAAACAGGTAAAGCTGGTGAGGCTGACATTATTATAGGCATAGGCAAGACGGGTGCCAGTGACGTAGAAAACATCGTGCGTCATGTGTGTGTGTCAAAGAACAAGTTGAACGGTTGGCATGGTACAATCAACACCCAGATAGATATACAGCGAGGGGGTGTACTACTGATGAATCGCAGGGCTAGGCGTCGGCATTGGCTTGGTAAGTACAAGATACACAAGGGCTGTTGTGTTTGTGGATACAAAGATCACGCAGTGGCGTTACACTTTGACCACATAGAGCCAAAAATCAAAAGAGCCGCTATAGCACACATGATGGCGTACTCACTCAAAGCTTTGACTAAAGAAATAAGAAAGTGTAGAGTGTTGTGCGCTAACTGTCACTACGTTAAGACTGATAGAGGAAGACGATGAGCAATCACTACAACGAAGAAATACTAGAGCGTCTGTACGACGAAGAATACCAACGACTCAAAGACAAGTATCCACACATAGGTGGTGAGTCACTGGCTGTACTGGCACGGTACTTTGCAAAGAAAAGATTTGAGGACATGGAATGAACGTACTGACATTTGACGTAGAAACAACACATCTACACAAACCCAACGGTGGTACTACTGCACTGCCGTACTTTGGTAATCGTTTGGTTTCAATAGGTTACAAGTGGCTAGATGAAACACAAGTATTCTACGACTGTTACTACCACGAGACTGAACCACCTTCACCCAACGCCGCAGAAGATTTTCAGACTTCACTAAACTACGCAGATGTGGTAGTAGGACAAAACATAAAGTTTGATTTGTCGTGGATACGTGACTGCGGCTTTACCTACACAGGAGAAATCTATGATACTATGGTTGCAGAGTATGTTCTATCGAAAGCGCGGAGATGGCCTCTTGGACTTGCTTCTCTTGCAAAAAAGTATGACACAGTGCAAAAAGAGAAAGACCTCGTTGAGCCGTTTATGGCGAGTGGGAAAACCTTTTACGAAATACCGTGGGAGATAGTAAAAGAGTACGGTATAGCTGACGTGCTGGCTACAGAACAGATAGCACTAAAACAACTAGATGCCTTTGGCATAACATTTGAGGATATATACAATGAACGACTTGGTACCGACACTCAAGCTGTCGCTTGAAATGACAGACACACTGTCCCGTATTGAACGCAACGGGATACGTATTAATCTAGACACACTAGATCAAATTGAAAAGCTATACCAAGATGAACTGGACGCATTAGAGTTACGCTTGAATGACATGGCGCGGAGTGCAATGGGTGACACACCTATCAGCTTGACTAGCCCTGACGACAGGTCAATGCTGTTGTACTCACGTAAGGTGCGTGACAAAAAGTCGTGGTCATCTATTTTAACTTGGGCATGGAGCAACGGGGTGCAACCATGAAGCCAAAGCAACGCACTCGCATGTCAGCAAAAGACTTTCGCATCAGTGTACGATCCAACACAGACGTGGTGTACAAAACAGTGGGTAGTCAGTGCGCAAGTTGTTTAGGTAGTGGGCGTGTTCGTCCCGCACGTAAGGACGGTACACCCAGCAAAGCACTGCGTATATGCAAGACGTGTGGTGGCAAAGGTGTGGTATATATGCCCACGTCAGAGGTAGCAGGGTTTAAGATTGTACCACGCAACGTAAGGGACGTGGCATCTGCTGGATTCAAAACAGACAAAGATACACTGGCTGATCGTGAACTAGAACTGTCGGGTGATGCCCGTGAGTTTGCCAGTGCGTACGTACGATACAATGCTTTGCGTATGTACTTGGGTACATTTGTAGAAGGAATGAAAAACAATGTCGATGACTACGGTTTCATACATCCAGAATTTATGCAGTGTGTTACGGCGACGGGTCGCCTTTCGAGCCGCAATCCTAACTTTCAAAATATGCCACGAGGTAACACATTTGAAATACGGAAGGTTGTGGAAAGCCGTTTCGACAAAGGTAAGATTGTTGAAGGTGACTATTCGCAACTGGAATTCAGAGTAGCTGGCTTCTTGGGTAAAGACCAACAAGCCTACTCCGACGTGGAAGCTGGCACAGATGTGCATAGCTACACTGCCAGCGTGATTGGTTGTTCTAGACAAGAAGCAAAGGCACACACCTTTAAGCCTTTGTATGGTGGCACTAGCGGCACAGAGGCGCAACAACGCTACTACAAGGCGTTCAAAGAAAAGTATGGTGGGGTTACCCTCTGGCACGATGACCTGCAACGAGAGGCCGTAGAAAAGCGCGTAATCACCCTACCGTCTGGAAGACAGTACGCTTTCCCTGATGCACGGTGGACAAAGTACGGTACGGCTACACACCGCACAAACATCTGTAACTATCCTGTGCAGGGATTTGCAACGGCTGATCTGTTGCCCGCCGCACTGGTCAGACTAGACAAACTGTTTCAAGAAAACAAATTAAAATCTGTAATCTGCAACACAGTACACGATTCAATCGTACTGGATATGCACCCAGATGAAAAAGACATCTGCATCAAGTTGATGCGGGAAGCTATGCTCTCTTTGCCTGAAGAGACACAACGTCGATATGGCGTCACCTACGACATGCCTGTCGAAATTGAAATAAAAATAGGCGATAATTGGCTTGACTTACATGTTGTAAGTTAGTAATATCTATCTACAACCCTACTACGAAAAGGAGATCATAGGATCATGGCAGGGACAGAAATCATGGAAATGAATAACGAACTAGACAATATGGTTGCCGCTTTATCAGGCGACAACATAGAAGAAATGATGAAGCTTACGGGTCAAGGTGGTGTCACCAACGAACGTGTGGGTCTTCCTCGTTTGAATATCAACTACGATCAGGAAACCGACGACGGTAACAACCTGACTCGTGGTGACTGGAAGATGTATGTAGATGGACGCTTTGTTTACGCAAAGGAAGTCAAGCTACGTGCGTTACTTCGGATGTATGAGTACAGCATGTGGGATCAAGAAGCTAACGAAGGTAAGGGTGGCTTCTCTTGTAAGTCAGTCCAAAAGAATTCCTTTGGCGGTATGTTCCCTGACACGCAAGGCGGCAACAAGTGTGGTCGTTTGACTCGTGACGAAGAAGATGCAATGGATAAAGATGACATTCGTTATCTGAACTCCCGTGCGGTAGTGTGTAACCAAGTCATCTACGGACGCATTAGCGGATCGTTTGTTGAAGGTGATGGTACTCCTGTAGAGATTGCTGACGAGCCAGTGGTTGCCTACTTCAAGCGGTCAGGGTTCAAGCCTATCTCTGACTTCATCCAAAGCTTGACTAAGCAAAACAAGCTGATGCCACATACTAATATTCTGTTGCGGACTAACAAACAAAAGAAGGGCAGTGTGACCTACTGGACACCTATGCCTACGTTTGATAGCACAGTCCAGCTTACTTCAGAGGATCGTGAACTGATGGGAACGTTTGCCGAAACCATCAAAGGTCATAACGAAAACGTTATGAAGAGTAACCGTGAAGCACTGAAACTTATTTCAGACGATGGTGATCTAGACCTTGCGGCGGACTTTGCTGATGCTGACGCTGCTTAACATACAGGACTACATGTCCAGAGCGTTGCGGGGGGAGACAAGCGTTTCCCCCGCTTCGTTATCAGAATTTACAGACGACTGTAATCACTCCGCAAAGCGACAACTAACAGAAAGGCGTGGCGAATATCGCATACGCATGTCTGGATTGGGTCGGCCTCTTTGTCAGCAAGTCCTTGATAAACAAGGAATAAAAGAGTCTATGCAGTACAACACACTGTTTAGATTTATGTTTGGTGACATGGTAGAGTCGTTGCTGATGTTGGTCATGCGTGAAGCAGGTGTAGATGTAGTTGACTCCCAACGACAAGTAGAACTAGAGTTGGGTGGACAAACAATCAAAGGCACACTGGATGTAATCATACGTGATGAACTTGGTGTGGAGAAAGTGTGGGATGTAAAGTCAGCAAGTGACTGGGCATATAAAAATAAATTCACTGGTTTTGGTGGGTACGATTCCATAAAGGATGACGATCCCTTTGGCTATGTAATGCAGGGCTATCTGTACTCTGCCGCAACGGGTATGCCGTTTGGTGGGTGGATAGTTGTCAACAAGTCAAGCGGCGAGGTGGCTGTAGTTGAAGCACCAGAGTGGCAAGACGACGACAGGGAAGCTTACCTAGCTGATGCCGTAGACCGTGTCAATGTTTTGACTAACCCTAGTGTCAAACCTTTTAAGCCGTTTCCTGATGAGTATGAAACATACAGACGCAAAGGGGAAACCTTGCGAACTGAAAACAAGGTACTATCAAAAGAGTGCAACTTGTGTGGATATAGAAACCACTGTTGGCCTGACGCTACTCTACATCCAAAGGTAACATCACAAGCAAAGAATCCACCTATGGTATGGTATACAAAGCTAAAGCAAAAGGAACTATGATGTGCCTTATATATTTGTAGAAGACTACGAAATTGACCTAATCGCTATGAACAAAGACTTGCATCACATCTACATTGAATCCCACAGGGGTGAAGGTGGAGAGCGTAATGCAATACAACTGCGACAGAACGAGCGTGGTCTTCCTTTGACTTTGCGTGAGAACTTTACGATGGGTGGTGACCTGTCATCCAACACAGAGAAGCGTGACATCACTACGCTGGAACTAGAATTTCAAACAATAGGCAGACTGTCACATGCAGGAGTCAATGTATGCGTCCCATTGAATCGCCTGACAAGCGAACTGTATACCGTAAAAAAAAACTTTCCCCCAAAGTGGGAGAGTACGTACTAAAAAGAATGGGATCAATAGGGATGGAACTATGAAAAGAAGTTCCGCAAACAAAGCGGGGTTTCGATCAAACTTTGAACTGGGCATCGCTAGGGCGTTGGGTAACAGTGCAATACCCTACGAGTATGAAAACATAAAGCTGACGTACATACCCAAGCCTCGCACATACACTCCCGACTTTCATTTAATAGAACAAGACATACTGATAGAAGCAAAGGGGGTTCTTTGACAAGTCAGACCGCGTCAAGATGCAACTGGTAAAAGAACAGTATCCTGACTTAGACATACGTATTGTTTTCCAAAATGCAAAGAATAAGATTTACAAGGGTAGCAAAACTACGTACGGTGCTTGGGCTACACGCTACGGATTTGAATGGGCAGAAGGTAGCATCCCAGAGGAGTGGATCAAAAATGACAATAGACGAAAGTGAATACGAAAAAGCCAGCCTACTACCTAACAGGTGGTACGTCATACTACGTAAAGTAGATGAAGATAGCTTTGCCATAGCATCGTACGACACCACACTAGATGACGATCAAGACTTTTACGAAGCAGGTACTGTAGTTACTAACGGAGTCATGGAGTTGATAGAGTCTGACTTTGAACGTGTGGTGGATGCAGGTCTAGCCCGTCTAGCCTTTAATGAAATAAAAGAAGACATGCTGGCTGACGAAGAAAACGAAGAAGTGGTAAAGAAGCACGAAGGTAACAACGTAGTTAAGGTAGACTTTGGAGCCAAGCAATGACAACGATGAACGACTATCAAGTACAGGCTCGTAAGACAGCTATCTACCCAGCCAACGCAAAGATAACTTACCCTGCGCTTGGGCTTGCTGGTGAAGCAGGTGAGGTGGCAGACAAAGTAAAGAAGATTATACGTGATGACAAAGACACACCAGAGTTTAGATACGAGATTGCCAAAGAGATAGGCGACGTGCTATGGTACTGTGCGGTGCTTGCTGACGACTTAGGTTATGACCTGCAACAGATTGCAGACATGAACATTTGGAAGTTGAAAGAACGTGCGGCTAGTGGTACTATTCAAGGCAGTGGTGACAACAGATGAGGCACGAGCAGTACATGAAAGAGAAAGCAGACAATGTCAACAATCCGCCACACTACAATAAAGCAGGTATTGAGTGCATTGAAGCAATCGCGGCGGCGACAGGCGACGGGTTCCAATACTACCTGCAAGGAAACATTATCAAGTACCTCTGGCGATACCGATACAAAAACGGAAACGAAGACCTTAAAAAAGCCCAGTGGTACCTAAACAGATTGATAGAAGAGAGAGATACAAATGAATAATTCACTACCAACACCATACCAAGAGTTCATCCACAAGTCACGTTACGCCCGTTGGAAAGAAGACCAACAACGCCGCGAGAACTGGGGCGAGACAGTAGCAAGATACTTTGACTACATGCAGGAGCATCTAAAGAACAACCACGCCTACACCCTTCCTAGTACGTTGCGTAACGAACTAGAGAACGCGGTGCTGGGACTAGAGGTCATGCCATCTATGCGGGCTATGATGACTTCAGGTGATGCCCTAGACCGTGACAACGTGTGTGGCTACAACTGTTCGTACATCCCTGTTGACAGCCCCGTTCGTTTGATGAGTGCATGTACATTCTTATGTGTGGTACAGGTGTGGGCTTCTCTGTTGAGCGTGAGAACGTAGATAAGTTACCCACCATTTCAGACAACTTCCACGATTCAGACACTGTCATCAAAGTCGGTGACAGCAAGCCCGGATGGGCAAAGGCGTACCGTGAGTTGATTGCGTTGTTGTATGCTGGGCAGGTACCACAGATAGATGTGTCTGTTGTACGTCCTGCTGGTGAACGCCTCAAGATAATGGGTGGACGTGCATCAGGGCCGCAACCGCTGGTCGAACTGTTTAACTTCACTATTGAAACATTTAAAAAGGCACGGGGACGCAAGCTGTTTCCTATAGAATGCCACGACTTGATGTGTAAGGTAGGCGAGATTGTAGTCGTGGGCGGCGTACGTCGTAGCGCACTGATTAGCTTGTCTAACTTGAACGATGACCAGATGGCACACGCTAAGTCAGGTATGTGGTGGGAGAACGAACCGCAACGTGCGTTGGCTAACAACTCTGTAGCCTACAAAGGTAAACCAGAGATGGGTACGTTTATGCGTGAGTGGGTGTCCCTGTATGAATCTAAGTCAGGTGAGCGTGGTATATTTAATCGCCAAGCTGCTGACATACAGGTAGGTCGCAACGAACGCCGTGAGCAAGGTCACATGTGGGGAACTAACCCGTGTTCGGAGATAGTGCTACGCCCATACCAATTTTGTAATTTGTCAGAGGTGGTGGTGCGTGAATCAGACAGCTTAGACTCACTCAAACGTAAGGTGCGTCTGTCTACTATACTAGGCACGTTTCAGTCTACGCTGACTAACTTCAAGTACCTGCGTAACATCTGGAAAAAGAACACAGAAGAAGAACGTTTGCTGGGTGTGTCACTGACAGGCATTATGGATCATGCCGTGTTGTCAAAGAATGTGGACAGCAAAAGATGGCTAGAGGATATGAAGAACGAAGCTGTCAAGGTAAACAAGAAATACGCAGAAGTTCTGGGCGTACCACAGTCTGCGGCTATCACCTGTGTGAAGCCTAGTGGTACTGTGTCTCAACTTGTCGATGCCGCCAGTGGTATCCACGCTCGTCACAATCCACACTACATACGTACAGTACGTGGGGATAACAAAGACCCGTTGACACAGTTCCTTATTGATTCGGGTGTGCCAGCAGAGCGTGACGTGATGAAGCCTGACTCAACAACCGTGTTTAGCTTCCCAATGGAATCACCAAAGGGTGCAGTCACACGCACTGAAATGACAGCCATAGAACAGCTAGAGTTGTGGAAGACCTACGCCCTACACTGGTGCGAACACAAGCCATCCATCACTGTGTCTGTAAAAGAAGAAGAGTGGATGGAAGTGGGTGCGTGGGTGTACGAAAACTTTGACGTGGCATCCGGTGTGTCCTTTTTGCCATTCAGTGACCACACGTACCAACAGGCACCGTATCAAGACATAGAGCCTGATGACTACCTAGAGTGGAAGGAAAGGATGACGTACGTTAACATTGACTGGTCACGCCTGACTGACTTTGAAAAAGAGGACAACACCACAGGTTCGCGGGAACTGGCGTGTACTGCAGGTGTGTGTGAAGTGGTTGACCTCAATGCCGCCTAAAGAAAAGAAACCACTTGTTTGGAAGCGGGGAAAGGATTATCTTATCTACAATCCACCCCGCAAGTCAGAACAGTGGGACGAGTGGCAACGAGTTAAACAGAAACACGAAGAGAAGCAAAACAATGAAAAGTGACACTATAAATATAAACGACAAAGAACACAAAGTGGAAGACTTTGATTCAGTACAGAAGTATTATGTGCTACACATCGAAGACTTAGACACTCGTATTCGCAAACTAAACTTTGAGTTGGATGAGATGCGGGCGGCACGGGAATACTTTGGACAGTCGCTTGCAAATTCTTTGCAGGAACAGACTGATGATTGAAGTCAAGATAACACCTGAACTGATACAACGCGCACGTAAAAAAACTGCCACTGTAGGTAATCTACAGGGCAGCATTACGGGTAGCCTTAGTCATGTGGTGGGTGCTATAGGCGAGATCATTGTAGCCGACGCTATAGGTGCAGACGAATCTAACACCTACGACTACGATTTAGTTAGGGACGGGGAGCGTATAGACGTAAAGACCAAACGCTGCAACACCCGCCCCTTTCCACACTATGACTGTTCGGTGGCTGCACACGGGACCAAACAAGATTGTGACAGTTATGTGTTTGTACGAATCTTGACCGATTCATCACGAGCGTGGATACTAGGTTCTATTCCAAAACAAGACTTTTACACAAAGGCAACTAAACATAGACGCGGTGACGTAGACCCTGCCAACGGCTTTACATTCAAAGCTGATTGCTACAACCTACAAATAAGCGAGTTATCTGATGTCAAAAAAAGCATCTCTATTTAAATTTGAAGCAAACCTTTTGCCCAACGGAAAGGTCGAGTTGCTGTCTGAATCAGTCAAGCCAGAAGAGTTTGAAGCAGTGATGAACAAGGGGATGCCGGAGTACGATGGTTCGCACTCAATAGCATCCCTGTTACGTTATCTGCAGTCGTGGTCTAACGAAGCGTTGGAGAAGTCAACTAGGTACGTCTAACTTTTGCCCTTGCCATCAGCGGCGTAGAACGGAACCATTTTTCCGGCTTTGTTCTTTACCATCTTTAGGCTACCACCGTCTGCCATCTTCATCATCGGCTTCTGCATCATGTTGTTTTGCATCATGTTCTGCTGACCCTGTGTAGATGTCATCATGCCCCCCGCTTGTGCTTTCTTGCGGGGTTTTTTTGTTGCCATGCCGCCGTACATCATTGGCTTGCGCTTTGCAGCACCGCCGTACATCATGCCTTTGCGTTGTCCGTTAGTGTAGGTCTTCATTTGA
>UEXL01001269.1_pt1 | contig 17451 bp, 21 predicted proteins | sample 1796671 | NCBI WGS metagenome assembly UEXL01 (sample SAMEA4772471, study PRJEB27181) | metagenome | reverse complement strand
AATTATTAGCTGTCCTCTGCCTGGTGGTGGCAGGGCATTGCTAAAGACTTCCGACATAGGCGGCGCAACGACTGCCAAGAATCCACAAGAGTGCGATGTCTACGTTCTAGGCTGGGCGCAGGAAGGGATCACGATTGATTTAAGTGTCGAAGAATTCGCGGAGGTATGGGTCTCCGCATTACTTGATGAGGAGGAACGCCGGAGTATGAGATCGTATTTACCTCAGATGACCTGCACTGAATGCCATAAAATAATGGTGCCGCAGTTCAAGAACGAATACCCCCACAAGCTCGACGGCTGGTCATGCGATTGCGGACATAGCGAGAAAGCTATTCTTAGAGAGCGACAATACACGAGGGAAACAGATGGCAGTCAAGCGCGAACCCTGTGACATTTGGTTTAGCAAGGCGGTAAGGCTACGAGATCAAAAGTGCCTACACTGTCACAAGACTGATCGACTTGAGTGCGCCCATATATTTGGCAGGCGTAACAAGCGACTACGCTGGAGTATGGGGCCGGGTCCGGGTAATGCAGTAAGCCTCTGCCACTACTGTCACCGATGGTTTACTGAACAGCCGATAGCGTTCCATGACTGGTTGCGTGAGATGTTTGGCGACGATCACATGGATCACTTGCGGCTAGTCAGTAACGAGATTTACAAGACAACTAAACTGCTGAGGAAAGATATCGCGGCACATTACCGCGATGAGGTTAGGCAGAAGGAACTTGATCCAGACTACGATATTCAGAGCTGGAACTAATGTGGTCAAGGAAGTGCTGTTTTAACAGTGGATTCCTTCTTAGCTTCGCAAGTGCTTTCGCTTCGGTAACCTAACTGTTTGACGACTAACACCTAAGACCTCTGCGACTTCCGAGTACGTCATAAAGTGATACGGGTTTGTTGGGTTTGCCATTAATCCTCCCACTTCCATAACCTTCGTCATGTCGCGCAAGCGAATCACCAGCCGTGTACGCCTCCATTTCTGTTCGTTACTCAGGCCAGACGTGTACGTTGTTCATGTCTCTATCCAATTAGTGGCTGTGTCCCCAGCCGATGAACAGATATTTGCATACCTAAATATCAAAGTAAACACTTTTGTTTATTTATTTTATGTGTTTGTCGGTGGGGTGTTGTAAATATACATTTGTGGTATACTCATCGGATGTGTACTACAGTGAAACGAGCGATGTTCTGCACTCGTAATAATGTCCAGCACATTGAGAACCTCGGTATAGTTTGCGAACTAGTCGGGCGACTCAAAGGTTTAACAGAGTCTGAATACTTGGACCTCTGTGCGATAAACAAGTTGGAGAATATGCGAGCGTTAGAGATGGCTAAACATTACCCAAGTCACTAAGGCTAAAGGCCGAATATGCGGCCAAAAGGCAGGGCGGGGATTTGACCCCCATAGTGCCTGTCAATATCTGCTTGTAAGTCGCCGTTTTCCCAACGCTGATAGTGCGATCATTTTGAACGCATCCAGGTATCGAAGGTAACATTGATAATGGTCAGCTCGATTGATTAGCAAGAGTACTGCGGCGGTTGATTGATTCGCTCCATTGGTCGTACACGGTCTTGATCAAGCTAGATTTGAGACACGATTTCTGCGCCCCAAAAATGTCAGCGGTCTTACGAAGATTTGAGACAGCGGCTTTCTGTGAGATAGATCCTTATGCTCAGAAAGTCTTACGCAAGAACTGGAACAGATAATGACGATGTACGAACAATCACAGCAGAGCGACTGGCTTCAGACGGAATTGGAGTCGTGTCATCACAGGAGGTTTTGCCAAGACATTTCAGTCTCAGGAAACCAAGCAGGAATACAAGACGGAACGCGAAGCGGATTATGGTCAGAGTGCGCCCGTCTTCTTGCCCAGCAATTGAGAACGTCACAAACTTGCTTAACTAGAACGGGAGCTTGGTTTAAGCGAGTACTCTGGGACATTTCCCAGATCGGGTATGATGCGGAGTGGCACTGTATACCAGCTTCCGAACTTGGCGCGCACCACCACAGAGATCGGATCTGGATATTGGCCTACCCCAGTCGGACATGGGAAGCGCGTAGCGGAAGAACAGGACACCCAAAGGCGGCGCTAAGGAGGCGATATTCTGGCCTACCGAACGCAAGCCAAGGCGGGACAACGGGAAACTGGAAGCCAGTGAGAGACAGCGGCCATACGGTTCAACTGAGTCTGCCCATCTGTCAGAAACTTACGGATACAGCAGGACAAGCCTATTGCGGGAAACCCGATGTGGGTCGAGATGGGTCGAGTGGAGTGGTACTCAGACACAGAGAAATGCTTAGGCAACGCAGTAGTGCCGCCAATACCAGAGTTAATAGGAGGGCAATCAATGAAGCTAACCTATAAACAAGTAAAGGAAGCGGCTAAAATGGAAAGCGATGGTGTCGAGGTATGGGCGCTCTCACAAATCTTCGATGTACATGACATGACGATGCGCAAATACTTGAGAGCCTATTACAAGTACGGCAAGTCATTCTGGTCACGTTATCCAACCGAGGTAGAACATGGCGGATCATCGGCATAAAATAGACAAGGAAACGCGGGACAGGCACTTCCCTGAGTACAACGGGGGTAAGGGGTCAAGACCGCGCAAGTTCGCAACCAACAGTAGTCAGTCTTACAAAGACGGATGGGATAGGATATTCGGTGGCAAAGACAAGAGCACAACTTAACCGAGAGACACGCCAAGCCGAGATGCGGAAGAAGATTGAAGCGTCTGGGTATGAAACGCATGTCCATGAAGTCGTTAAGAAATTGCTAGATCCTGAGCAAGAGCTTGACTCCATTGATGTACAGCGTATGAAGTCCGCGGCTGACCTGTCTATAAAGATGATGGCTAAGTTCATGCCAGACCTTAAATCAACTGAGATCACTGGCCCTGATGGCGGTGGTTTAGTCGTTAACATCCAGCGTAAGAGATTCGATGGCGACGATTGAATACGTTATGAAGCCGCAAGGCGTGGTACTCGAGGAGTTCGCTGACTGTCGCGCTCGTAACTCATTCATCATGGGGCCGCTAGGCTCAGGCAAGACCGTCCAAGTAATCCTCAAGCTCTTAGAGTTGATGTGCCAGCAGGCACCAGTCACAAGAGAATCCCATCCCAACTACGGTGTTCGGCTCAGTCGGATCATCGCCGCTCGAAATACTTACAGTGAATTGTTCTCAACGACGATCAAGGATTGGATCGAGGTGCATGGCGATCTAGGTGAGTTCAAGCAGGGCAACAAGGAACCGCCAACGCATCGACTCGAGTTCAAGTTGGAGGATGGCACGACGGTTAAGAGCGAGGTCATCTTCATAGCCTTTGATCGCCCTGAGCACGTCAAGAAGGCGAGGGGTATCCAGACTACATGGGTGTGGCTAAACGAGGCTAAGGAGCATTCTAAGAGCGTTGTGGACATGCTTGACCTGCGATGCGGTCGATACCCGTCGATGAAGGAAGGCGTAAAGCCTACACACTACGGAATGCTGGGGACTCTAATGCACCAGATGAGGATCACTGGTATTACAAGCTGGCTGAAGAAGACAGGCCAGAGGATTGGAAGTTTCACCGTCAACCGGGTGGTGTGTATCGGGAAGGCGACGGATGGTACCTCAACGAGAAAGCAGAGAATCTTAATAACCTACCGGAAGGCTACTACCGGCGAGGTCTGCAAGGTAAGACTGATGATTGGATCAAGGTCAATCTCGCGAATGAGTACGGCTTTGTATCGAGTGGTAAGCCAGTTCATCCCCTATACACTGATTCTATCCATTGCATGGCTGACGTTTACCAGCCTAATCCTGATCAGCCTATCGTGCTGGGCTTTGACTTCGGTCGGACTCCAGCTTGTGCGTTCCTTCAGAGAGATGGGCTTGGTCGCTGGATTTGTTTTGATGAATTCTGTCTGACTGACTCGGGGCGGTGGACTTTGCACCTAGCCTCAAGCGATACATCGATGCGAACTACCCGAAGATACGGTTCAGTGGCTGGGGTGATCCATCTGGTGATAACAAGAACCAAGCGAATGCCGATACACCGTTCAAGATCATGCGAGCGGCTGGCATACCTTGTACGCCTACACTGACCAACGATCCTGCATTGCGACGTGCGGCTCTCGAACTACCGATGAAAGAACTCTGCATGGATGGCAAGCCACGCTTCTTGATCAGCCCTAAAGCACGAATGATTCGTAAGGGGTTGCAGGGTGGTTTCTGTTATCGACGCATACAGGTATCCGGTGAGAAGTACACCGATGAGCCTGACAAGAACGAATACAGTCACCCGGTCGAGGCATTGGAGTACGCATTGCAAGGTGAAGGCGAAGGCAGACAAGCACTAAGTAGCGGACAGGTAAGGCGACCAGTGCGGCAGATGAAGATGGATGTCCGTGTCTTCTGATATTGCATACGTGGCGTTCTCTATCGACGAGGGGCATTGGTGGTCATGGATGTTGCACCCCGAGATCAGGCACTGTTACGTCGTGATTCCGAACGATGGCGAGTGGCTTGCGCTGGGCAAGTCTACTGAAGGCATAGAGCTAATGATCGTCGATAACATTACCGATGTAGTCGAGAACGATATTCTGATAAAATCGCAAGTTCATAGGCCTAAGCGCGGTCTGTTTATGTTGAATACGTGCGTTGGGTATACGAAGCAGGTGTTGGGTATAAACAAACCGTTTATCTGGACGCCTTATCAACTGTATCGGTATTTGGAGAAGCAGGATGGCAGGTAAGTTTCGACAAAGCTTGCGCGGTATCGACAGGATACACCGCAAAGGCTTCAAGAAGATTGACCGGGTTCGCAGAGGCGGAAGCCTTCTAACTGGTCTTGGCGTAAGCGGTGGCGGTAAGAGCAAGAAACAGCAGGCACCTCAAGACGTCATCGGTTATGACGGTAAAGACTTCACACGTAACGGGGAAAAGACCACCCGTAACTCGTTAAGGATGGGATGAAATGAAATCACCAAAGGCACCTAAGCCCACAGCACAGCAAGTCGCTGTCGAGCGTCGTCAAGCGGCGGCATTAGATGAAGAGATCAGAGAGCAGGAAGAACGCTTCCGTGCAATGGCTCGCGGTAAGCTAGGAACCAAGTCTCTCTTGGGCGGTGTACCACGTAGCCGTGCAGAGGCCGCAGGAGGCCGTGCAGGGGCCGCTCCAGCTCGTACCATGTTAGGCATGGGCGGTATGGGCGGAGCTACTCGCGGCGGAGCTGGTGGCGGTATGCGCTCCGGTCCGTACTCTGGCACACAAGCACAACTTAAATAGGTAACACTATGAGCTTGCCCCCGCATCTTGGCTCGATCCAAGACATAAAGGAACGTGAACAGAAAGCGTTCAACACTCAAGCAATGTGGCATGACCAGCTTGAGGATGTGTACGAATACTTTCTACCGCAACGAAACTTGTTTGATGACCAAGCTAGGGTCAAAAGAAGATGGATCGCATCTTTGACTCGACTGCGTTGACAGCTATCCAGCAGGGGGCGAGCAAGCTACAGGAAAACATTGCTCCGATCTGGTCACGCTGGGCTACCTTCCAACCGACCGAAGAGATCATCCGGTTGCTTGAGTCAGGTCAGTTCGATGTATCCGAAGAGGATGTGCGAGCTAACCTAGATCAGCAGTGCGAGCTAGTCTTTGACTACCTTAATCGCTCTAACTTCCACACGCAGTTCTATGAAGCGGCGCTTGATCTTCTCGTGGGTACGGCAACCATGAAGATCGAAGAGACAGACGACGAGACTAATCCTATTTGCTTCCACACGATCCCACAGAAGGGCATTGCGTTTGAAGAGGGGGCATACGGAACAGTCGAGACGCACTGGCGACGGTTTGAGGTCAAGGCTCGTTTGCTAGAGCGCATGTGGCAGGGCTTTGAAGCCTCACAGAGTGTACGCAATATGATCGAGAACAGCCCGAACACTGAGGTAAAGGTGTACGAGGGCGTGATTTATGACCCTAAGAGCAAGCGATATTATGGATGCCTGTGGACTGGTAACGAAGATCGTTACTCATGGACTGAAGACTTCGGCGAATCAAGCCCTTGGGTTACTGGTCGATACACAAAGGTAGCTGGTGAGATACGTGGTCGCGGTCCAGCGATGCAGTCATTGCCCGATGTACGCTCACTGAACAAGGCTAAAGAGTTTGTCTTGCAGAAAGCCGCAATAGACCTTGCAGGAATGTACACGGCTACTGACGACGGCGTTACTAACCCGTACAATATGGTGATCGCACCGGGTGTCGTGATTCCAGTCGGATCAAACAACACCAACAACCCTTCTATTCAGCGCCTCGATACAGGATCGAACCTTGCTCTCGCGCAATTTGAAATCGTCGAGCTTCAAAACGCTATCAAGTTGGCAATGTTCAACGACCTGCGTGATCCTGCTGGTCCTGTTCGTAGCGCCACTGAGGTTGCTATTGAATCCAGAGAGCTTGCAAAGCGGATTGGGTCGGCATTTGGGCGACTTCAGACCGAGGTACTCATACCAATACTCAAGCGTGTCGTCGCTATACTGACTCGACGCGGATTGATCGTCCCTATCGAGCTTGAAGGGCGTGACGTAAAGGTAAAGTTCACATCCCCATTAGCACGAGCGCAAGACGGCGAAGACTTACTGGCTGTCCAGCAGGCCGTGCAGTTCGTATTGGGTACGTCTGGCCCCGAGCAAGTGCAGATCGGCTTTAAGATCGAGGACTTCGGTACATGGGCGGCGACCAAGACGGGTATGCCTTCTGAATTGGTACGGTCTGAGGTCGAGAAACAGCAGATCATCCAAGCTGGCGCACAAGCTCAGATGCAACAACAACAACCACAACAAATGGAAGCTGAATGACTTGGGAAACAATTGAGGGCGCAAGCCCAGATGCCAAGAGACAGAAAGCCAAAGCACAAGAACAGATAACAGAACTCACCAAAGCCTACGCCCGGTGCTTCAATACTGAAGACGGGCAAAGGTCTTGGAGGATCTGACGCGTCGCTTTCTATTCGATAACTCTACCGCCCTATCTAGCCAGAACGTCGCGTACGAAGCGGCGTATCACAATGGCGAAGCGGGTGTTATCCGTATGATTATCCACTACATACAGCAGACGGAGAGACTATGACGGAAGAACCCAAGAAGCGGACGCGTAAAGCGAAGCCCAAGTACGAGTTGGTTTGTGCTGAAACAGATCATCTTGATTTTATTAAGTTCGATATTGACTGGCTGGGCAACCTTGCCGATGAGTACCAGTTTGAGAAGTTCGAGTACCTGCACAAGTTCCGATCTTTTAGGTGCTACAAAGACGGACAACACGTTGATTGGATAGACGTCAACGACATAGCTTTGCTGAATGGCAAACGAAGGCTTGAAGACATCAAGCTAAAACACCAACCACTAAGCCCAAAGAGGGCGATCATTAAATATCCTTGGAGATAATCATGGAAGAACAGGCCGTAGAAAGTAACGACACCCTGACATCATTAGTAGACGCCGCAGAACCCACATTAGGTGAGGGCGAATACTTTCTGAGTGATGGGATCAAGGGCGTTGGCGATTCACCCGAGTGGTACAAAGCCGACAAGTACAAGTCAATATCAGAGCAGGCCAAGGCATACACCGAGCTAGAGAAGAAGTTTGGTGGATTCACTGGCGCACCTAAAGACGGTTACTCGATTGTCGAGGGTGTCGAGTCAGATGATGCGTTATGGCAGGAGCTAGTGTCGTTTGGTGAGAAGACCAACATGTCTCAGTCTGCAATGAACGACGCATGGGAATTGCTGTCGGCTCAAGATCAAGCGGCTGAAGAAGTATCAATGGAAGTTGAGCTTCAGAAGCTAGGCGATAACGGTGTAGAGCGTGTCAAGGTTGTCGAGCAGTACATGAAGAACAATCTCGATGGCGATACATACGAGAAGCTACGTTATGCCGTGAACAGTGCTGAATCTGTCGAGCTAATCGAGGCGCTGATCAAGTCTACGGCCCCTGCTAAGTTACCGATTGATGGTTATGTTCAGCCTGGTGGTGTTGAGTGGTCAGACATTGAGGCCGAGATGTTTAAGAAAGACGACAACGGCAATCTACTTCGATCTACTGACATGAATCACGAGCGTAAGATTCAGCGCATGATGAAAGAGTTTGGCGGTGATAAACCCTACGTGCAGACGTTTGGCTAACACAAACATATAGTGGTATCATTGCGAGATCGGATACCCCTTTCACAAGGCCCGGTAGTTTTAGGTTGAACGACTGACCGGCTATCGGGTACTCAGTCCAAAATCTCTTAATCATTTTTTTCAATTTGACATAGAGGAGACTGAATCATGTCAAAGAATCTTTCCGCAGTAGCGGTAACGGAATTTGACAGCATGGTCAAACACGCCTACCAAGGCATGGGCTTGCTGAAGAACACCGTTACTGTCCGCAACGCAGTTGTGGGTGATACATACAAGTTCCGTCGCATGGGCAAGGGACTTGCTAACCAAAAATCAACATCTGACCTCGTAACTCCAATGGACGTTACTCATGAGTTCAAGACAGCGACTCTCGCTAACTGGAACGCACCTGAGTACACCGACATTTTTGACGCGCAGGATGTTAACTTTGACGAGAAGCAAGAGCTTGCGAACACTATCGCTGGCGCTCTTGGCCGTCGTTGTGACCAACTTGTTATTGACGCAATGGATGCCTCTACTCCGCTGACTACTCCTGTCCCAGCTGGCGGCACCAACTTGTCAATGGCTAAGGTTATCGACGCTCAGGTTGAGCTTCGTGATCAGGGTGTTCCTTCAACTGAGCTTTACGCGGCTATCGAAGCTGGCGGTTTAGGCGGTTTGTTGAACGACGAGAAAGCAACTAACTCCGACTACCAAAACATCAAGGCACTTGTTTCTGGCGAGATCAATTCACTTTGTGGATTCCAGTTCGTCATCTTAGAGACTCGTACCGAAGGTGGATTGACTGAAGCGGCGAATGTTGTTGACTCTTGGTTCTTCCAGCGTCCTGCTGTTGGCCTTGCTATCGGTATCGACATGAAGACAGAGATTAACTGGATTGCTGAGCGTACCGCATGGTTGACTAACGGTATGTTGAAAGCTGGCTCTGTCGTTCGCGACGAGGGTGGTCTGGTTAAAGTTCAATACGACAAGACTGCATAAGGAGAAGTGAATCATGGCTTTTGATTACACAAAACTTTCTCGCATTGGCGGGATGGGCGATTCACAGAAGGTTTTTGCTTACGCTTCTTCTGATTCAATCGCAACTGTTACTGGCGCGAATTACTTCTTGCCAGCAATCAACGAACTTCAAGTCAACGATGTAATCATCGTAAGCGACTCAGACGCGGCGGCTGTGACTATCACTTTTGTGAAGTCTAACAGTGGCACTGCGATCGACTGCGCTTCCGGTACTGCACTCGGCGACAGCTAAGTTCCTCGGCCCCTTCGGGGGCCATTCTATTTTTGGGTGAGTTATGGCGAGTAAAATCGACTTAATCAGCAATGCGCTAATTCTGATCGGGGATACTCCGATTAACGCACTTACCGGTGGATCACGGCGCGAGACTGTCGCGAACAACTTATACGACAACATTGTCCAAAACGAGCTAACGAAGCATCGTTGGGGCTTTGCTCGTAGAAAGGCGCAGATGTCTTTGCTGACGGATACACCGATTGATCCAAGTGGCTGGAAAAGTATCTACCAGCTACCCACTGATTTACTGTTCTTGATCACTGTTACCCCTGATTCCAACTATCAGATATACGGCGACAAGGTTTACAGCAATTCATCTCAAGCCCTGTACGCTGATTACATTGCTAATGTGACCGAGGATGAATGGCCCGTGTACTTTTCTAAGATGATTGAGTACGCACTGGCTATGGACTTCGCCGCAAGCATTAGAGACAGTTCTTCAGCTAGGGGTGAGATGGCCGCGGCCTATGTGAATGCGTCCCGTATGGCGCGATTCACGGACTCTCAGCAACATCCTACGCAACCCATACGAAGTAACCCATTCACTAATGTGAGGTTCTAATGGCTAAGACTCGATTTATCCAGTCTAGCTTTGTAAGTGGTGAATTATCTCCGCTTCTCAAGGGCCGCATTGATATCAACCAGTATTATCAGGCTGTCGAGACTGCTGAGAACGTCGTGATCGTTCCACAAGGCGGGATGCGTCGTCGTCCGGGTACTGAGTTTATTGGCGAGTGCGTCAAAGGTATTTCAAAGAAGTCACCGACGTACACGATGCCCAATGGCGGGACAACATCGGTACTCAATGACGGCAACGACGCCACAACAACGTCAACCACCGCAAACATAAGCACAACTAACCCTTATATCGTTGCCAAGATGGACTTGTCATCCGCTCAGGCAATTAAGTTTGTGGACATCCGACAGATCAGCCTGTCAGCTGGGACAAGCACTCAGTTTAAGATTCAGTATTCAACTAATGACGTGACATATACAGATGCCGCAACCGTCCCGCTGATTGGCACTAACCCGCAAAACTTCCGATTGTTGCTTGGTCAGACCGCTCGATACTGGAGGCTAGCTCGTATTGGCGCGACCGACTTGGGTACCGCTAAGGTAACGCTTGCAGGCCTGTCTCTATACGAAGAATCCGCCATTCTCAGTACGCCTCGCTTAGTAGATATGAGCGTCGAGGATGACCGGCACTACCTTGTGGAGTTTACGCGGGACAACATCCGTATTTATCGCACTCCGAATACCAGAGTGGCGGATATAAAGCCCACATATAGCGGTCTGACATCGGCTCAGATAGAAAATATCCGTGTAGCTCAGGTTGAGAACGTCATGCTTATCGTTGGTGACTTTGCGCCAATGCGATTGGTAAACCTTGGAACGAATGATGATTGGGGTAATTGATGAGATCCCTTTCACTAACGTACCTCAGTACGATTTTGACGACGCACTAAGCCCAACGCCTACCAGTGAAATACAGGTTATGACGCTAGGTCATACTGGATCGGGCCAATGGAAGAAAGGCGACCGATTTGAAGTTGATATTGAAAGCGTGTTGTCAAAGTCTATTAGCTTTGCCGGTGATTCGACTGCCGATGAGCGAGCGTCAACTGTCTTTAACATCCAAAAGAACCTGCAAGAGATGCCGGTATTTGGTGAGACGGGCGTAGCCGTAGCACGAACAGGAACCCGAGAGTACACAATTACGATATCCGGCGAATCGACAAAGGATTTCGAGTTGTTTTCTGCCTATGTAACCGAAGGCTCTGCTGACCACGAGATTTCGTTTACAGAGACGCAATCTGGTGTGCCACGCAAAGAGGATGTCTGGTCTGCCACCCGTGGATATCCAAACAGCATTTGCTTCTATGAAGGCCGATTGGTATTGGGCGGCACTGAGTCCAAGCCTCAATCAATCTTCATGTCCAAGACGGGATCGTTCTTTGACTTTGACATTGATGACGGTGATGACGATGAGGCGATATTTGCGACCATCTCATCTCGCAAGCTGAATGACATTGTTGACGTGTATCCCGGTCGTAACTTGCAGATATTTACGTCGGGTGCTGAGTTTGCTGTTACTAGTAAACCTGTCACACCTAGCTCTATTACGATTCAGCCTCAGACTTCCCACGGTGCGAACAAGGTTGAGGTCCAAGACGTAGACGGCTCGACCATATTCGTTGACCGTCACGGCAAGTCGATCCTGAGCTTCCTGTATTCGTTTAACGAGGACGCTTACACGTCAGACGATAGATCGGTACTGGCCTCTCACTTAATCAACCAGCCGGTTGATATGGCCCTTCTAGCGGGTACTGCAAGTGACGACGCTAACTGGCTGTTTATCGTAAACAATGACGGCGATGCCACAATTTTGAACACGCTAAGAAGTCAGGACATCAACGGGTATACAAGCTGGAAGACAGATGGCGATATCAAAAGCGTTTGCGTTGTCGATGATGAGCTGTATATCTCAGTAGAGCGCACGATAAACTCAGTGACTAGGCTGTTTGTTGAGCGTTGGGACTTTGACTATATGCTTGACTGCTCTACCAAGAAGGCTCGCACTGGCTCCAACATAACCGAGTTGGGACATCTTGAGGCGAAGCAAGTGCAAGTGCTTGTCGAGACCGAGAACTATGTACTAGATCCTAGAGCAGTGTCTTCTGGACAGATAACCCTAGCCACTAATGAGGAATACTCAGGCGACTATGAGGTCGGGCTGTTGTTTGTTCCTACTATCAAGCCGATGCCGCTGAACACGAATATCGGATCAGGCCAGAATCAGATGCGCTTGAAGAAGATCGTACGGATGAACGTACGTGTCTACGAGTCTTATGGCATAAACATTGACGGCATTGCTGTACCTATCCGGGCGTTTGGTCCGCAAGGCTCAGAGTCACCACTAAGTCCAAATGCAATCACCCCGACTAGTGGCATAATAGAAGACGTTTACGATATTAACGGCTGGGGTCGCGAGGTCATACCGACAATCACTTGTCCAGACCCTACGCCCATGCACATACAGATGATTGAATACGAAGTTGAGGGCAACTGATGAACCTTGCCTTACAGGATGGAATCTTCAAAGCGCAGGACTTGATGCTTCAGATGCCTCAAGCCGAGACGGTTGTGACTGATCACTTTGCTGACGGTCTATATGCGCGAGAGTTATTCATTCCGGCTGGCGTATGCTTGGTTGGCGCGTTACACAAGACCAATCATATATTCACAGTCTCAAAAGGCGAGTGCTACGCAGTGACGCACGAAGGCAAGGAACACATGATTGCACCGTATACAGGACAAACTAGGCCAGGCATGAAGCGAGTTATCTACGCAGTAACAGATACGGTATGGACGACTTACCATCCTACCGATGAAACCAATCCTGAGAAGATTGCCGAGCAGATATTGGAGACTGAACAATGAGTTGGGTTATTACGGCGATTGCCTTAACTGCGGCGGGAACAGCAACGTCTGCTTACGGACAGGTGCAAGCTGGCAAGGCGCAAGAAATACAGCTAAAAGAGCAAGCAAAGCAAGAAGAGCTTGCGGCTCAAAGCCAAGAGCTACAGCGCCGTCAAGAGTTAAACCGTGCATTAGCGGCTAACGTCGCGGCACTCTCTACGGCAGGTATTAGCGGGGAAGGCACTCCAGCAAGTCTGGCATTGGCGAGCGCAGAACAAGTTGGATTAAGCGAAGCAACTATTGATCTATCAGAAAAGCTAAGAAGGGCGTCACTAGAGCGTCAAGCGCAAACAGCAAAAGGCACGGCATACATTGGTGCGGCAAGTACATTGTTAAGTGGCGGCGCAAAGGCGGCGCAATTGGCGGAATAAATAGTTATGGCTCAGAAGCGCATTGATTATTACGGACAGTTTACGCCCACAGGTGTAGACACCTCTCAGGCTAAACGCTTGCAGGCTCTCTCTGGCTTGGCTGAACAGGTCGGGGACATTGCGTTTGAGGTTGGGGCTAAGATACAAACGAAGCGCGGCCAAGAGGCTGGTGTTGCGTCTGGCATGGAAGCGGCGGCAGAAGGTCAGGCACCAGAAGCCAAAGAAGGCTTGCTTTCACAAATCTCTATCTACGATCAGGCATACAACAAAGCGGCATTGAACGCGTATAGCTCTGGCATCCGTGTTGATGGCAAGAAAAAGATCATGGAACTTGAAGATCAGTATGCGGCTGATCCCGACCCCGTAGCATTCCAAAACGATTTTGACGGATATATGAAGGGCGTAACCAAAGGCTTGCCAGAAGACTTGGCGGCTGACCTACGCTTGAGACTTACCGAAGAGGCCATGCGATCACAAGGGCGTCTTGCTGACTCACAACGAAAGCGGCAGTTTGACCTTGCGGCTGTCAACTTGACTGAAGAGCTAGTGACTCTTGCAGATGAACAGGCTAGGGCGGCTCGTGAGGGCGACGATACTCGTGTTCAAGAGTTGCAATTGCAGATGGAGAATATTGGTGCCGAGAACATTGATATTCTCGACCCTGCGCAATACGCCAAGTTTACCTCAGAGCAAAAAGATCGGTTGGTTGTGCAAGGCAACTTAGGCCAGCTTGATCGCGCTATCTTGGATAACGAAGACTTGCCTCTCGAAGAGCGTATTGAGAACGGCAAACAGATGCTTCGGACTATGACTAGCAATCCCATTGAGGGGCTGACTCCAGAACAGCAGTCAAAGCTAGAGTCGCAGATGGCGACTAGATTAAATCAGCTAGAGGTCGGTTAGTTGAAGAAGATACGGCATTTGGTATCGAGCTATCTGATTACAAAGTACAGGTTGCAAGCGGAAAATTGATCCACTTGACGCAGATCAACAAGCAAACGATTGGTATACAGCGGGACGCATTTCAGAGCCAGAGATGACAAGCCTCAAGAAGTCGGCGCGATCTGCTACGGCTAAGAAGGCTGAGACAACTGCAACCAATGTATCAATCACCAAGCAGTTCACAGATCAGCGCGACCCTTACTACGTTCCCGATCAGTCTGATATCAACAAGTATTATGATGAGGTGTACGTTCCAGCGCAGGAAGGTGCAACACCAGAACAGCGTATGCTGACCGATGCGATCTTTATCCAGAAGACGCGCATGATCCCAAGCACTGTAAAGAACCAGACAAACGCCTATATTTTGTCAGGCGATCCCGCATTGATTATGCAAGCGGCACAGCTTATTGATCGCGTTGATGAGACGCCAGGAATGTTTGATCAGATTACCAATACGCAGACAAAAGCGTTTGCGTCGAACATGGTTAGGCTAATGGAAGTCATGGACCCCAAAGAGGCGCTCCGACTTAGCCAGCAACTAACCGACCCGGCTGACCAAAACCGTGTGACCGCTCGCCGTAATCAGATCAAGACTGAGAAGTACAGCCAGAAATATGTAGATTGGACGCGCGATATTGTTGGCGAGTCTGACCCCACGTCATTCCAGAATGCCGCTAACCAGTATCAGACAATCTTTGAAAGCTATTATTTAGCTGGCTCCGATGAGGATGCGGCAAGAGCGCAAGCTGAGAAGATGATCCAGTCTAACTACACTCAGTCCATATTCGGCGACATGATGTACGCGCCCGAACAGTATTACGCTGTGAATGGAAGCGTTGAGTATATGCGTGATCAGCTAGATGAAGAGATCCGCGCAGAGGCTCCCAATATCCAGTTTGACCGTGACAACATTTACTTGTTGACCGATGACTATACCGCTCGAACAGCAGTAGGAAGCGCCCCACAATATCGAGTTTTAATCCTTGATGATGACGGAGTATTCCAACAGCGCAGTGGTTACTTTGTCCCCGATATAGCGGCGCAAGAATCAAAGCTAAGAGCTGAGACCGAGACGCTAACTCAAGAGCTACGAACCGAAGACGAGCAAGCCAGCGTTTCATACAAGCGCCAGCAGTTTGAAGAGAAGCAAGCCGCATACGAAGATCGCAAGGGCAAGCCTAGAAAGGCCGTGCCAGCGTCAGAGTTGTATGCTGATACCGTTCTATCTGATAGCCGCAAGATCGTCGCAGACGTGGCTATGGGAGCTTTAAAGGCCAGAAGAGAAGTAATTGGTACAGCGGTTGATGCAATCGTTGGTGTAGGCGAGCAGATTGAGAAGGCAGGAAAGCGCCAGCGATCAAAACTCCTTGAAGATATCCAAGAACGAGAGGCCCAAGATAATGCCTTTTGTTGACGCACGAGATGATCTAATACTGGTCAATAAGCTAACTAACCTTGCGGAAGCGCCAGAGGATGAAGATCCGTCGGTAATCGAAATCGCAAGTGCGTTATGGCGTCAAGAAAATACAATCGGCTCATTCGTTAGCCAAGAGTCTGGCCTACCCGATGGCGTAGACGATCAATCATTCAACCCTTACGACTACTTTTCAGAAGGCGAAAAGCTCGATAGCAAGTTTGTTTCCCATGCGGCACTAGCTGATACGGTCGATGAGATCGAGGCGGTACGCAAGCAATATGCCAGAGAGACAACAGATCGGGAAACCATCCAGAAAGGTGGCGCAACATCGTTTCTTGTTGGCCTTGGCGTCGTTAGACTTGCTGACCCTATCAACTTAATACCTATTGGCGGGGCGGTTGCTAAGACATACAAGGCGGGTAACTCGATACTGAGTGCCGCTGTAACCACTGGCAGTGTTGCAACAGCCTCCACAGCAGTCACAGAAGCCGCTCTGCATCAATCACAGCTCACCCGTACTTATGGTGAGTCTGCCATTAACATGGGCGCGGCGGCCCTTCTAGGCGGTGTGCTAGGCGCAGGTGGTAAGGCTCTAGCTAACTCCCTCGACGCCTCTGCTATCAATGGCATTGTTGACTCAATGGATGTTGAGCCAAAGGTAAAGACAGGTGATGACAGCGTTCTATCCCCTGAGTACCGATCGACCGCAGAACAAAGAAGCGTAGGTGCTTCACAGCGTGTGGCAGATGTTGAGGTAAGTGGTAAGGCGGCAAAAGGTTTGGTCAAGGCACTTGGCTTTGATCCATTGTCTCGCACGATTACCAGTGACAACCCATTCACCCGTATAGTTGCTAACCGACTCGCGGAAAACCCTGTGAAGATGGATGGCGATATCGTCACAGCCGTTGAGTCACGCGCCAAGATCCACGACGGTAAGTACGCAACAGCACTGCAAAGCCATTTGGATATTTACAGACAGTACCGAAAGAACGGCGGTCGTCTGCGTAAGCGTCAGTTTAATGAAGAAGTGGCAAGGGCCATGCGGAATGATGAGTCTGCAATACCCGAGGCTATGCAGTCCGCTAATAACTGGCGCACTGAGTTATATAACCCGATCAAAGACGACTTGGTTGAGCTTGGCTTATTACCCGACGATGTAAGTGTTGGCACTGCTGTTGGCTATTTGAACCGAAGATGGGACAAAGGCAGAGTTACGTCGAACCTTCCTAAGTTTATCGACACCACTGCGAAGTGGTTGCGCGATGAAGACGTACGTTTGCGTGATGAAGCGGCCAAGGCTGAAGTAAATATTGCCGAAGCCACTGGCGCAGAGCGCACTAGACTCCAACAAATCATTGACCGGGCAGAGCGTAAAGAAGCCAAAGACCTAGCCGATGAGGATTATGAACGCATTGCCGAGCAGATTGCACAGCGTATTACTGGAACCCCAGATGGTCGGCTTCCTTACGATTGGAAGATTGGCGAAGGCTCCGCAAACAACAATCTAAATGGCACCGTTGGACTGCGTGGTCCGCTCAAGTCTCGAACATTCCAGATTCCAGACAACATGGTCGAAGAGTTTCTGGATAACGACATTGAGGATTTAGGTCGTTTCTATCTACGCAACACTGCAACCGATATGGAGCTAGTCCGAGAGTTTGGCGACCTTGACCTAACCATCCAAAAGAAAGAAATATTGGATTGGTATACGGAAAAGCAACGTACTGCCAAGACAGATAAAGAGCGCATCAAGCTGAAGAAGCAAGCCGATGCAGA
>UEXL01000263.1_pt1 | contig 17490 bp, 13 predicted proteins | sample 1796671 | NCBI WGS metagenome assembly UEXL01 (sample SAMEA4772471, study PRJEB27181) | metagenome | reverse complement strand
ACTTCATTTAAATATAATAGAACATTATATTTTTGGTGGTTAGATGGATATATATACTCACCTAATATAGAGTGGGATGCTTTACAAGTTGAAGGAGTATTTAATTCAGATATAACAAAATGGAATTGTGATACATCAGATGATTGTACACCAAGATATGAGCAACCTATATATATTCCTGAGGCATTATTTGCAGAGATAGAAGCACAAGTTATACAAACAATGTTAGGCACAATGCAAATCCCTTCTGAGGATTCAGATAATAAACGTAATATAAATAGACAATAATGGGAGTATCACAAAAATATAGAACATTCAGTCAGTTGATGGAAGATGTCTCCATTGATTTTTCTACATATGCATTAGAAGGAATGATTGAACCTCAACAATTAATTAAGGTTGCTACAAGAGTTAATTATGATTTGGGATTAAAAATACATAGAACTAAAGAAGTAGTATTAGATATAGAACATGGTAAAGCACAATTACCAATGGACTTTGCATATTTAAATTATGCATTTAGATGTGGATCATATACTATTAATAATACTATGCCCTCAGGTACACATGTTGAAACTTTTAATGATGTACCTTATGTACCTGCTCCAGGTGAAAAGTCTCCTTGTAGTAAAGATGATACATGTAAAGATGTGTGTGTTATAAAAAATTGTGATGGAGGAGATGGCTATCAACTGATTCAAAGAGTAGGTCCAAATCAATATAGACAGTTTTCAAGTTGGACTCAATTAAGAATACAAAATGTAAATGATCCAGTTTGTTTTTGTCCATCTTTAGGTGCACAAGCATTAGATATTGCACAAATAAAAGATGGATTTTTAATTACAACATTTAGAACAGGAAAAGTATATCTAAGTTATCAAGGTGCTATGGAAGATGCTTCTGGTGATTTATTAGTATTAGATCAACCATATTGTAATGAATACTATGAGTATGCTATAAAACAAAGAATATTAGAAAACATGGTTTGGCAAGGTGAGAATGTATCTCAACAACTTGGTTTAATAGAAAATAGATTGCGTGCAGCAAGAAACAATGCATTATCTTTTGTTAATACTCCTAATTTTGCAGAGATGCAAAAGGTGTGGACAATGAATAGAAGAGCACAATATCATAATTATTATAATATGTTTTTAAGTTATGCTCCTATTAATCCTACATTGGCAGGACCAAATGTAGTAACAAGTGGTAAAAACTCTGTTGTACAAGATGCAACAGCTGGATGTGGAACTGCATCTCAAACATCAGCATCATAAAATACTAAATTTAAGACATGGCAAAAAAAAAGTCTACACCTGCTTCTAAAAAACCTGCTGTAAAGCCTAAGTTTACTTCTTCATCTGTAAGAACAAATACTTTTACAAAAGGGATGAACAAAGATATTGCTCAATCTCTTGAGTTAAGTAATGCTTGGTGGCATGCAAGAAATGCTGCAAATAATGATAATGATGGGGATGTAGGTCTAATTGGTAATGAGCCAGCAAATTTACAATGTGGTGTTATTCCTTATACTGTTATAGGTGCTATACATAGATATGGAGATGAGTGGGTTGTATATTCTACAGATGATATAAATTCTGAAATAGGTAGATTTGATGATAGTGAATGTAAGTATACTACAATAGTAAATGATCAGTGTTTAAATTTTAAAAAGAAATTTTTAATTACAGGTGCTGCAAAAGAAAATTTTGATTGTACATGGCAGGTATATTGGGATGATGCTAATAATCCATCTAGAACATTAAATATAGACAATGTACCATATATAAAAGATTATGATAATCCAACAGGTATTCATCCATGTATAGTATATCCTGATGCACAACCTTTAAGATTAGATTGTGAAGAGATAAGGCTAGCACCTTTAATGAGTACACCTTGTGTTGAATTAAACAAAAGTAGAGATGGTGGTTTATTAGAAGATGGATCATATCAAGCTTATGTTGCATATGTACAAAATGAACAAAGAGTAAGTGATTATATTGGTATTTCTAATATACAAACTTTATGGAACCATTCTGATAACGCATGTGGTTTAGATATAACTATATCTAATCTAGATAAAAGGGTTTGATAATTTTCAGTTAACACTATTGATAAGAAATCAAGGACAGTTATTTAGAAAAATAATTGGACTGTATAGTACAGAAATAACTGATATAAGTATTGACTTTATTGATCCATCATTAGTATCTGAAAGTGCAGAAAATTTATTTTTTATTTCTCCTTCTTATGAGAAGTCACAATCTATGTTTGTAGTAAATGATTGGTTAATAAGACAAGGACCATCTGAACAGTTTGATTTTAATTATCAACCTATTGCAAATAATATAATAACTAATTTTGTTATAAATAAAGTTCCTAGTAATTATTATAATAAAGCAGGAAACAAGCTAGGGTTTATGCGTGATGAACAATATGCATTTTTTATAAGATGGATATATAATACAGGGGAAAGATCATCATCATATCATATACCTGGTAGACCACCTAAAGATTACACATTACCAAATGGATTAGTTTTATCAGAAGATGAATTAATAACTTCTTCTAATTCTATAAACGTATTAGGAACAGAAGAATATTTATTTGCAATATATAATACAGGAGTAGTGACTCAATCAGTAAATATTCAACTTGATGATGAGTCAACTATAATTGCTAAAGGAGATATGGGATACTGGCAATCAACAGAAAGATATCCTAACAACCCAGAAATATGGGGTAGCTTATGTGGGAGAGTATATTAGACATCACAAAATGCCTTCTGAACAAAGTGGAGGTAGTCAGTTACATTTAACTGAAGATGCAGGAGATAGTATAAATATTTTAGGTGTTGAGTTTAGTAATATAGGAAGACCTTTATTAAATGATGGTACAACTTATATACCTAATGTAGTTGGTTATGAAATATTAAGAGGTTCAAGACTTGGAGCTAAAAGTATATTAGCAAAAGGTATGTTTAAGAACATGCGTAAATATGATGTACCAGATAATGAAAATTTAATAGGTGGAAGTATACAAGGACTTTATGCTAATTATCCATACAATGATTTAAGAGATGATGTGTATTTTGCACAAGACAGAACAGAAGATTGTGATGATGGAATACAAGAATCAGTAAGTACATTTCCTGCATTAAGTGGGTATATGGAAGATGTATTTTCTTTTCATTCTCCAGACTTAATGTTTACTAGACCTTTTTTAAATGCTAATGAAACTAAAATTTATGGAGAAATAAATGGAGCATCATCAGGAGGTTTTATACCATCTGAAAATCACCCAGGTCAAAAGTTATTAAGAGGATTAGCTGCAATGCTTTCTGGATTTGTAGGTCTTGGTTATTCTATTAGACAACTACAAGGAACTCCTGACACAAGAGCAATGCCTGTACAAGCCATCAATAATGCTTTTCCAGAATGGAGGATAGAAGGTAAAAAACAAACAGGAGGAGGGGGTAACGTTACTGCTACCGTACCGCCTGCAGTAGCTACAGCAATTTTAAATCCTAGAAGTGGTGGGCAAATAGACGGTGATAATAACTACAATGGTTCTGATGCAGGAACTTTAGCTGGAGGGAATATTCAAGATTATTATGACGATGCTACTGGTTCAGGTATTACAGGAAATATATGGCAACAAGTAGTTCAGTTTTTAGAAAACACATGGGATAGTTTAACTGATTTTGCTACAGGAAGATCTACAACAGATGAAATAAATGAATTAGCATTAGAAAATATTGACCAAACTCAATCATTTGGACCAGGTTTTATGGGTGGTGGTGCACAACAAGGTGTTGTTAGAGATTCATCAGATTCAAATTTACCAAAACCTGTAAGAGTAGCTATAGGATTTTTATTAACTCAAAAGAATATTGCAATAGGTGGACAAGAAGTTATAGATTTAATATACAATCTAACTTCATTTCAGCAATATGCATTAAAATATAACTCACATGGTTTTTATAGTGGGTTTAATCCTTTTGGTTATGAAAATAGATTTAGAAGTAATACTGAAGCATCTAATTATTTAGGCTCTTCTTTTCAGACGTTTGACAATAATAAATACAAAATAAACAATTTATTTAGACCAGACTATGTTGCTGTATCTACAAGTGATCCATTTGATTCTAATTACAGTGTAACAGATCATTCAAGATTTGTTGTAGGAGGATATATAAACGAGGCAGGTACTGGTGTTAACTATAGCAATAACAATTTGTTAAATCCTGAAGGACCATTTAAAGAAAACATATCAGCATTATATGGAGCTCTTAAGTTTAATATGGGTAATCAATATGGTCAATTAGATGGTATTAAACAAATACAAATGAGAGGGTGTGTAGAAAAATTAGATCCAACACTTCCTGATACATTTATGTATACAACAGAACCAATTTTTAGTGGTGATGTATTTATAGGTAGGTATACTGAAAAATGTATTATGCCAATCTTTACTGATTTTATGATGGGTCAATATGATGGTTTTCCATATGATTATAGTTTAAGAGTAAATCTACCTTATCCAAGATTTTGGATGGATACAAGAAAATATGATATATCTGCATTAGCACAAGCTATTACTACTGCAGGATTATCAACAATACTTCCTGGATCATCTCCAGTATTACCTAAAGATTTATTCTATTTAGATAGAGGTGAAGGTACATGTGGTGCTCTTAATATTTTTCAAAACATATTTGCAGGTGATGATTTAAATCAAGCATTTAGTATGGTTCATGCTTATATGTATACTCATGTCAACGGTATAAATGATTTCTTTGTAGAAACAGAAATTAATATAGCGTATAGAGATTATGAAGAACCAAAAGAAAAAAGATTTTATGATGTTTATAAATACAATGATTTAGTAGACTTGTTTCATGCAGAGATACAAAAGTTTGATAACTACTATAAGTATGATGAATCATTAACACCTGCAAAATTCCAATCACAAATAACTACATTTGGTCAATTACAACCAAGAGATTATGATCCTTCTGTTGCTGAAACATGTTTTACTGTTTATCCAAAAAGATTAATATATTCATTACAGGCACAGAATGAACTTAAAAAAGATTTTTGGAGAGTATTTTTACCACTAAATTATAAAGACTTTAAAGGTGAAGTTAGTGTGATTAAACCATTTAGTAAAAGTGGGGCTGTAGTATTTTTCCCATTTTTATCTCCACAACTTTTCCAAGGTGTAGATCAGCTTAAAACAATGACTGATACTAAACTAACAATTGGTGATGGAGGATTGTTTAGTCAGCCTTTTCAAAATATTGCTAATGCAGATGTATCTAATGAATATGGATCATGTGAAAGTTTAAGAAGTGTAATGAATACACCTGCTGGATTATTTTATATATCACAAGCACAAGGTAAAATATTTCAATATGCTCCTGGTAAAGGACTTACACCTATATCTAATCAAGGTATGAAGTATTGGTTTAGTGAGTACTTACCATCATCATTAATTAAACAGTTTCCTGATTTAGAAGAATCTCCTTTAGCTGATAATCCAGTTGCAGGTATTGGATGTCAAACAGTATATGATGCTAATGATGACATAGTATACTTTATGAAAAGAGATTATAGAGTAAAAAAAGAACACATAGCTAATGTTATATTTGACTCTGCTGAAGGCTTTATATTAAACACAGGAGCAACAGCAGCTGATGGTGTTCCTATTACTCTTGGAGATCCAATATATTTTGATGATTGTTCATGGACTATAAGTTATGATCCAAAAACTAAAGCATGGATTTCATTCCATGACTGGCATCCTGAATTATCTTTACCAAGTATAAATCATTTCTTTACTACTAAAACAACAACTACAACTATTCCACAATGTCCTCCAGGTTATAATTTTAATCCTACAACAGGATTGTGTGAACAAGGATCTAACTTTAATGCACCTTCTAATGTTGATGTAACTGAATTAGCTGCAACAATTACAGGAGGTACTACAGATTGTTTATTGGATCTAGTTGTAACTATGGATGTTTCAGGTAGTACAACAAATAATGTTATAAGTAATCTTAATTGGTATCCAGATGAGTGTAGAGGTATTGAAGGATTTCCTAGTAGCCCACCTCCTCCTGCACCTGGTGGTTCAGCTAATAGAGGTAATGCACAATTACAATGGTTATATGCATTTTTAACTGATCCAATAATTACAGGACCTTTAGCTGCAGAAAAAATGCAACTAGGTTTTACTGCATGGAGTACAGGTACATTTAAAATGTTACAAGATGGTATTTATACTATGAAACATGATTGTAATATATGTAAAATAATGAGATTTTATTATAATAACTGGCAAAACGGTTCTACACGTTTATCAACTGGAACAGGTGTTGGTCCAGTAGGTTTTGGAGGAAGTCCTGATTTTAATGATCCTTTAGTACTGCCTGAGAATCAATTTAATTCTTCAAGTGGTTTGGGTGTACTAAATAAAAAAAATCAAAGTCAATTATCTTCAGATTATCCGGCAAGAAGTAATAGTCAATTTTTTAAACAAATAATGATTGTAGTTACTGATGGAGTTTTTGTTGAAAAAGATTATGGTGGTGATTTGTCAATGATTGCAAAACTTCAAAATCCAGATTTTATTCAAACTTCTGCGGGACAGTCTTCTGCAACAACAGATGGATATTTTCAAAATCAAGGTAATAGTCAATATTATTTTATACCACCAGCAACTATACCATCTAATACTGGAGATTGGAATAATACATTTTTAGGAGATCCACGTAAACAAGAAATATATTCTATTTTTTGTGGCTCTACCGGTAATGTTCCAACTTATCCAATTGTTATGAATGCTGCTACTAATACAACTTATAACATAGCTACTAGCACACCAAGTGATGCACAAGTTGTAATGGCTGCAAATGATGCTAATAGTTTATCTTTAGCTGCATTAACTATAGCAGGTAATGTATGTTCAGTACCATTTGTTTGTACATGTCCAGCTGGATATACAAAAGTATTTTTAGATCCTAATACAGGTTTCTATAACTCACTGACTTCTGCCACAGATGATTGTGATGCAGCTAATCAAGCAGGTACACCACCTATTTGTAGAAAAGTAGAATGCAGTTGTGATACTAATGGAACTCTAATACCTCCATCAGGAGGCACATGTCCTGACACTCCACCAGAAATATACTCTATAGGGGATCCAGCATGGGTTGATCCTGATCCAGCTTTATGTAATTACAACACTTTACTACAGACTCCTCCAAACTACAATGTAAGTTCTTTTTGGAGACACAACGTTAGATGTGATTTGTTTAGTAATTTTTATGGAACTGATTATCCATGGGAGATAGACCTTATTAGTAATACAGGACAAGCAGTAAATACAATAAGAAGTATAGAATACCAATTAGAAACCTATGTATACAAAGGTACTATGGATAATGCATGTGGTGGTGATGCGTATGAAGATCTAAACTTTAATTTTGATCAAGCTACAATATATATAATAATGAACAAGTCTCAGGATTATTATTATTAAATATGTCACCTTATAATGACCCATGGAATGAATTAACTTATCCAATTATAGGTTCACAAAATATAAGTGTATTAGCAGACAAAGTAGAACATAAATTTAGATTAAATCAATTCTGGGATATAACAAATGATAGAGGTGAATTTACAAATGCAGAACAACCTGTATGGGGAACTTCATGTAATGGTTATGTAAGAACACTTAATAGTATTAACTTGAATTACAACAAGCCTGAAACACAACGTAAAAAGTTCAGACATTATTCTAATCACGTTTTACTAAGAAGAATGCAATCTAATAATAGAAAGATGTTATTAAGATTAAACAATACTAAATTAAACCTGTCTCAAAGATAATTAAATATGGCAAATAAAAAAAGCATAGGATTACCAGGAGGACCAAATGAGTATATCACTGATATATCAGAATACTTATCTGTAGAGGGGTATAAGTTTAATAGTCCTGATGTAGATAATCCTTTTAACATTATTGAGTCAGGAAGTATTACTATGGAAGATGTAGAGTTTCCTGTACTGGGTACAGATAATTTAGGTAACACACAAATGATGCAGCCAGGTATGACTTATGAGTTTCCCAGGAAATATGGTATTTGAAACACCCATGGCAAAATCAGGCGGTTCAGTAAGTTGGAAGTGGAAAGGTAAATCATATTCAGGTACACTTATTCCTAGTATGGAAACAAGCAAAGCAAGATATGCTAGAACTAAGAACGGTAAGATTAAAACATTACCTAAAGCACAAGATGGTAATGAGACAGTTCAGACAGAGTTTGAAATAGATGATAGATCAGGTAAAATAAATACTACAAAGGGTTATGATGAAAGTAAGCTTTTTGAATTTATTAAAGATAAATATAAAAAGATAGATACGTCAACTCAAAAAAATGATCTTGTAAATAAATTGTCATCACCAGCTTTTAGGGAAAGATATAAAAAAAATATATTTAATATAAGCGGAGAAAATTTATCTGATGAAGAATTAACATCTAGAATAAATTCACAAGTTGACTTTACAGCAGCTGGACCAGACTTTCATATTAAGATGCCTTTTGTAACTAATAGTCCAGATAGCGGTTATAAGAGAAGGGTAACTCCATATATACGTCCTTTTTGATAATACTCAACAGCTTAGCTTTGAACCTAATGCAGGTTTGTTTCAACAGAATAACCCTGAAAAATTTGGTGATATAACTAATCCTGATTTTCCTGAGTTTACTAAGTATCCATATATAGTTCAGTTAGCAGACAAGAGAGATCCTTATATTATGGGTGACCGTGATGTAGTACCTTTTGATATAGAAGACGCTACAATAGTACATGAGTATGCTCATTCATATAATACAGAAGGCTCACCGTTATTTAGGCCAGCAGGGATAGCAGATAAAGATGGAGATGGAGTTATAAATCCTAATGCTTATTTTGAAATAGATAGAGGTAATTATAATAGTGAAACAGAAAGATATGATTATAGTGGTTCTTATGAAGAGATACCTGGAAAACGATATAAAAATTGGTTATCTAATTTATTTGGAGAAGACTATTTTACAGATACTAAAGAAGCACAACCCTATGGTAATTGGGCTATGAAACCTTGGGAAGTAAGTTCAATAAGAGCACAGACTGAAAATAAACTTAAGAATGCAAATATTTGGGATAATACTAAAGGTGAGTTTAATGAGAATAATCTTAATAAAATGTTAAGAAATGATAGATATAACCCTGTGGGACCAGAAAGAATGCATCTAGATAAACTAGGATTTACAGATTTAGAAAGGATTAATTATAATAAGAGTCAAATAAATAAAAAACAAGATAGATTTAATACAAGCATAGATAGAAATTCTTCAGATTATATAAAGAATAACATAATAGATACAGATGGCAATAGATCAGTTATGGACATTGATGATTTTAATATTATATTTAATAATAGCCAAAGTGATTTAAGAGATAAACAAAAATATTCTGATTTTACTTCTTTAGTAAATGATTCTAAAGTTGGAAGTAGAGGTAAAAAGAAAAGAGCTAATGAAATTTTAAATAGAATATATAGTGATGTTAAAAATCAATTAAATCAAGAATATACTGAAGAAAAAGAAAAACTTCAAAATACTTTTGATGAAAAGAAAGAAGAAGTATTACCTAAGATGAAAATGTATTTTAATGAAATAGCTATGGAGAATCCTAATCAACCTGTAGTGGCTAAACAAGGAAAGGAACAACTACCTGAAGCACAGTTTGGTTTATTAAAAAATGCCTTAAAGCCAACAGTTAAGTTTCTAAAAAAATATTTAACAAAAGCAGATGATGTAGTTCCTGGAAAAACTTCAGAAGTTAATTTTATTGATAATATTTATAAGCAGCAGTTAAAAGATGCACCTAGAATACCTAATTATGAAATGTATAATGATCCACCTAGACTTGAAGATTTAGTAAGTCATTATAATAAACAGAGTGATGGTGTTACTAGTGTATATAGATATGGTTATGCCCCAGATAAGGCGGGTGGTGCTTGGTATTCTTCTGACTTAGGAGATCCATTAAGATATGTGCAATATGGAAGAGGTGATGCAGTTTTTTAAAGCAGATGTACCTAATGATATTTTAAGAGAATCTTATAGAGGTTTTGTAAATAATGCAGATGCAGCGGCAGGTAAGATACAAGGTCTTGATCCAAGATTTTTTCAAAATTCTGAAACAAACTTTAAAGAATTTAGGTTATCTGAAGGATTAGCTTCAGCCTTTCAAGATCAAAAGTTTGGGAAAAAGACTATTGAACAGTATATGGATTATCTAAAATCACTAAAACAAACAGGTGGAACTATTAGAGAGTATAATCCTCCAGGATTTTTTGAAAATATTGGTGATATATTTGCCAATCCTATAACAGCATTTGGTTATACTGCACGTGGTGAAGATATTCCGGAAGGACTAAATGTTAATAATCCTAATAGAAATAACTTTGATATGGTTGCTGATATTTTTAATCCATTTGCATGGTATCAGTACGGAGAAAATGCTTATAATGATTTTTCAAAAGGAGAGTATTTAGACGGAACCCTTAATGCATTGGGTGCTTTACCTGTAGTACCAGCAACAATAGTAGCTGCTAAAAATCTTAAGACACCTTTACAAAAGATTGCAGGAAATACAAATAGATTATTAAGTAATGCTAATACAAATATTAAGAGTGGAGTTTCAGGAGTAAGACCTTCTACTTCTAACAGACCTTTTACACAATATTGGGATGGGAAGAATTGGGTATCATCTAGTAAAGAGCAAGCAATTAATACTTTAGAAAACTTACAAAATCAATATAAGACTTTAAAAAATAATGCATATAATAAAGTAAAGGGAGCTGAATCTGAACTAAAAAGAGTAGAGGGTAAAATGCAAGGCTTACTTGATGATTTTGAAAGACAAGGTTTTGATACTAAAGAACTTAAAGATGATGCTTTCATGAATATGTTCAAAGAATATAATCTATTTAAAAGAGGGGCAAAAGATCAGAAAAGAATTATTTCTGATATGACTGATGAGTTTTATGAAATGAGAGATTTTTATAAAGGTGAGTCAGGAGGCTATGATGATCTTTTAGAACAAATAACAAAAGGAGAAAAACTAGATGCAGATTTAATAAAAAAACATTTAGATAAAACTCTTTGGGAAAGAATTAAAAACTTAGGAGAAACATTACCTGGAGGACCAGGTGATGGACCAGGTTTAAGATTACAACAAGGTGGCTCCATGCCTTCCAGATCTCAAATTATTGATGACCAAAATAGAAAAGATAATCAAGTATTAGGTCTTACTAATATTATAGATTATATGGTTGATAGTAGAGGTGGTAATGAAAAAACATGGACAGACTTGGCTGATAACGTAGCTTTTCATGAGTCTGGTCCTGAGCAAAGAATGAACCCTCAAGCTAGACAGATTACCAAAGGTGGTAAAAAAAGATGGATTAGGAAGAGGAATGTTTCAGTTTGAACCAGAATCTTTTGAGACTGCAAAAATAAGATATAAAAATGTTGCTGATGCAGTTGGTTATAAACTAGATGAAAACATACTTAATGCAGAAAGTGCACTAGACTTAAATGCAAAAGATCAGTATACATTATTCTTTGCTAATTTAATTGAATCTCCAGCTGTATTAAAAGACTATGCAGATGGTAAATCATCAATGGCAGACGTATGGTTAAAAGGACATAAAAATGTTTCTAAGAAAGGCAATAGAAAAAGTTTTGCAAATAGCATGGAGGCAGCAAAAAAAGAATTAGGTAAAACAGGTTTTTTACAATTTAGTTTAGAAGATTTACTGCCATATAAAAAAGGTGGTGAGTCAGACATGTTAGATACTTATAAGAACTATATTAATGGTAAAGTCAGAAGTCAGGAAGCAGTTAATGTATATGATAAACTAAACAGAATACATTTAAATGATGCAAGGAGAATGGGTATGACCGTACCAAACTATATAATGACACATCTTTAAGATGATTGTTAAACCTTAAATATTAGTGAATCTCCTTAATTATTTGTATATTAATAATATAATATGAGCAAAGTGAAATTAAACAAAATAAGTGTAAAACAACAAGGAGGTCAGATGATTCCTAGTCAGCCAGCTATGAGTAATCAACAGCCTGTGGTGGACCCAATGGTTCAACAAGTTACAGAAATGATATCTTCATCAGTAAACCAAGGTCAAGATATAGTTGATGTTGTATTAGATCTTTCACAACAACAAGTTGATCAACAAGTTATTGCACAAGCACTTATGATGGGTGGCATGCAACAAGAAGATATAATGACTTTGTTTCAACAAGTAAGTGTAAAAGCACAACCTCCTGGACCATCTAGTCCAGAAGAAGTTAATTCTAGCCCACAACTTTTAGCTAGAAATGAGGCATTAGAAAATAGTGCACCTGAACAAGATACTATGCCTGGCTTTGCTAAATCAGGAATAGAAATTAAACCAGAGAATAGAGGTAAGTTTACAGCATGGGCTAAGAAGCGTGGTATGAGTGTTTCAGAAGCAGCTAAGATGGTTATGGCAAATAAAGATAACTACCCTCCATCTGTTGTAAAGATGGCTAATTTTGCAAAGAATGCAGCTGGTTGGAAAAAACAAGATGGTGGTGAAGCTGACTTTAAACCACACATGATGTATAAAGGAGATGATGGTGTAATGGCCAGAACATATGATCAACATATTGAATTAGGTGAAAAGGGTTATATACATCTTGCACAAGACGGAGGTGGTATGAACTACACAGAAGGCATGAGACAAAGAGAAGGCTCTTATAATCCTCCTAATAGAAAATATACTTTAGATCCAAGATTTAGAGATTATGGTGGTGAGCCTAGAAGTTTTATGGAGTGGTATGGTAGTAAACAAGAAGGAGATGAGATTGGTAAGTTTATAGATAACCCTACACAGTTTTATAAACCTACAGCTAACAGTAGTTATAACATGGCTGATTTTTTTACAGAACATAAACCCAGATGGTAATATACTATTAGAAGGATTAAATTTAGCTAGTAATATAAACCAAGAACTTTTTAGTAAAGAGAAAGGAGAAAATGATTTAACTAAAGGTGCATTAACTGGATTTAAAGATAAGAGAGCTTATGCTAAAGCTGCTAGTCCTTTATACTATGGTACTAAAACTACATATGATTTATCTGATGAAAATCTTATGAATATAGAAACCTATAAAACCATGAAGTTAGAGGAAGAAGAACAAAAACAAAAAGAATTAAAGCAAACTATGATAAAAATGTTGGTGAGTCAATGGGTGTAGTACCAGAATTGATGAGTCAAGAGTCATATTTTAAATCTATTGGTGTTGATCCAGATAACAAAATGATGGGAAGTGATTTTAATCAAAGGCTATATGATCAATATCTGGATTCATATAATAAAACATATCCTAAAGGTCAAGATGGTTTAGAAACAGAAAATGAGTTTACAATAAATTTTGATGAACCTAATTACACAGTAAGTGATGTAGAAGGATTACAACAATTAGATCCAGTAATTTTATATGGTTCAGCTGATACAAGATTAGAAAGAGCTGACGGACCAGCTGAAACATCAGCTGACGTATATAGTAGAATAAATATGCCTGAGACAGAGCGTGTAAATAGTTTAACTGGTAAGTTAACTGAGTTAGGTGATAATCCATTTTTTAGAGCAGGAACAAGTTTATCAAAAGTAGCTGTAGATACTGCTGGTTTTTTAAATGATAATATTTTTAATAGAGTAAATCAAGAAAAAGCTAAGGAAGATAGACAAGATATGTTTATGGCAGATAATTGGGCTAGTATTGTAACTGATGCTCCTGGTTCAAAAGGTAACTATAAAACAAATACAGGTATGTTAAGAAGTACAAAGGATAGAGTGGTAGGTTTAGATGAAGCTACCTTTAATCCTTTTATGACAACTCAGTTTATGAGAACAGGAGGTGAAGAAAGTTACTTAGCTAATAGAGATAGAGTAATTAAAGCAATAGCTGAACAAGACAAAGCAAAAGAAGGTGGTGAACCTAATAATGAAGGCTTCCGTGCATTACCAGATTTTGTACAAGATAAAATAATGAAAAGGCAACAAGGAGGAGAAACAGTAAATTTATCACAAGATATGATTGCAGAATTAATTGCAGCAGGAGCTGACATAGAAATATTATAATTATGGCAAAAGTAAAAATAAATAAATTACCTGATGGTTTTGAATTAGTTGATGGAAAAGTTAAAAAAGTCCAAGTCAAAAAATCAGGAGGGTATGTAACAGGTGATCAAGCTGATTATGGATTAGTTACTACTCCACAAGAGTATTACGGTTCTACTAATTTTAATAATAGTTTAGATAGTGACGTAAGATATAGTTTGACATCAGTACCTAGAGAGGATGCTAATGTTGAAGCAGAAGGTGGAGAGACAGTATTAGCTGATTTAAATAGTGATGGTCAGTTTGGTTTATATGACATCAATGGTCCAAGACACACAGGTGGAGGTGTACCTATGTTTTTACCAGAACAATCATTTATTTATTCAGATACAAACAAGATGAAGTTTAATAAAGATGAGATGGCTGAGTTTGGTATTGAAACAGGAAAAAGAAAAACACCAGCTAAGATATCTAAAAGGTATCAACTCAATCCATATTTAGCAGCTATCAATGATCAGTATGCAGATGATATATCTACTGCAAGTGCTGAGCTTATGCTTAAAAAGAATATGGGTAACTTGTCTAAATTAGCATTTGGTCAAGAACTTAAAAAGAATTTTGAAGAGGGTGTACCTTTAGCTGCATATCCTTATTTAGCTGAAAAGGGTATAGACCCTATTAAATTTACTGCTCAAGTAGAAGAGATTACTAAGAAACAAGCAGAACTTAATGCAATAGCTAGTTTACCACCAGAACAACAAGCACAAGTAATTATGCTTCAAGAGATGATGGCACAGATGGATGGTCAAGCACCACAACAAACACAAGCTATGCAGCAACCTGTAATGGCACAAGAAGGTACTGAGACAAAAGACGTATATACAGTACAAGGACAAAAAGTAGATAGAGCTACATATATAGATAACTATATCAGAAGTGGTCAGCACATTGATAATCTTACAGGCAAAATGGATCAAAGCTTTTTTAATACATTAACTGATGATGAAAAATTACTATATGGTAAAGCTCTTAAAGATTTTGATAACGGAGATGGAACATATGATATGGGAAGTTATGAAAGTTTTGTTTCAGGACAAGAAGATTTATCAATAAGCAGAAATGTAGAAACAACCGATAATGGTAATGATGTAGTTGTTAATTCAACAGAAGAACTTAAAGTATTTGGACCAGAGGATAACCCTTTTCCAGAAGGACATCCTAATCATCAACAGTTTGCAGATGCTATAGCAAGAGAAAATGTTATAAGTATAAATCAATATTATGATCCTGTTAAAAAAAGAACAGAGTATACGTTAGTTGAAAAGGCACCAAACCCATTAGATGATTTTAGAGAATCAGAACAAGTACAAGTAATTACTTCTGGTACAGGTGAAACTCCTATATATACAGAAAATGATAATGAAGTTATAGCTGCATTAGAAGGTTATCCACAAGTTAAAGTAAGAAAAGGTATAGCTTCTGGAGGTAATAGACCTGAGCAACAAACTTCTGCAGGACAAATGAGTGCAGGTGCAGACTTATCTGATCCAAAGTTTAAAGAAGACTTTGAGTTAAGATGGGGAGATGCTATAGTAGGTGTAGATGATTTTGATTATAGCAGACCTTTATATTTAAGTGAAGCAGACAGAAAAGCAGGCAGAAAGAATCCAGCGTATACAAAACAATGGACTGCTGTTCAAGAAAATATGCAAAGATTAGATAATGAGTTTTCTGAAAAGAATGGTTTACAACCAAGAAACTTATTTGCTGGTGATAGAGGAGGGACTAATATAGATGGTGTATTAGGTTTACATACATTTAATATAGATAGAAGATATCTTGCTAATCCACAACCTAATAGTATAACTGGATCTATTGATGATCCTGCTGATACTCCAGATCCTAAATTACCTGATGAATTTGTTCCTGAAAGACCTATGCCTTGGATGCAAGATGTTAATAACATTGCAGCACAAAATAGATTAGAGAACCCTTTAATATTACCAGTATTAGGACAAGCTCCACCAGTACAATTAGACATAGCTTTAGATGACTGGACAGGTAAAGTAAATAATATTAATGCTGCTTTAAATTCTAAGCTAGATGCTATGAAGGCTTTTGGTAGAGGTGCAGTAGCTGGATCAGACTTTGGTAAAGCTGTAGCTTTAAGTGAGGATGCTATTAATAAGACTAATACAAACAACCTTAACATTATTAATCAAGCTGGAAGAATAAATGCTGATTTAAACATGAGAAACAATCAGTTTAATATGAAACAAAGAGAGTTACAAGATGAAGGTACTAATTTAGCATTACAAAGGTTTACTGACTTTAACAACTGGGATACTATAAAAAGTAATGAGTTGTGGAATACTATGCAAACTAATATGGCCAATACTTCTAATCTTAATAAAACTAAATCTCCTGAGTTCCAAGTAAGACCTGAACTATATGGTTTAAATACATTTACTGAGTCTACTAATAATCCAAATGTAAAAACAGATCAAAGAACTGAAACTGAGAAAAGAGAAGAAGAAATACTTAGATTATGGAACAAAGCAGATGAACAAGGAGTAAAAGAAGAAAAGAATAAATTAGACTATATAAAACTTATTATGGGGGAGAATAGTAAGAAGACTGCAGATAAAGATGATGATAATCCTTTTGAACAATATGCGCCTAGTGTAGTTAATCCAACAGTAAATAGTGCAAAAGGTAAAGAAATGAAAAAAGTTAAACGTACAGCATATCCATACTGGATGACAGTAGGAAAAATGGGACGTTAAACAACAAAGGTTTATTATTTAATATTAGTAAACTTAATAAATTATATTAATTTTGAATTATGGCAACATACATTAAAGGAGAAAAGAATTTTTATCCAGACATAAAACCATTTACACCAGACTATAAATTTTTGTCTGCTACATTAGATGCACGTCAGGCTAAATATGATGCAGGGTGGAAAGCACAAAATGATTTATATAATAAAGTTGTGTATTCACCACTTACGAACCCAAACAGCTTAGAGTATCAAAGACAATATGCTGAAAAATTAGGACCATCACTAGAAAAATATCTGGTATGGATCTTTCTTTAGAACAAAATGTACAAGCTGCTAAGTCAGCATTTGCACCATTTTTTGAGGATGATGAAGTAGTGTATGATATGGTATGGACTGGAGCATATAATGATGCTATAAAAAAATACCAAGATTTAGCTTCAAGTAATAATCAAGAAACAAGAGAGTTA